>ERZ791906.73-NODE-73-length-152581-cov-9.916965_pt1 | contig 152581 bp, 110 predicted proteins | sample MGYA00510146_ERZ791906 | MGnify/ENA primary metagenome ERZ791906 (study PRJEB30046, sample SAMN00792096) | human gut metagenome | study: EMG produced TPA metagenomics assembly of the A metagenome-wide association study of gut microbiota in type 2... | reverse complement strand
ATAAACCAGGTTATGCCAGAAAGCAAAAATTTACAAAGGCTTACAAAGCCCGAAATACCAAGAAAAACTAAGAAATGCGAGGATATGCAATAATGATAAAAATACTTTTCATCTGCCACGGCAATATCTGCCGCTCCACCATGGCTCAGTATGTGCTTCAGCACATGGTGGAACAGGCAGGTATGGCAGAACAATTTTATATAGATTCGGCAGCAACCAGTTACGAGGAAATTGGCAATGGTGTACATTCAGGTACACGAAGAAAGCTTGCACAGGTAGGTATTTACTGTGGTAATCATAAGGCAAGACATTTAGAAAAGTCAGACTATGACCAATTCGATTATATTATCGGCATGGACAGTGCCAATATGAAAAATATTGCACGTATTGTTGGAAATGATTATAAGGGAAAGGTTTATAAACTTTTACAATTTGCCGGAGAGTCAGGAGATATTGCAGATCCATGGTATACAGGCAATTTTGACGTAACATATGAAGATGTGGAAAAAGGTTGCAGAGGTTTTCTGAGATTTTTAAACGAAAGAAGGTAAACTAGTATATGAAACAAGTTACATTAGGAAAAACAAATATCACTACACCCCAAAATGGATTTGGAGCATTGCCAATACAGCGAGTGGATATGAATACAGCAGTTGATATTTTGCATAGAGCCTACGAAGGAGGCATGACTTTTTTTGATACGGCAAGGGCATACAGTGATAGCGAGGAAAAACTTGGAGTCGCATTTAATGGAATGAGAGAAAAAATCTTTATTGCATCAAAGACCATGGCAAAAAATCCTGAAGATTTCTGGATTCAATTAGATACTACATTAACTAATTTAAAAACAGATTACTTGGATATATATCAGCTTCATTGTGTCCCACAGTGCTATGAACCGGGAGATGGTACTGGAATGTATGAGTGCCTAAAAAGTGCAAAACAGCAGGGAATAGTTAAACATATTGGTGTGACAGCACATAACATTGAAACAGCTTTTAAATGTGTTAATTCAGGATTATATGAAACAATGCAATTTCCATTTAGTTATCTTTGTTCAGCCAGAGAGATTGAACTTGTGAATTTGTGCAAAGAAAAAAATGTTGGTTTCATAGCAATGAAAGGACTTGCAGGTGGTTTGATTCACAATTCAAATGCGGCAATGGCATATATTTCTCAGTACGATAATGTTCTTCCAATTTGGGGAATACAGAAAATGGAAGAGCTTGAGCAATGGCTTCAATTTATGGACAGGGATCCGGTGTTAGACCAGGAGACAAGAAATTTTATTGCAAAAGAAAGAACTGAATTAGTGGGAGAATTTTGCAGGGGGTGTGGTTATTGCATGCCTTGCCCACAGGGAATTTTAATAAACAATTGTGCAAGAATGTCTTTAATGTTACGACGAGCACCATCTAAGGCATGGCTTACAAAAGAGATGCAGGCTGAAATGGCAAAAATAGAAAACTGTATTAATTGTGGCAAATGTAAAAGAAAATGTCCTTATGAATTAGACACACCGGAACTTCTTAGAAAGAATCTAGAAGATTACAAGAATGTTTTAGCCGGCAAAGTACAAGTATAAGTAATGCATATAATTCAAGTTGATATATCGTTTATAACAGAAATGTTAAATAGAAAATTAATACATAAAAATAGTATGTATCAATGATTGTAAAATTAAGTTAAAGGAAAATCACATGTAATAATTAAACAAAGTATACATAAATTCCTTTTAACAATTTTCTTATTAATAAAAAAGTGATAATATAAAAAGGCAAAGGTAAAAAATAGAAAACGGAGGAGAAAGTTAAAGCTAATTTAACTAAAAAACATTATGGAAAGAAGAAAAGGTTTAACAGCTAGAAGGCTTATGGCACTTTTTTGTGTTTCAGCACTTTTAGTGATTGTTTGTGCCACAGTTGTTTTAGGCGCAGACAAGGCAAAGTATTCCCCTGTAGTTTTTTCTACAGGTTGGGCGTTATTACCACCGGTTGTAGCTATTGCACTGGCGTTAATAACTAAAGAAGTTTACAGTTCATTGTTTATAGGTATTGTTGTTGGTGCCGTTCTTTATGGCGGTGGCAATGTTGAAAGAACAATACTCCATGCTTTCGGAGATGACAATGGCGGCTTTGTAAGTGTTTTAACAGATTCATACAACGTAGGTATTTTAATATTCCTTGTTATTTTGGGAACTATTGTCGCTATGATGAATAAGGCCGGCGGTTCGGCAGCATTTGGAAAATGGGCAAGCGAGCATATTAAAACAAAAGTAGGTGCACAGCTTGCAACTATTTTATTGGGTGTTTTGATTTTTATTGATGATTATTTTAACTGTCTTACAGTTGGTAGTGTAATGCGTCCGGTAACTGACAAGCATAACGTATCACGTGCAAAACTTGCATATTTAATAGATGCAACAGCAGCACCGGTTTGTATTATTGCACCGGTATCTTCATGGGCGGCAGCAGTAAGTGGTTTTGTAAAAGGGGAGGACGGCTTAACTTTATTTGTAAGAGCCATTCCTTATAACTTTTATGCAATTTTAACTATAGTAATGATGGTGACGATGGTTCTTTTAAAAGTTGAATTTGGCCCAATGGCAAAACATGAGAAGAACGCTGACAACGGTGACTTATTTTCAATGGGCGATAGAACACAGAACATTCAGGAAGATGAGCAGGGTAGCTCGAAAGGTAAAGTAATCGACCTTGTTATTCCGATTTTATGTCTTGTGGTTTGTTGTGTAATTGGAATGATTTACACAGGTGGATTTTTCAAAGGAAAAGACTTTATTACAGCATTTTCAAACAGTGATGCATCAGTAGGACTTGCAATAGGAAGCTTCTTCGGACTTGTAATTACAATTGTTTTGTATGTTATTAGAAGAGTTCTTCCGTTTAAAAACTGTATGGATTGTTTAGTTGATGGATTTAGGGCAATGGTTCCTGCTATTTTAATTTTAACAATGGCATGGACTTTAAAATCAATGACAGATTCTCTTGGAGCAAAAGAGTTTGTTGCAATGTCAATGAAATCTGTTGCAGGAGATTTTATTTCATTATTGCCTGCTGTTATTTTCTTAGTTGCATGTTTCCTTGCGTTTGCAACAGGAACTTCATGGGGAACATTCGGAATCCTTATTCCTATTGTAGTTGCAGTATTTGAGGGCAGCAATTATGAGTTAATGATTATTTCAATTTCAGCCTGCATGGCAGGTGCTGTTTGCGGTGACCATTGTTCACCAATTTCAGATACCACGATTATGGCTTCGGCGGGTGCAGAGTGTGACCATGTAAATCACGTATCCACTCAGTTACCTTATGCTATTGTGGCGGCAGCAGTTTCATTTTTCTCATTTATAATTGCAGGCTTTGTCCGCAATGCATGGATTGTGCTACCGATTGCAATTCTTATGATGATTGTGGTAATTGCTTTAATTAACATTGTTCAAGAAGATAAAGAATAGTATAAAATTGGAGTAAAAGCCAAGTATAAGCTTTCAAAATAAAAACATAAATTTAAAAAAATCTGTATTAGGTTAACCTGGTAGATTACCAGTGAACTTAATACAGATTTTTTATCTCCAAAAATATTTTTTATTACTTAAAAAATAAGAAATTCCGTAAGAACAATATAAATTGGGGAATAGTTTATGGGGAAAGCATTAAAACTTAAAAAATAAAAATGTTTTTATAAAAAAAGTGAACTAAATAAAAAATAAAGAATTTTGTGAATAAAATGTGAGCGATATAATAAAAGAACATTTAACATGGGGAAGCTCGAATAAAAATTTTAAAGTATTTGGGCAGAAGAATATTGAGAAAGGAAGGAACGTGTTATTATGAACAGAGGGTTTAGTAAGAAAAATTGGTTTAGCAGACTTGTTTCAATGGTATTAACTGTTGCACTTATGATTACAACAATCGGTGTTGTTTCAGTAAGTAACAGCTCAAAGGTTTCAGCCGCAACAGCAGTTACATCAATGGACTATTATAACAGTGAACAGGGACCAACAATTAAGAAATCAGGAACAGGTGCAGTAAGCTTTGGATTTGTTTTACCTAAGTTTAATGGAAAAGAACCAAAAGAATTGAATTATGATAATGTAAGAGATGACATTCAGTTGTACGTTAAACAGGAGAACGGCACAAGCGGCGAATGGAAGAAGATTGAAGAAGTTAAGTCTTTTGTATGGAATGAAACTTGGGGTATTGAACATCAGCTTGACTGGGATGGCTGGGTTTGCTGGTTGAAAGTTTCAGAAACTACAGAATTCAGATTTCATAGCAAATCAAGTGGTGTAAACTTGGATTACACTTTAGAACTAGAAAAACTTGCAACTTATAAGCTTACAAGTATTTCTACTACAGAAGAAACAATTAAGGCAGACACAACAGGTGGTTCAGCTACACATTGGGGAGCATGGACTTTTAACGGTGACAAAAATATTAAGTATGAACAGATTCAGAATGATGTTGAAATTTTAGTTGACAATAACGATGGCAAAGGATTTGTAAAGTTCCTTGGCAATGCAAATTCAGGTTTCAAATGGGATCAGAACTTTGGTTATTATTCAGAGGGTGATGGCGGTTATTGGTTTACAAACATCAGTTGGTCATTTACACTTCGTTTCAAATCAAAGTCAAATCCTAATGTAATGCAGGATGTAAAAGTTGTTTATGAGAAGCCTGTTAGAACAAGTTATGCTTTAACAGCTTATGAGGGAACTTCATACGATGCAAGCAAAGTTGAAACAGCATCAGTTGGTATTCCACTTCCAAAGATTGGTGGAACAGAAGCAATTAAGGATGATTTAGACTTATTCAAATATGAAGTAAAAGTCGACGGAAAATGGATTGCCCTTACAGACGTAGCAGTTAGTGGCTGGGTTTACGAAGGAAATGGCTATAACAAATATTCATTAAGCAGTCAGTGGGGATATTTCATTGATCATGTTTATGGCTTATGGTTTCAGCCTGTAAGAGAAGATACAGAAATCAGAATCAGCTACCCTATTGATGGCAAAAAAGGTGGCGATGCAAGTAGCAATGCAATAATCTACACAATTAAGGGTAACACAGAATATAAAGCACAGTTACCTGCTGACATGACAGATATTAAAGTAGAAAACAGTTCAGAGGATTATACTCCTGCAGGTTGGAAAATGATTTTCAATGACGAATTTGACGGAGGCAAGCTTGATACAAACAAGTGGTCATACGATGAAGGATTCCTCCTCGAAGAAGATGATATTAATACAGCCGGATGGGGAAATCAGGAATTAGAATATTATACAAGAGATAATGTTTCTGTAAAAGACGGAAAACTTAATATTGACATGAAGAAGCAGTCAAAGATTTTTACCCAGAAGGGTGATAGCACAAAGAAAGCAGAAGCAAAATATTCTTCAGGTAAGATAACAACAAAGGACAAGTTCTCAGTTAAATACGGAAGAGTAGATTTTAGAGCAAAAATGCCAACAGGTACAGGTGTATGGCCTGCAATGTGGATGCTTCCAAATGATTCAGTATATGGTTCATGGCCTTTATCAGGAGAAATTGATGTATTTGAAGGACGTGGACGTACACCAAACATGGTATTTGGTACATTACATTATGGTTCACAGTGGCCAAACAACATTAACTCATCTGATGCGTTTGACATGACTAAAAATGGAAATGTTAAAACAGGTATTGATGATTGGCATGTATACAGCGTAGTTTGGGATGCAGAAAATATTAAGATTTACTGTGATGGTAAATGTTACTTCAAATGTACAGCTGGAGAATGGTACTCAGGTTCAGACAGAGGTAATACATATGCACCATTTGATCAGAGATTTTACCTTATCTTAAACTTAGCAGCAGGCGGAACTTTTGATAGTGGTTATGTACCTGATGACAATTTCACATCGGCCATGATGGAAGTTGATTATGTTAGAGTATATCAGAGAAAAGTTGCATCAAATGAAGATGAACAGAATGATAAGAATGCAAATGTAAAAACTGATGGTGCAAACGATGGCTTATACGGTGATTACAAGTTAGGTACAAAGATAATTACAAATCCTACAACTGAACCAACAACACCGGCACCAACAGAAACAACACCAGAGTCAACAAAGGCTCCGGAAAAAACTACAAAGCCACAGGTAACAACACCTATTGTTAAGAAGACTGTTGGCAAAACAAAGGTTAAGAAAGCAACTAAGAAGATTAAAGCGAAGAAAATTAGTATCTTATTAAAGAAAGCTAAGAATGCAAAGAAATATCAGGTACAGGTTTCTAAGAACAAGAAGTTCAAGAAGATTCTTGTTAAGAAAACTGTAAAGAAGACTAAGTTTACAATTAAGAGCAAGAAGCTTAAAAACAAGAAGAAATTATATGTAAGAGCTAGAGCTGTTGGTTGCAAAACATGGTCAAAACCTAAAAAAGTAAAAATTAAAAAGTAATTTATTTAGAAAGTAAGAAGTCTAGTAAGGGCTTCTTACTTTTTTGCAACTTTGCTTGCCAAATAATTCATTAATTATTAAAATATAGAAGTAAATGTCTAGGAAAAATATTAGTAGAAATATTTATGGCTAAAGAATGATTTCTACAATTTTAATAAGGAGGAAATATGGCTAAAAAGAAGTTAGGATTTGGTTTGATGAGATTACCACTTGTAGACCAAAATGAAGCAGCAGATGTTGATATAGAAGAAATGTCCAAAATGGTGGACACATTTTTGGAACGTGGATTTACATATTTTGATACAGCTTGGATGTATTGTGGATTCAAAAGTGAGAATGCTACAAAAGAGGCTTTGGTAAAACGTCATTCAAGAGACAGCTTTACTTTGGCTGACAAATTGCATGGTGGATTTTTTAACACAATAGAAGAAGCAGATGAGATTTTTAATCAGCAGCTTGAAAAGACAGGTGTAGAGTTTTTTGATTACTACTTACTTCACGATATTGGTTTAGATCATTACAAGAAGTACACAGACCTTGGATGTTTTCAGTGGTTGGTTGATAAAAAGAAAGCAGGACTTGTTAAGCATATTGGTTTCTCATTCCACGATAATGCAGAGTTGTTGGACAAGGTTCTAACAGAACATCCGGAAATGGAATTTGTTCAGCTTCAGATTAATTATCTTGACTGGGAAAGTGAAGGCGTTCAGTCACGTAAATGCTATGAAGTAGCTACAAAACATGGGAAGCCGGTTATTGTTATGGAGCCGGTAAAAGGTGGAACTTTAGCTAATGTGCCTGAGGCAGTTGAAGAACATTTCAAGGCATACAATAGCGAAATGTCAGTGCCATCATGGGCAATTAGATTTGTGGCAAGTCTTGATAATGTAATGATGGTTTTAAGTGGTATGAGTAATATGGAACAGCTTCTTGATAACACTGATTATATGATGGATTTTAAACCATTAACAAAAGAAGAAGTTGACCTTGTTATGAAAGCTGCAGATATTTTAAATGAAAATATAGAAATTCCATGTACAGGTTGTTCATACTGTACTGAGGGTTGTCCAAAGAAAATTGCTATACCAAAGTATTTTTCTTTATACAATGCAGATAAACAGGAAGTAAAAGAAAAAGGCTGGACACCACAGGGTGAATATTATGACAGATTAACAGGAATTTTTGGTAAGGCAAGTGATTGTATTGCCTGTGGTAAGTGTCAGAAAATTTGTCCACAGAACTTACCAATTATTGAAGACTTAAAGAAAGTGGCAGAATATTTTGGAAAATAATAATGGTTTGAATATATAAGTTCTTAATAATAAATTGGGGATTAATATAATTTTATAGTTAAGAAATAATATAAGAACCGACTTTATAATAAAAAACTAAAAACGAAAGGAATTTAAATGGCAAAGGAAGCAAGATTTACAGGAACAGATACTTATGTAGCATCAGATGATTTAATGGCATCAGTGCAGGTGGCAAGAGAATTGCAGAAACCTCTTCTTATTAAAGGAGAACCAGGAACAGGAAAAACAATGTTGGCGGAGGCAGTTGCTAAGGCTCTTGACATGGAGTTACTTATTTGGAACATTAAGTCAACAACAAAGGCGCAGGATGGCTTATATATTTATGATACAATTCAGAGATTGTACGACAGCCAGTTTGGTGAAGCAGGAGTAGATGACATTGGACACTATATTAAGCTTGGAAAACTTGGTGAAGCTTTTAAGAAGGATAAGCAGGTTGTTCTTTTAATAGACGAAATCGACAAGGCAGACTTGGAATTCCCTAATGACCTTCTTTGGGAATTGGACAAAATGGAATTTTATATTAACGAAACAAAGGAAACAGTAAAGGCAAAGGTTCGCCCAATTGTTATTATTACATCTAATGCGGAAAAAGAATTGCCTGATGCATTTTTACGTCGTTGTGTATTCCATTACATTACATTCCCTGAACCGGCATTAATGAAGCAGATTGTAGATGCTCACTTTGAAAATTTAGAAGAGAATCTATTAGATCAGGCAATGAATACTTTCTATAAAATCAGACAGATTAGGGATTTAAGAAAGAAACCAAGTACATCGGAATTTATTGACTGGATTAGAGCATTAATGATTGGTGGCGTTGATCCTGAAACAATAAGCGTCAAGTTGCCATATTTAGGTGTGCTTATTAAAAAAGATGAAGATTTAGAAACAGTAAGACTTGTTAGCAGATAATATGGAGGAAATATGTTTACACCATTTTTCTACACATTGAAAAGTAATGGATTGGATATATCTACAACAGAATGGCTTACTCTTATGGAAGCTTTAGATAAGGGGCTGGCACATTCTAATTTTACTGACTTTTATTACTTGTGTAAAACAGTGCTTGTAAAAAGCGAAGCTGATTACGATAAATTAGATTCTGCTTTTTTAGAGTATTTTAAAAATATCAAAACTGATAAATTAAATATGGAAAAATTAAACAAATGGCTCCATAACGACAGTGACAGAGTTCGTTTAACTAATCCTGAAGATTTTGTAGATAAACGTACAGAGCGTGAGGCAAAAGAAGTTCACAGAATGTTTCGTGAAAGATTAGGCGAGCAACACACTGAGCATAACGGTGGAAATCACTGGATTGGTACAGGCGGTGGTTCGGCTTTTGGCAAAAACGGTCATGTAGCAGGTGGCATCCAACTTGGAAATGAAGCCGGAATGAAAACAGCATTTGCCGTAATGGGTGAGAGACGTTACAGAGATTTCAGAAGAGACACTAAACTTACAATGAGACAGTTTCAGGTGGCTTTCAGGGAACTACGCCAGTATTCACGAAAAATGGATTTGCCAAAGACAGAGTTAGATATTGACGGGACCATTTCTTCTACCTGTAATCAGGGTGGTTATCTGAAACTTGAGTTTCAGCAGCCTAGAAAGAATTCTGTTAAACTTATGCTAATTTTTGATAGTGGTGGGTCAATGTATCCTTACAGTGAATTGTGCAACCAGCTATTTCAGGCAGTAAATAAAGCAAATCATTTTAAGGACGTAAAAACTTTCTACATTCACAATTGTATTTACGCAAAGTTATACAAAACACCTGAGTGTGCTCCGGGAGAATGGATTGACACAACTTATGCTTTTAATAACTATGACAAGGATTACAAGGTTATAGTTGTAGGTGATGCTGGAATGGCGCCGGAAGAATACTACGACAAAAACGGAAATTACAGTGGGCCTAATAATGGACTTTCAGGACATGAATGGATTCAGTTGTTTAAGAAGAAATATCCACATACCATTTGGCTTAATCCATCATTCCATGGTGATTTAACAAAGAATTACTGGATGGAATCAGAAAGAGCCATTAAGGAAATCATAGACATGTATCCATTGACAGTTAATGGCTTAAAGGCAGGAATTAAAAAGTTGATGTCAGATAAATAACACACTCCCTGTTATATTTGTTTCTTAAATGTATATAGGGTACAAAAAGGTGTCTACACAAAAGTGTAGCTGCTTTTTTTTGAAAAATTGCATAAAAATACTTGATAAAAACATTTTTCTTTGTTTATATAGAAATATAATTTTTGTTTAATGGGGAATTTATTGAAAAGTTTTGTTGAATGAATTTTACAGATAATTCAGAAAAGACGGAAAGTAATTTTTAATTAACAATTATGATTGGGAAAGGAAGTTATTTGTTACATTATATCAGGTAGCAAAAGTACAAGGACAAAAACATGAAAAGAATAGCGAAAAAAGTGGGGGCTGTTGTAATGTCACTGGCAGTAGCTGTATCAGGAATTACAATTGGTGAAACAAAAACAAAGAGTGTAAAAGCTGCAAACAATTGGAACTTGGTATGGTCAGATGAGTTTAACGGCACATCTCTTGATACCTCTGTATGGTCATACGAAATTGGAAACGGAGACTGGGGCTGGGGTAATGGAGAAATTGAATATTATACAAACAGAACTGACAATGTTAGAGTAGCAGGCGGTTCATTACAGATTATTGCAAAAAAAGAAAATTATGGTGGACAGAAATATACATCAGGTAGAATTATTTCAAAGGGCAATAAATATTTTAAATATGGAAAAATGGAAGCCAGAATAAAAGTAGAAAACGGAAATCAGGATGGTGTTTGGCCTGCATATTGGATGATGGGCGAAAACATGGGCAAAATGGATGAAGGAGTTAGAGTTAATTGGCCATATTGTGGGGAAATTGACATTATGGAACATGCCAATTCTAACAACTATGTAGGTGGTTGTCTTCATTGGAATACAAACGGTTTAAAGGGTGAGTATTCACATGGCTCATACGGAAGTGGTTTTGATGGTGCAGAAAAAGCTTTTGGATATTTTACTGACAATGAAAATAATGGAATTAACGGTTGGCATACATATACACTAATATGGGATGCTAATCATATGGAATGGCAGTTAGACGGAAAGACATACTTAAGTCAGTCAATTACAAGTAATAATGCATATTGCTTCCAGAAGGACCAGTTTTTCTTATTTAACCTTGCTATTGCCGGACCGAATACAGGATTTACTAACAATGTTACAGCTAACGATGCAACATTTAAGACAGCAACAATGTATGTTGATTATTTAAGAGTATATCAGCAGGGAAATGGAACAAATACAACTACTCCTAGTACAACAACAAAGGCCAATACAACAACAAAGCCGGCTACAACTACTAAGGCGCCTGCAACAAGTCCTGTTGAAACAATTACAAAAGTTTCATACGAAGATACAGACTTAGTTGCTAATACAGACAAAAAATTTGGAACCTATTTTGATACACAGGATAATAGCTGGGGCGGTGGAGTTACAGGTACAATTACTGATGCAACAAACAAAGGAATAACAGTTGCTTTGGATAAATTAGGAACTAACAGATGGGCAGCACAGGCATCACTGGGAACTCTTAAATATTATCCAGGCTATACATACAAATACAATGCAACTATTACATCAGACATAGATAGAACTCTTGTGGTTAAAGTAGTAGGAAATGATGATGGACAGCATGACTCACCTGTATTAGAAAACAGAACAATTAATGTAAAAGCAGGTGTCCCTTACCATTTAAGTCTTTACGTGACAATACCTGCGGATTATACTTCAGAGTTGTATTTATATTACGGTCTTGGAAAAGGAAACGAAGAAACTGTAGATTCTAATGCAAAGAATACAATTCGCATTTCAAATGTAAGCTTTTCAACAACAAGAAAAGTAATTGAATCAGAAACAGTTAATCGTCCAACAACTACAGGTAACGGAAATAAGGTTACATCAAATGAAGGTACAACAAATAAGGTTACATCTGCTAAGGGCATACGGGCTACAAAGAAACAGTTAGGGAAAACTACTGTAAAGAAGGCAACAAAGAAGAAAAATTCTAAAAAAGTAAGCTTAAAGTTTAAGAAAGTAAAAGGTGCTAAAAAGTATCAGGTACAGTTTTCTAAGAGCAAAAAGTTTAAAAAGATAATATTAAAGAAGACAGTTAAAAAGACAAATCTTACAATTAAGAAGAAAGTTTTGAAAAATAAATCAAAACTTTATGTTAGAGTAAAAGCTGTAGGCAGCAATAAATGGTCAAAACCAAAGAAAGTGAAGATTAAAAAATAATGGCACATATATATTTTACAAGACATGGTCAGACAGTTTGGAATGTTGAAAACAAGATTTGTGGAGCAACAGACAGTCCACTAACAGAATTAGGACACAAACAGGCAATTGAACTTGGAGAAAAAATTAAATCAGAAAATTTGCAGATAGATGAAATTCTATGTTCTCCTTTGTCAAGAGCGGCTGACACTGCAAAACACATAGCAGAAATCACAGGTGTGCCACTACGTGTAGAACAGCGTTTGAAAGAACAGAATTTTGGCAAGTATGAATCAACTCCAAGACATGGAGAAGAATTTGAAGAGGCAAAACAAAATTTTATTTACGATTTTGATGGTGGAGAGACAATGCTACAAATGGCAGCAAGAATATATAGTCTTTTGGATGAACTAAAGGAACGGACAGACAAAACATATTTGTTGGTTGCTCATAATGGAATTTCAAGAATTGTGCAGTCATATTTTTATAATATGAGCAATGAAGAATTCGCAACTTTTGGAATTAAAAACTGCCAGATTGTAGAATATGAATGGTAGTGGACGTTATGGTAACAGAATACAGGAGCCACAATGCCAGCAGATGACATCCCAACAAAATGCAGTGACCATAATGCTAGCAGATGATATCACAACAGCATAAAAGAGCCATAAAGGCATAAAAGATTTTAAAAATAAAAAAGAGGCCTTCTCATAGCGATTCTGAAAAATTACAGTAATGATTTTTCGGGAATATATGAGAAGGTTTCTTTTTATTATATATTTTGTAATTACCATGTAGTTTATAGCTACTGTATAGCTTGTTAATTATGCTACAGCTGATATGCCATGTAGCTTTGAATTATTAGACTGTTTATATGCAATATAGTTTTGCAATTACAATGCTATCATCTACTACACAGCTTTATATCCACACTGGAATTTGGTTTTGGCTTCCTGAATTTTCTTTGACTCAGCAGCAGGTGTAGGATAAAAGCCCATTGTATGCATTTGGTTAAATACATCTGTCTGGATTTCATGTTCCTTCTGTAACAAATCCATCATTGTGGATCTTAAATTTTCGTGTACACATTCATTTGCACTAAGATTATATAATGCAGTTGCGTTCTTTTCAGTGTTAAGGGCATCCCCTAAAATTTCTTTTTCTGTATAAATTTCTTCCATAAAAACCTCCTGAATATTTAGCTACTGAAATAAGTTTTGATTAGCCATCAAAATAAATTCTGCTTGAGTATCAAACAAATTCTGATTAGTTATTCAAATAAGAATAAATTCCATTAAAATGTCCCTGATGCTTCTGGGCAATATCAAGCATTTGCTGTTTTACTGTTTCGTCCTGACTATGATTAGCAAGCATTGTAAACTTTTTCACTAATAGCTCTTCTTCATTTAATAAATCCTGAATTACTGATAATTCTTTTTCTGATAATTCCATAATGACCTCCTAAAAATAAATTTCTATATTAGTATTGCAAAAAAATAATTAATCATACAAAAAACTCAAAACAAAAATTTCCATAATGTGGTATGCTAATAAATGTAAAATCATATAAGTTTTATACAAAAGAATGAAGTAAAATACATATACTATAAAAACTTATATGATAAAAGGATTAAAAAATAAATTAATGTAATTTATGTAAGTAGAAATTAATACAGGTTAGTATAAGTGTATTTTAGTGTATGAAATCAATAACTTATATGAGGAGAAAAATATGGATTTAAAAATCATTCAGGGTATATTAATACCTTTTTTAGGAACGTCTTTAGGAGCAGCGTGTGTATTGTTTATGAAAAAAGATTTGAATATAAAAATTCAAAAAATATTAACAGGTTTTGCAGCTGGCGTAATGGTGGCAGCGTCAATATGGAGTCTTATTATTCCATCAATTGAACAGTCGGAAAATATGGGAAAATTTGCTTTTTTACCGGCTTTTATAGGCTTTTGGTTAGGAATCCTGTTTCTATTGCTATTAGATGAAACAATTCCCCATTTACACGTAAGCAGTAATGAAACAGAAGGCCCCAAAGTGAAGATTAAGCGAACAACCATGTTAGTGTTAGCGGTAACTCTTCACAACATACCTGAGGGAATGGCAGTCGGTGTTGTTTTTGCAGGTGTGCTTTCAGGGAAAAGTGGCATTACTGAAATGGGTGCTTTAGCACTTTCCATTGGGATTGCAATTCAAAACTTTCCGGAAGGTGCCATTGTGTCAATGCCCTTGAAAGCAGAAGGTAATGGAAAAGGAAAGGCTTTTCTGTATGGAGTTTTATCCGGGGCAGTGGAGCCAATAGCGGCAGTAATTACAATATTGGCGGCAAGCTTTATAATTCCGGCACTTCCTTATTTGTTAAGTTTTGCAGCAGGAGCAATGATGTATGTTGTTGTGGAAGAGCTTGTTCCGGAAATGGCGGAAGGAAAACATTCTAACTGGGGAACAATATTTTTCGCATTAGGATTTACGGTAATGATGACATTAGATGTAGCATTAGGTTAGCGTTTGTGTCGAAAATATGAAAAAAATGTAAAAAATGTTATTGCATTAATTCCTCTATAGTCTTACAATAGAAAGTGCGTTGTCAAAAAGGAATATAGACAACAACTGGAGAGGTCTGATGACAAAGATTTTTGTTGACTCAGACGCCGAAGGTGTACGGCAGAATTTAAATCTTTTATGAATTCTGTTAATCTCTCAGGCAAAAGGACAGGAGGACGTTATGAACGCAATAGGAGACTTTTTAACTAAGGTAGATGATTTGGTTTGGGGAGTTCCACTTATAGTGTTAATTCTCGCAGCAGGCATCTACCTTACTTTTCGTTTAAGACTTTTACAGATAGTGCATTTGCCAAAGGCACTTAGGTTTATGTTTTTAAATGAAGAGGAAGGTGAAGGGGAAGTAAGTAGTTTTGGAGCACTTTGTACAGCTTTATCAGCGACTATAGGAACAGGTAACATTGTTGGTGTAGCTACAGCCATTGGTTGTACAGCACTTGGAACAGCAGTTGGTGGTCCCGGTGCATTATTCTGGATGTGGGTTGCGGCATTTTTTGGAATGGCAACAAAGTACGCAGAAGGATTTTTGGCAGTAAGATACAGAACAATTGATAAGGAAGGACATGTTCTTGGTGGACCTTTCTACTACATTGAAAGTGGTATGGGACACAAATGGAAATGGCTAGCAAAAATCTTTGCATTTTTTGGAGCTTGCGTAGGTTTATTTGGTATCGGAACATTTACACAGGTAAACGGAATTGCATCAGCAACATTATCATTCTTTGATCCAAACAAAGAACATGCAGTTAATATAATTGGAAATGATTATTCAATCGTAACAGTTATTACAGCTTTAGTTTTAGCTTTTGTAGTAGGTTTGGTAGTAATTGGTGGTATTCAGAGAATTTCTAAAGTATCACAGGTAGTAGTTCCATTTATGGCTGTTTTATATATTGTGACTGTACTTGTGTTAATTATTGCAAATATAGAAAAATTACCTGGTGCATTAGCAACAATCGTTGAATATGCATTTGGTGCAAAAGCAGCAGCAGGTGGTGTGCTTGCAGCAATTGGTATTGCAATGCAGAAAGGTATTGCAAGAGGTATTTTCTCAAATGAAGCAGGACTTGGTTCAGCACCAATCGCAGCAGCTGCAGCAAAAACAAACGAACCTGTACGTCAGGGATTAGTAACAATGACAGGTACATTCATTGATACAATTATTGTATGTACTTTAACAGGTTTATCAATTGTAATGATGGGCTCATATCAGGTAAAAGGAATCGAAGGTGTACAGGTTACAACTGATGCATTCCAGAAGGGCTTAAGCTTCTTACCTGCAGAAGTTTCAGCATTTGTATTGATGGTATGTTTAGTATTCTTTGCTTTTACAACAATCCTTGGTTGGAATTACTATGGTGAAAGATGCTTAGAATATTTAACAAATAGAAATCAAAAAGCAGTAAAAGTATACAGATGGTTATACATACTTGCAGTATTCATTGGACCATACATGACTGTTAAAGCAGTTTGGACAATTGCCGATATCTTTAATGGTTTAATGGCAATTCCTAACATAATCGCATTGTTTGTATTAAGTGGTGTTGTGGCAAAAGAAACAAAAGAGTATTTCAAAAAGCATAAAGAATTATAATAATCATTTATAATTTATAAAAATATTAACGTGATCTGAGAGTTTTTTAAAAAAGAAAGACACTAAAAAGATACAAGAGAAAAATAATAAATACAAATAAACAAAAAAAATAAGATAAATAAAAAATAAATTAATTAAAATAATTAATTAAAATAAATTGTTAAGTTGTTAAAAAAAGAGCTAAAAATGTTTGATAATTTGATATTGCCCCTGCATAGATTTGCATAGGTTGCGTATCATATTCAAACAAATTTTAGCTCTTTGTTTATTCGTACTCATAAACTGAATTATATAAGCTGTTCAACTTTTTACTTATTAATATCCATAAATTAAATTATGTATTAGCTGTTTAGCTATTATCATATTGAAGCATCAGGTTAAATCAGCATTTTAAAATTATTATCTTTTCGAATTATTATCTTTCCGAATTATTATCTTTTCGAATTATTAGCTGACGATTTTGTTTTCAATCATTTCCTTGTTGGCAAGGTAAAGAATAACGTCTTTACGGGTAATAATGCCTATAAATACATTGTGGTCGTCTACTACCGGTACAAAGTTCTGGTTAGTAATCTTGTTTACAAGCTCATCCATGGAAACTGAAATATTAACAGCTTCATTATCTCTTTTACGTTTCACATCCAAAATCGAAATATCTTCCATATCTTTTAAACTTGGAAAATCATTATCTTTAATATACCAAAGCATATCACCTTCTGTGATAGTACCAACATATTTACCATCTAAATCTAAAAGTGGAATGGCTGAGTAGCCATGATGTTCCATTTTTTCTAAAGCCTGACGTAATGTATCATCAGTATCTGTATGTGCAACTTTTTCTTTTGGTGTTAAAAAAAATAAAATATTCATATAAAATCCCTCCGTAGTTCTTTTTCATACCGAACAACATCATACCAAAAAAACAATAGTAAATCCATACAATACACAAAAAGTTAACAAAGAATTAAGAAATAAATGGAAAATATTAACGAATTTAGACAAAAGAAAAGTTTGAAAAATAAGTAAGCAAAAATTTCCACCCCTTGAGCATGATAAAATTTAAAAGGGGTGGAAAAAATCAAACAAAGTAAAAACAGAAAAACGCAAAAACAAAAATTTCCACCCCTTGGGCATGATAAAAACTAAAAGGGGTGGAAAAATTCAAACCAAATAAAAACAGAAAAACGCAAAAAGAAAAATTTCCACCCCTTGAGCATGATAAAAACTAAAAGGGGTGGAAAAATTCAAACTAAATAAAAATAGAAAATGGCAAAAAGAAAAATTTCCACCCCTTGAGCATGATAAAATCAAAAAGGGGTGGAAAAATTCAAACCAAATAAAAACAGAAAAAAGCAAAAACAAAATTTTCCACCCCTTGAGCATGATAAAATCAAAAAGGGGTGGGAAAAATCAAACAAAGTAAAAACAGAAAAAAGCAAAAAGAAAAATTTCCACCCCTTGAGCATGATAAAATCAAAAAGGGGTGGAAAAATTCCAACAAAGTAAAAACAGAAAAACGAAAAAACAAAATTTTCCACCCCTTGAGCATGATAAAATTTAAAAGGGGTGGAAAAATTCAAACAAAGTAAAAACAGAAAATGGCAAAAAGAAAAATTTCCACCCCTTGCAACTAATAAAATCTTAAAGGGGTGGAATTTTATAAATAGCTATAAATTAATCAAATCTTAGTGATTTAGTGGTGGAATAATCTAAGTCCTGTGAAGCTCATTACCATATCATGTTTGTTACATGCATCAATAACATCCTGGTCTCTAATAGAACCGCCTGGCTGAGCAACATATTTAACACCACTCTTTGCAGCTCTTTCAATGTTATCGCTAAATGGGAAGAATGCATCAGAACCTAATGTGATTCCTTCAGCCTGTGCAAGCCAAGCCTGCTTTTCTTCCTTAGTAAATACTTCAGGCTTTTCTGTAAATACTCTTTCCCATTCGCCATCAGCTAAAATATCCATATATTCATCACCAATGTAAAGGTCAATAGCATTGTCTCTATCAGCTCTCTTCATATCTTCTTTAAATGGAAGATTAAGAACCTTTGGACACTGACGAAGTAACCAGTTGTCAGCCTTCTGTCCAGCAAGTCTTACACAATGGATACGTGACTGCTGTCCGGCACCAACACCGATAGCCTGTCCGTTTTTAACAAAACATACTGAGTTTGACTGAGTATATTTTAATGTAATCATTGAAATAGCCATGTCAATCTTTGCCTGTTCTGTAAGTTCTTTATTTTCTGTAACAACATTGCTAAAGAAATCATCATCAATGTTTAATTCGTTACGTCCCTGTTCAAAAGTGATACCGAAAACTTCTTTTCTTTCAAGCTTCTTAGGTACATAGTCAGGATCGATTTCGATAATAGCATAAGCACCACGTTTTTTACCCTTTAATAATTCAAGAGCTTCAGGTTCATAGCCTGGTGCAATAATTCCGTCTGAGAATTCTCTCTTAATAACCTGTGCTGTAGAAACATCGCAAACATCTGATAAAGCAATGAAATCACCATAAGATGACATTCTGTCAGCACCTCTGGCTCTTGCATAAGCTGATGCAAGTGGTGATAATTCTCCAAGGTCATCAACCCAGTAAATTTTAGCTTCAACTTCGCTTAAAGGAAGTCCAACAGCAGCACCGGCTGGTGAAACATGTTTAAAAGAAGTAGCAGCAGGAAGACCTGTAGCTTTCTTTAATTCCTTAACTAACTGCCAGCCGTTAAAAGCATCAAGGAAGTTAATGTATCCAGGTTTTCCATTTAAAACCTTGATTGGTAATTCACCTTCTTCCATATAAATACGTGAAGGTTTCTGGTTTGGGTTACATCCATATTTTAATTCTAATTCTTTCATAAGCACTCCTAATTAAATTCTTTAGTTATAATTATTAAATTCTTTAGTTACAATTATTAAATTCTTTAGTTACAATTTTAATGGCTACTAATAATTATAATCATTAACAGCATTTGTTCAGAAAGAGCCTGAACAAAATATTAATAAATTATAATTTTATGATAATAAGCATAATTGATTATTTATTTTTGTTAATAATTTTTGTTTCATAAGTTCCGTCTTCTATATTAATGTATCTTACAAAAAGAGAAACTTTGTTGTCTTCATTTAAGCTGTTCCAAAGCATGTTAGTGAATTCGTCCATATCGTCCATCATAGGAACTAACTTTGGTTCACCTTCAAATGAAGGAAGAGGATCACCATCACATTTGTAAGTGTGAATGAAATGTCCTTCTCCATTAACAGGATTTTCATAAGCAAAAGTGTATCTGTTGCAAGCATCAGGATTACCGTTGTTGCTCTTTAAAATAGACATTGCATAGTTATACTTTCCGTCTTCAACATGCATAATTCCTGAAATACGAGGTGTGTAGTTAGGACCATCAGGCTCAAATTCACGAGTTCTAAGTGACTGTTCAAAAGTCTGCTGCTTGTCCATTAATTCATAAATAGTATCTGTCTGATCTCCATTTGTTACAATTGTCTTATTTCCAAGAACACGAACAGGTGCGTAAATAATAAGACTTGGATCAACTAACTTTGAAGGGTCAAAAGCCTGTGTTCTAATTCCTTCACCTTCAGTTACGAAAACACGATTACGGCTGTTTTCGCTACGACCCATAATAAAATAAGCTGTTACTGCAAACTTTCCGTTTGGAGACTTTCCAATAACAATTCCACGTCCCGGATATGAATTTTCTTTTAATTCATTTTCAAGAGATAACATTTCCATTTAATAAATCCTCCTTAAAATAACAAAACCACCTGGGTAACCAGAGAGGTTGCCCAGGCGGTCGACTTACATTCTTAAAACTATGCTCCCTGTGGTGAACTCCACTTATCCGCCAGTCGCATAGACGATTTTCAATTTACAAGTAAAGAATACAATATTTTTAGGGGAATTTCAACTAGAAATTTGCCACTTTGAAAAGTTAATAAATTGTAAACAAATTCTTAAGTTTCTTGCGGTTATAGATAAAGTGTGTTACTTTACCATAAGGGCAAAAACTTAGAAGTATAAACTAAAAGGAAAGAGGTTTGGATTTTGCAAAGAATATATAAGATTTTGCCAAAATATGCGTTTTTACCTTTAATAATATGTTTAGGATTAAATGCGTTTACATATTTTGGTACCAGATTGTTTACAACGGGCTTGTATCATTATGATTTAAGTTTACCAATAGATTACATGATTCCGTTTACACCGTTTATGATGTCAGTTTATGTGTTGGCATACGTGGTTTGGATTGTGGGATTTATTGTAATAGGAAGAGAGAGCAGAGAGGTCTGTTATGAAGTTTTGACGGCAGAGCAGATTGCAAAGTTATGTTGTTTAGTTGCTTTCATTGCAATACCTACAACAATTATAAGACCGGAGGTAACAGGAACAGGATTTTTTCAGTGGTTATCACGATTAATATATAGTATGGACAGTCCTGATAATTTATTGCCATCAGTACATTGTCTTGAAAACTGGATTTGTTTTCGAGGAGCAATGAAGTGCAAAAAGGTTGGAAAGGGCTACAAAATATTTACGTTTGTAGCAGCAATTCTTGTGTTTGCTTCAACACTTATGGTTAAACAGCATGTAGTTTTAGATGTTGTGGCAGCCATTGTGGTAGTGGAACTTGGATTGTTTTTATCAAGAAGGTTTAATTTATCAAAGATTTATTTTATAATAGAAGATAGGCTTTTCAAAAAAAACTAATTAGGTAACTGTAAACAAGCCTTTGCAGGCTTACTATTAATAGAAAAGGTGTTTATGAAAGATATGAAAAGTAAAGTGCTATGGTCATTAGTATTGTTAGCACTGATTGGATTAACAATATACGCAATTGTTGGAACAAATGAATCTTTTACAATAGATGGATTTATTTCCTATATCAAATCAGCTTCCCCAGGCTGGATTTTTGGGGCTTTTGTGTGTATGTGCGGATTTTTTGTATTCGAAGGTATGGCACTTAAGGTTTTGTGTGGAACATTTGGTTACAAAAGACCTTTTAGAAAATGTTTGGTATATTCATCATCAGACATTTATTTCTCAGCAATTACTCCATCAGCAACAGGTGGACAGCCGGCATCAGCATATTTTATGATGAAGGACAAGATTCCTGGGGCTGTAACCACTATTATATTGCTGGTAAACTTGACATTATATACGGTTTCAATTATTGTTATAGGAGTACTTTGCTTCATTTTAAGACCAACTATGGTTGTGCATTTTAGTATCGTTTCAAAAATTATGATATTTATTGGAGCATTAGTACAATTTGTTTTATTAACAACTTTTTTGTTGTTAGTTTATAAGGAAAAAATCATTACAAAGTGCGCTGACTTTTTCTTAAGATTGTTTAAAAAACTACATTTAGTTAAGAACATTAAGGAAAGACAGGAAAAATTAAAGCATGTTGAAAAGCAATATAAAGAGTGTGCTCAGGCAATAAGCAGTCATAAGAAACACATTTTCGTGGCATTTATTTACAACTTATTACAAAGATTGTCACTGATTGGTGTTTCTATTTGTGTGTTTATTGGAATTGGTGGAACAAAGGTGGTAGATGCTTTTGCAGCTCAGGGATTTGTTGTAATCGGTTCTAACAGCGTGCCAATACCGGGAGCAGTAGGAGCAGCAGATTATTTGTTCATTGACGGATTTGGACATTTGGTTAAAGACAGTATTAGCATTGAACTTTTAAGTAGAGGAATTTCTTTCTACTGTTGTATACTAATTTGCGGATTGATTACTTTAGTTGCATATTTGTTAAGAGGAATGAAAGGAATGAAACACAAGATAAAATGATAGGAATTTGGGATTATACTGTGATACTTACATACGGTTCACTACTTTCTGCAGTAATGGGAATCTTAGTATCACTTTCAGGACATGGTCACCCATATTTTGGAGTATTGTTTCTGCTTTTATGTGGATTGTTTGATACTTTTGATGGTAGAGTGGCAAGATCAAAGAAAAATAGAACAAAAAAAGAAAAAGACTTTGGTGTTCAGATTGACTCATTATCAGATTTGGTAGCATTTGGTGTTTTACCAGTTTGTATAGGTATGGGACTTTGGAAAAGAGATATGTTTGACGCAGGCAGAGTGGCTGGTGCAACAATGGTTAAGCAACCTAGTGTTTTATGTACAATACCTGAAGCAGTTATCGTTATTGTAAGTGCGTTTTTTGTATTAGCAGCGTTAATCAGACTTGCATATTTTAACATTACTGTTGAAGAAACACAGGGAGATTGCGTAGGAGATAACAAGTATTATTATGGTTTACCTGTTACATCTACAGCACTTATTTTCCCGGCATTTCTTTTACTAAGACATATTTTATATATTAACAGTGTTAACATTTCTTTTGCGTACTACATAGTTCTTATAATTGTAGCGGTTTTATTTGTTTTGAAATTCAAGCTTAAGAAACCGGGTACTGCAATGTTGTATTTTATGGTATTTTTAGGTGCATTAGAATTTATAGCTATGATAGTTGTAAAACATTTTGCAAGATAATTTATAAATGAGTTAATGCGGTAAGCATAGAACAAATAGATTAGTTTATTAATAATAGAGAGTAACATGGAAAATAATAACGAATCAGGAATTTTAAAATTTTTATATAATACAGTGCCAGGTCGTGTGGTGCTGAAAATACTTACAAGCCCCATCATTTCAAAAATTGGTGGGGCTTATATGGATTCTCCAATATCTAAAATTCATATTAAAAATTTCATCAAAAACAACGGCATAAACATGGCGGATTATGAAAAGGTAAAATACCATTCTTTTAATGAATGTTTTACAAGAAAGATTTTGCCGGAGAAGCGACCGGTGGAATACAGTAGCGATGCTTTTATTTCGCCTTGCGACAGCAGATTGTCAGTTTATAGGATTGATGAAAAGTCAACTTTTAATATTAAGAGAAGTCATTACAAAGTGGCAGATTTAATACCGGACAGTAAGAAGGCGCCTGACTATAATGGTGGAATTTGTATGGTGTTCAGACTTTGTGTGGATGACTATCACAGATACGGCTATGTTGACAATGGCGAGATTGTGGAAAATAAGCCGGTTAAGGGAATACTTCATACAGTGCGACCTATTGCCGTAAATAAATATCCGGTGTTTGCACAAAATAGCAGAGAATATTCAATTATTGAAACTGAGAATTTTGGAACAGTTGCTCAAATAGAAGTGGGTGCAATGATGATTGGAAAAATCAAAAACCACCAAAAATCAGGTTTGATAAAACGTGGGGAAGAAAAGGGTATGTTTTTATATGGCGGTTCAACTATTGTTGTTTTAGTTGAAAAGGACAAAGTAAAACTTCCTGAAACATATTTCTATAACACTTCAAAAGATATTGAGACAAGAGTTCTATATGGCAGAAAAATAGGCACAAAATATAAAGAGTAATTTAGAAAATGGTGGCATATTACCACCATTTTTTCTTTTTGAAAATTACACACATAATAATAACAAGAAGAAGACTAAAACCAAAAACTATAGGATAGCTGTATTTGAATTCAAGCTCAGGCATATGTTCAAAGTTCATACCATACCAGCCAACAATTAAAGTTAAAGGCATAAATAGCGTGGTTACAACAGTGAGAAATTTCATAACCGCATTTTGATGCACGTCCAACTGTTGCTGATAAATATCTCTTATTTGTGACGTGTATTCCCATATCTGTTCCGATTCGTGACCAAACATTGTAATTTTTCTTATAAGAATATTGAAATATTCTTTTGCTTCATTACTAATTAAATCAGAAATATCATCTTCCAAATCCTGAAGAATTCCCTCAAGTTGTACATAGTAATGGTGAAGCTTCATGGTGCGGCTCCGATAATTTGTAATTTCTTTTATAATATCTAAATTTTTTTCATTTAAAACTTCCAACTCCAACTGTACAAGATTTTGTTGAAGGCTGTTAATCTTCTCTAAATCCTTAGCCATAATATAATCAAGAAGAAAATACAAAACACACCCGCTATCCCGAAAAGCATCTTGGTTCTTGCTGGATTCAGACATTTTTTGAAAAGCCTTAGCAACATACTCGTCCCTGTCAATAAACACAACACAGTCCCGAGTCAAAATAAAAGAAATAATAGAACGGGTCGTAACAAGAATATCCGGTATATTAATGTACCCATAGATAAAATCTTTAGAGTTCTCTAATTTAGAAAAATGGAAATCCATAAATAAATTAGGTATTTTTGGTACATACTTATTAATAATGTGGTAATTATTAGCAGAAGATAGTGGTATAATCCCTACGAAGTCATGTTCAGGCTGTATATCTAACTTATTTTTAAAATCATTAAATTTATAAAACATAGTATTAGTATATTGTCCGAAAAATAATGTTTTAAACATAGAAAAATAAGGTATAATCATTGTGGGAGTGCGAATTGCGAAACAATTCCCAGAATCAAAACTCAAAATCAAAAAAGTTCGTAATCACTTGTGTTTGAACAAAAGTGGATTAAAGACTTTGGGAGAAAGGAAGTTTTTATAATGAACAAACAGGAAATACTTGTAAAAAAATTAATTGAGAAGAAATATACAATATCTTTTGCAGAAAGCTGCACCGGAGGAAAGATGGCAGCGACTATCGTTGATGTGGCAGATGCGTCAAAGGTTTTAAACGCAAGTTTTGTCACTTATGCAAATGCGGCAAAAATGAAATATGTAAATGTTTCAAAGGAGACACTTGATACATTAGGTGCAGTAAGCGAACAGACAGCAAAGGAAATGGCTGAGGGCGTAGCAAAAGCTAACCAGGCAAATGTAGGAGTGGGTATTACAGGAATTGCCGGTCCTACAGGTGGCACTGTGGAAAAGCCTGTTGGTACTGTATGTTTTGGCTATACAATTAATGGTGAAACAAAAACGGAGACAGTACACTTTGGCAATCTCGGAAGAAACGTGGTCAGGGAGAAAAGCGTGGAGCATGTTTTAGATATGCTAATAAGCATATTGTAAAAATATGTATAAATATGTATAATACAAAAATTTGAACAAATCTCACTATTATGTTAAAATGAAATTTACGATTGATTAAGAGAAAATTATGAAATATAATTGCACAATACATAATGTAGAATTACGAAATTTGCACGTATTATTTCATATTATTAAACTAAATGTAGGAAAGAGGATATAAACATGCCAATAAAAGTAAAATCAAATTTACCTGCTAGGGATATTTTAGAAAATGAAAATATATTTGTTATGACGGAGAACAGAGCAATGACTCAGAACATTCGTCCGCTAAAGGTGTTGGTATTGAATTTAATGCCTACAAAGATAGTAACAGAAACACAGATTTTAAGAAAATTATCAAATACACCACTCCAAATAGAAGTGGAATTTTTGCAGACAGCAACATACCGTTCAACTCATACTGATCCAAGTCATATGGATGAATTTTACAAAACATTTGATGAAGTAAAAGACAATCATTTTGATGGGTTGATTATTACGGGTGCCCCACTTGACTTTGTAGCTTACGAAGATGTGGAGTATTGGGATGAACTTTGTACAATAATGGAGTGGTCAAAGAAACACGTTCACTGTACGTTCCATTTATGCTGGGGAGCTTTTGCAGGCTTATATTATCATTATGGAATACAGAAAAGAGACAGAGTGCCTAAATTATCAGGTATTTACAAACATCATATTTTAAATAAAAAGTCACCATTGTTTAGAGGTTTTGATGATGTGTATTATGCACCACACTCAAGAGCAACAGAAATTACAAGAGAACAGATTCTTGAATGTCCGGACCTTGAATTAATGGCAGAGTCAGATGAAGCAGGAGTTGGTGTTGTAAAATCAGTAGACAGCAGACAGTTCTTTGTTTTATATCATTCAGAATATGATGCAGATACATTGAAGTTGGAATACGAAAGAGATTTAGCAAAAGGTATGGACCCGATTATTCCGGTAAATTATTTCCCAGACGATGATCCAACAAAAGAGCCAATTGTTAACTGGCGTGCGGCAGGTCAGCTTTTGTGGACAAATTGGATTAACTATTATGTATACCAGACAACACCTTACGATATTAATGAGGTAGAGAACGAATAACAACGGAGGAACTATGGTAAAAATTATTACAGACAGTACAAGTGATTTAACAAAGGAAATATTAGAAAGATACAATATTGATGTCTTACCGCTATATGTTCACATGGGTGACAATGAATATAAGGATGGTGTGGATATTACACCGGATGATATTTATAAATGGAGCGATGAAAATAAAACAACACCAAAAACAGCGGCACCATCAATTGAAGATGCGGTTAATGCGATAAAACCATACAAAGAAGCAGGCGACGATGTAATTATGTTTGCTATTTCAGAAGACATGTCAACAACAGCAAATGTAATGCGACTTGCAGCAAAAGAGCTTTATTACGAAGAACACGTTTTTGTTATTAACTCAGAAAGCCTTTCAACAGGTATTGGACATTTAGTAGTTGAGGCAGCTATTTTGGCAAGAAAGAAATTTCAGCCGGAAGAGATAGTTGAAACAATTGAAACTCTTAAGCCTTATGTAAGAGCAAGCTTTGTTGTGGACACATTAACTTATCTTCATAGAGGTGGAAGATGTTCAGCAACATCAAAATTATTCGGCAGTATTCTTAAGGTAAAACCTTGTATTGTTGTTAAAAATGGTAAGATGGATGCTGATAAGAAATATCGTGGCCCAATAAAGAAGGTAATTCTCGACTATGTAAAAGACCAGGAGCAGGAACTAAGACATGCTAAAAAAGACAGGGTTTTTATTACGCATTCAGGTTGTGACGCAGAAATCGTGGAGGCTGTAAGAGAATATCTTCAAAGTCTTAACAGATTTAAGAAGATTGTTGAAACAAGAGCGGGAAGCGTAATATCAAGTCATTGTGGACCGGGAACACTTGGAGTGTTGTACATTGCAGGTGGGGATTCTTACGGACCATACGATAAAGACTTTGACTACAACCATAATGGAATTATAGATGAGGACGAAAAGGCTGCTGAATCAGCGTATATAAGACATATGGTCGAAGCAGAAAAGTTGGATGGCAATGAGTCAGAAGAAGATGATGATGACCAGGAAATGTTCTCTGGAGAATAAAATATATCAATAAAAGTTGACTGATTTAGACAATTGCACACCTAAAAATCTTGTTTATTCTGCCTATAACAATTTATTTTTAAAAGTAGTAGAATTATATTGTGGGAAAATCGGTTTAGGTACAGCTTAAATTTGTACCTATATATTTATACATAATTAGTATTACAAAACAACATATATTGAGATAATATCTTAGTATAGTAGGAAATTATTTTATGCATTGTTGTAGAATTTCGAGTCACTTAAAACGATGTTAAATTCAATAACTGAATATTTTCGTAAAAACGTGAAGTTTTGTATTGCACTAATAGTAAAAAAAGAATAGAGGTGTTGGAATTGTTTAAAGTTGGAGACTATATTGTGCATGGAAGAAATGGTGTATGTAAAGTGGTTGACATAACACATCTGGATATGTCAGGAGTTGATAAAGACCAGTTATATTATGCTTTAGTTCCAATGAAATCCGAGGATAGCAAAATTTTCTACCCTGTGGACAGTGACAAAGTAGTTATGCGTTCAGTTGTAACAAAAGACCAGGCTAAAGACTTAGTTTCAGAAATAAAAGATATTGAGCCAATGAGGATTGAAAACGACAGACAGCGTGAGGCAAAGTATAAAGAAGCGTTAGTTTCATGTGACTGCAAACAGCTTATCTGCATTATCAAAACTATGTATGCAAGAAACAAAGAGCGTATTGCCAAAGGAAAAAGAATCACATACGTGGATGACAGATATTTAAAAGAGGCAAAGCAGAATTTAAATGATGAATTTTCAATTGCCCTTGGTATTGAACCAAGAGAAGTTGAAAAATACATTAAAGCTCAGTTTGTAGAACAGGAAGCTTAAATAAAATATTAGATTTTTGGAAAAAACCTTACTGATTTTTTGAAGTCGGCAAGGCTTTTTCATATTTATGTGCAAAGCAAAAATAATTATTTATGCTGTATAAAAAATGAATATTAGAATGAAGGAATAGAAAAATATGAAGTTTGCGCTTAAATCATATAATTCGCATCAGGACGAATTTGTGTGTATATACGACATGGACGAATTGAGTTTATACACATCAGATTGTGGCACTGATGGTAGCCTAGTTGTTAATGGAACATATATTTGTTTAGATTTCGATATTAAGACACAAGAAGTCAAGGGAATATTTTCGTGGCACTAAATGATGGCGTGATAGAAGGAATTTTGATAAAACTATAATGTGTATAAAAGTTTAAAACACCAATAGAATTACATTTTACTTGCATTGATTATAAAAATTGAATTATAATGTGAAATAAATGATAAAAAATATACGTTATATATTAAACAGGGAAAATAAGACCTGTGAATTTATATAACACATAAAACGAAAAGAAAAAACAAGGAGGACATTAATATGTTTTGCAAAAAGTGTGGTAAATATGTACAGCCAACTGAAAAACAATGCCCATATTGTGGAGAAATAATGGAAGATACTGTGAATAATCAGGCTGACAATGGTACAGTAAATGCGTCAGAAGATTTTGGAGAAACTAAGATTTTTGATGCCCCAAAGGAAGATTTCGGAGAAACTAAAATCTTTGGAAATCTGGATATTGATGATGACAATGTTGAAGAAATACCAACAGTATCAGATGACTTCGACGGAATAGATACAGTGGATGATGAGTTTGAAGACTTGCCTGACGAAATCCAATATGAAGAAGAGGATTCTTTTGACTTCCCAGAAGAAATGGAAGATGAAAATTTCGTTTTTGAAGATGAGAATCAAATTGACGAAGATGAAGAATTTTATGATGATGATTCGGATGAATATGATACGGAAATACCGGACAGTCAGATAATTAATCAAAATAAAAAAATGAACATTATTGCAATAGCGGTTTCAGCAGGAATTATTATTGTGGTTGTAGTGGCAGCAATATTTTTATCAAGTACATTTGGTAAAACAAAGACGGAAGAAACAACAGCAGAGGAAACAACAACTGTTGATAAAACTACAAAAGAAAAAGCAAATAATGACGACGATAATAATCACACAGAAGAATACACAAGAGCATCTGAAACTTATGCACCACAGACAGCAGCACCTGAAACAGATGCACCTGAAACAGACGCACCGGAAACTAATCCACCAAAAACAAAGCCACCAAAGACACAGGCTCCAACAACAAAGAAAATAGTGGAAACAAAAGCACCGGAACCTGAGACAGCAGCACCTGAAACAGATGCACCACAGGACAACAATGAAGATGGTGGAGAAACAGCAGGAGAATAAAAGTTTATAAAAGAAACATAAACATCCCTTTTGAGATTAAATAATAATCTTGAAAGGGATGCACACTCGTGGGAAAAGAAAGTAGTTGCATACGGGCTCGCACTCGGTGTATAGAATGTCGCAGGCGACATTCTTATTTCCATAAATTGTTAAAAAAATTAATTTATTACTTTAATTTATTAAATTTCCATTTATTTTTTTTCAGTTTTCAGGTATACTAATCAGGTTAAGTAAAATAGTATGAAATACATTACGGGAAAAATACGCGCCATCTGTATTTTTTTGGTAACAAAGTGTGTTAACACAAAATAAAAAAGAACAGGAGAGAAAAAATGGATAACAAGAAAGAGTTTAAGCCATTTATTCCTGCTGATAAGGTTATGCCTGAATTTACAGTTGCATCTGTAATTATCGGTCTTATTTTAGCAGTTATATTTGGTGCAGCCAATGCTTACCTTGGTGTAAGAGTTGGTATGACAGTTTCTGCTTCTATACCGGCAGCTGTTATTTCAATGGGTGTTATTCGTGTTATTATGAAGAAGGATTCTATTCTTGAAAATAACATGGTACAGACTATTGGTTCAGCTGGTGAGTCATTAGCAGCAGGAGCAGTATTTACATTACCTGCAATTTTTATGTGGGCAAAAGAAGGAAAGGCAACATCACCATCATTTATTACAATTGCATTAATCGCATTATGTGGTGGTATACTTGGTGTACTTTTCATGGTACCACTTCGTACAGCATTAATTGTTGAAGAACATGGTATATTACCATATCCTGAAGGAACAGCTTGTGCTGAGGTACTTCTTGCAGGAGAAGAAGGAGGAAGTAAGTCAAAACTTGTTTTCTCAGGATTAGGAATTTCAGCTGTATATAAATTTATCGCAGACGGTCTTTGTTTATTCCCAAGTGAAGTTGACTTCTCATTTAAGGGAAGCTACACATGTGCTGTTGGTATGGATGTGCTACCGGCATTATCAGGTGTAGGTTATATTTGCGGACCTAAGGTTTCAAGTTACCTTTTTGCAGGTGGTATTTTATCTTACTTAGTGCTTATGCCTGCAATTGCGTTCTTTGGAGGAGACAGCTTATCATCTGTTGCAGATGATGCAGGAAATTTACTTCCATTTAACCAGTTAGATCCGGGAACAATTTGGAGCAAATATATTAGATATATTGGTGCCGGTGCAGTAGCAGCAGGTGGTATCATTAGTTTAATTAAAACTTTACCAACTATGTTTAGAACATTTAAGTCAGCTATTAAAGGTTTTGGAAAAAATGTATCAGGTGGAGATAGAACACAGCAGGATTTACCAATATCTGTAGTTTTAATTGGTTCATTAGTAATCGCTGTTGGAATGTGGTTAATCCCTGAAATTCCTGTTAGCTTACTTGGCGCATTATTAATAGTTGTATTTGGTTTCTTCTTTGCTACAGTTTCATCAAGAATGGTTGGTATTGTAGGAAGTAGTAACAACCCTGTATCAGGTATGGCAATTGCAACTTTAATACTTACATCTTTCGTATTAAAGGCTACAGGTTCAACTGGTTCAGCAGGAATGATAGCAGCTATTTCAATAGGTACAGTTATTTGTATTATCGCAGCTATGGCTGGTGATACATCACAGGATTTAAAAACAGGCTACATTGTTGGTGCAACACCTGTAAAGCAGCAGATTGGTGAATTACTTGGTGCAGTTGTTGCAGCTTTAACAATCGGTGGCGTATTATACATTTTAAGCAAGGCATGGGGTGGATTCGGTTCAGCACAGCTTCCAGCTCCTCAGGCATCTTTGATGAAAATGGTAGTAGAAGGTGTTATGGGTGGAACTCTTCCTTGGGTTCTTATTATTGTTGGTGCATTTATTGCAATCGTCGTGGAAATCCTTGGAATCCCTGTATTAGCATTTGCAATTGGTTTATATTTACCAATTCACTTAAGCACACCAATTATGCTTGGTGGTGCCGTAAGATGGATTATTGAAAAGAGAAAATATTCATCAGAAAAAGAACAGAAAGAATCTGTTGACAAGGGTGTACTTTACTCTGCAGGTATGATTGCAGGTGAAGGAATCGTAGGAATTTTACTTGCAATATTTGCAGTAGCAAAATTAGATGGCAAAATTAATTTATCAGGAATTTACGGAGACAACTTCAACACAGTTGGTAACTGGGTTGCTCTTGTAGCATTCGCCTTATTAGTAGGTTCACTTTTCTTATTCTGCAGAAGAAAGAAAACATCAGACAAATAAATTTTTGATATGAATAATAATTTAAACATTTTATAATTTTAGAATGTTTTTTAGAGGGGTGGAAGTGCTGATTTTTGGTGCTTCCACTTTCTTCTATAGAAAGATTTATACTGTGCTTGTATAAACAGATGTGGTATACTAATGGTTAGATTTAAAGAAGGCGGTATTAAATGAAAAAAGAAAATAAAAATCAAAAATCACAGGAAAATTATTTGGATAAAGTGCCGGTGATACAGAAAAAATGGGAAGTAAATGAAAAAGGTTTAGTTGAAGTTACAGTTGAAAATACTGGGTTCTTCAATGTAATTGCACAGAAAGTATTTAAGAAACCAAGATATAGTTTTATTGAATTAGATGAGTATGGCAGTTGTGTGTGGCAACAGATAGATGGCAGGAAAACATTATATGAAATTGGAGCCGTTTTAAAAAAGCAACACAAAAAAGCTTCAACGCAATTATATGAAAGATTGGCAAAATTTTTCGGCATATTAGAACATAATAAATATATAAGATTTATAGATGAGGAAAAATAATGGAAATTAGTACAGTCGTTATTGGGATAATTTTATTTGCCATAGCTACAATGATTATTTATGGCTGGGGAATGGTTAAACAGAAGAACCAGTCATCTGATTTGATGAACATGCTTTTTAGTAAGGGCAATAGTAAAGTAAAAAAATATTTAAAGAAAAATGAGTATATTACATTGCCACAGGTTGCAGAGCTTTGTGATGGCATAGAGGCGAAGCTTCCTTTTTCGAAAAACAAGGCAATTGTAAAAGACAAAAATGATTTTGCAAAACAGCTTATGCAGTATATGGTTAAAACCGGTCAGGTGGAAGAAGAAAACGGAAGCTATAAAAAATCAAAGTAATTGAATTAAGTATTGAGCAAACCAAAGTTAATAAAAAGATTAAAGAAGGCTAAGTTAATAGAAATTAAACACATAACAAATGTTAGAAGAGTATATCATTATTATAAATTAATGATTGAAAATAAATAATAATTAAAATATATAATGCGAGGTGTAAGGATATGTCAGTTTTAGAAGGAAAGAAACCTGAAAATGTATTAAAATTTTTTGAAGAGATAGCATCTATTCCTCATGGTTCAGGAAATGTGGAACAGATAAGTGATTATTTAGTAAAGTTTGCAAATGATAGGAAATTAAAGTGCCGTCAGGATGAAAAGAAAAACGTAATCATTTGGAAAGGTGGCACAAAGGGCTACGAGAATTCAAAGCCTGTTATTTTACAGGGACACATGGATATGGTTGCTGTAAAAACAAATGACTGTGACAAGGACATGGCAAAAGATGGACTTGACTTGGAAGTTAATGGGGACTATTTAAGTGCAAAAGGTACATCACTTGGTGGTGATGACGGTATTGCTGTAGCCTATGCTTTGGCAGTTTTAGATAGTAACGACATTGCACATCCACCAATTGAAGCTGTATTTACAGTTGATGAAGAAATTGGTCTTTTAGGTGCAGACTTCATTGATACATCAGATTTAAAAGGCAAAGAGTTAATCAATCTTGATTCTGAGGACGAAGGAATTTTTACAATTAGTTGTGCAGGTGGTGCTACAGTAGAATGTTTACTACCTTATAACACAGAACCTATTAATGCAAAAATTATTGAACTTAGGTTATCAGATTTTGCCGGTGGTCATTCCGGTATGGAAATTATTAAATGGGGAGCTAATGCAAACTGTATTTTAGGTCGTATTTTATTAAATGTATTTCAAAATGTTGGTATGCGTATAATGGCAGTTAACGGTGGCGAAAAAGATAACATTATTGCAAAGGAAAGCGAAGCTGCAATTGCAGTATTACCTGAAGTTGTAGATAAAACAAAAGAAATTATCGAAAAAACTTTTGAAGATGTTAAGGAAGAATACAAGTTTACAGATCCTGACATGAAGCTTCAAATCAATGTTACGGACGAAGGAATTTCAGAAGCATTATCAGGTGCAGCCACATTGGCAACAATTATTTCTTTAGTTAATATGCCAAATGGAATTCAGAGAATGAATCCTGAAATGCCACACATGGTACAGACTTCTCTTAACTTGGGAATTTTAAGAACAAAAAAAGACAACGTTTCATTATCATATTCAGTAAGAAGTTCAATTGAAAGTGAGAAGAATTCCCTAATTGAAAAGATGCGTTCACTTACAGAAATCTTTGGTGGTCAGATTGTTGTTTCTGGAGAATATCCTGGTTGGGCATACAGAGAAGACTCAAAATTAAGAGATACTGCAGTGGAAGCCTACAGGAAATTATACAATGAAGAACCTGTTATCGAAGCTATTCACGCAGGTCTTGAATGTGGTATGTTTGCAGACAAGATTGAAGATTTAGATGCAATCTCATTTGGCCCAACAATGAAAAATGTTCATACAACAGATGAAATGTTAAGCATCTCATCAACTGAAAGAACATGGGAACTTATTGTAAAGATTCTTGAAAAATTAAAATAGAAAATGAAATTTGATATAAAAAAATTAAAAAAAGACATAAAAGAAATAGCGATTCCTATAGTCGCTATTTCTTTGTTTATAATAATAATTAATAGTAAGTTTGGAAAAATTTGTCCCTTAAGAATGCTCATTGGAATTCCATGTCCAACCTGTGGAACCACAAGAGCAGTAGGTCTTTTATTAAAAGGAAAAATAACAGAGGCGGCAATGGTTAATCCTATATGGATTTTTCTTTTGGTAATTATAGTAATGGTGTTTTTTTATCGTTATGTAGAAATGGCATTCCAAAAAAGAAAAAGGCTTTTGAAGCTTATAGATATAATGATTTTTACAACAATAGCTGTAGTCATTGCTGTTTACATATACAGAATAATTTTCTGGTATCCAAACAAAGAACCTATGGTGTATGACAAAAATAATCTGTTAAACTTGGTGAAAATATTGTATTTACAACTGTCTTGTCAGATGTAAAAACATGTGCTATAATCTCAAACAATGTTTGTAAAAAAGCAAATATACATAAAAATAAGAAAAGGCAGTGTTTTTACACTGGAAGTGAAATTAAAATGAGAACAGATATTATAATTGTAGGAAGCGGATGCGCAGGTATGTATTGTGCATTAAACCTACCAAAAAACAAAGATATTTTAATTATTACAAAAGACATTGTAGAACATAGCGATTCATTTTTAGCACAGGGTGGTATGTGCATGTTGAAGGACAAAGAAGATTTTGACAGCTATTTCTACGATACAATGAAAGCCGGTCATTTTGAAAACGATACAGCAGCAGTTGAAACTATGATTAACTCATCACCGGATCTTGTAAAAGATTTATTAAGTTACGGTGTTGATTTCGCAAGAGATGAGGATGGAAATCTGGCTTACACAAGAGAAGGTGCTCATGCAAGAAATCGTATTCTTTATCACGAAGATATTACAGGCAAGGAAATAACAAGCCATATTTACGAACAATGTAAGAAGAGAGATAACATTACAATCAAGGAACATTGGACCATGGTTGACATTATTCCAAAAACTGAAAAGGGCAAAGAACAAAATGAATGCCTTGGTATAGTAGTAAAGAAAGATGACGGAACTTTAGATACTATTTACGCAGATTATACTGTACTTGCCAGTGGTGGTATTGGTGGAATTTATAGATATTCAACTAACTACAGACATTTAACAGGTGATGCAGTGGCAGTGTCAATAAGACATAATATAGAGTTAAAAGATATTGATTATGTTCAGATTCACCCAACAACATTTTATTCAGAAAAAGAAGAAGACAGAAGTTTCTTAATTTCAGAATCTGTAAGAGGTGAAGGCGCCCAGTTGTTTGACAAGGATAAGGAACGCTTTACAAATGAACTTCTACCTAGAGATATTTTAACAGGAAAAATTAAAGAGCAGATGAAGAAGGATGGCACTAATCATGTTTGGCTTTCAATGAAACCAATTGATGAGGAGCAGTTAACAAATCATTTTCCTAACATTGTAAAACACTGTAAGGAACATGGTTACAATGTGCCAAAAGAAATGATACCTGTTGTGCCTGCACAGCACTATTTTATGGGTGGAATAAAAGTAAACCTTCAAAGTAAAACTTCAATGGACAGACTTTATGCAGTTGGTGAAACAGCATGTAATGGCGTTCACGGAAGAAATAGATTAGCAAGTAACTCATTACTTGAAAGTATGGTTTTTGCAAAACGTGCAGCGGTGGAAATGTCTGAACAGTTTAATGATAGAGAATTCGACAGAAACGAAGAGACTGTAGATTTTGATAAATACAAAGATCTTCATGCATGGAATAAAGAAAATAAACAGATGATACTTGACTTAATTGAAGAGAGCAAAAAGCAAAGAGAGAAAGCAGACGCTTAATTAAAAATAGAGTAAAAATAGATGCAAAGCTATGAAAAATAGCAGATAAAAAATATATGCAAATACAAACAGATGCTTAATTAGAAAAAGAATAAACAAGAAAAGAACCAGACAAGAGGAGGAAAATATGTTTGATCCAATAACATTAAAATTAACAGTAGACCCACTTATTGAAAGTGCCTTAAAGGAAGATGTTACAAGCGAGGATGTAACAACAAATGCAGTAATGCCTGAGTCATGTATGGGACAGGTAGATTTAATTTGTAAGGAAGATGGTGTAATCTGTGGATTACAGGTTTTCTCAAGAGCATTCCAGCTTTTAGATGAAAATACAAAGATAGAACTTTTTGTAAAAGATGGTGACCAGGTTAAGGCAGGTCAGCTAATGGGAACTGTTACAGGTGACATTAGAGTTCTTTTAGTTGGAGAACGTACAGGTCTTAACTTTTTACAGAGAATGAGTGGTATTGCAAGTTATACTAACTCAATTGCAAAATTACTTGAAGGAAGTAAGGTTAAACTTTTAGACACAAGAAAGACAACTCCAAACAACAGAATCTTTGAAAAATATTCAGTTAGAGTTGGTGGTGGAAACAACCATAGATACAATTTAACAGACGGAGTTTTATTAAAGGACAACCATATTGGAGCAGCAGGTGGTGTTAAGGAAGCAATAAAAATGGCTAAATATTATGCTCCATTTGTTAGAAAGATTGAAGTGGAAGTAGAAAATCTTGATATGGTAAAGGAAGCTGTTGAAGCAGGGGCTGATATTATTATGTTAGATAATATGGAACATGATGTAATGAAAGAAGCTGTTGACATTATTGATGGAAGAGCTGAAATTGAAATCTCAGGAAATGTTACAAGAGAAAACATTGCTAAATTAATTGATTTAGGTGTTGATTATATTTCAAGTGGAGCATTAACACATTCATCTCCAATTCTTGATATATCTCTTAAGAATTTACACAGAATCTAATTTGTAATAGAAAATATAGTAAAGTGGCATTAATTAAGTAATATAGTATTGAACTCATTAGGAGGAACAAATGAGCGGAGAAAAAAGAAGGGAAAATTTGCTTAAGATTTTGCAGGAAAGCCATAAGCCGGTTTCAGGAACAAAGTTAGCTGAAAAATTTCAGGTTAGCAGACAGGTTGTTGTACAGGATATTGCTTTACTTCGTGCATCAAATCATGATATTGTTTCTACGCACAAAGGCTATGTTTTAAAAGATAAAGATCATATTTCACGAGTGTTTAAGGTAAAGCACAGTGAAGAGAAAATGCTTGATGAATTAAATCTTATTGTGGATTGTGGTGGAAAAGTTGAAGATGTGTTTGTTTATCATAAACTATATAATGTTGTGCGTGTGCCAATGAACATCAAGTCAAGAATGGATGCAAAAAAATACGTTGAGTCCATTAAAGGGGGCGTTTCGGTTCCCCTAGAGCAGATAACATCTGAATATCATTATCACACAGTAGTGGCAGATTCAGAGGAAACTTTAGACATAATTCAACAGCAATTGCAGGAACATGGATATTTGGTTGCATTAAGGGATTATGAACCTGTAGACTTTTGGGGAGAAGAAGAATAACTATAAATAGCAGTTAGTTTTGAAATTAAGATAGAAGAACTTAAAGTTATAAAAATAATAAATAGTAATGCATATAATAAAGTTACATGAAGTGCGAAAAAACAGAAAAATTGTAAAAGTTTCACACTTTATGTAACTTTTATGCTATACTTAAACTTAGACAAAGAGGCAAATATGAAAAACAAAAACTATTTTATCTTAATAAAATACCGATTTAATAATCTATATTTCATATTACCTACTTGTAAATATCAAAAAGGAGAAGAATATGAATATGAAGAAAATCTTATCAATTGCCTTATCACTTGTTATGATAATGGCACTATTCACAGGTTGCGGAAGCAACAAAAACGCAAAGACTAAAGATAATGGCTCTTACTTTAAAGAAGTAAAGAAGATGCAGGAAATTAAGACAGGAACAGGGGAAGTAGAACTTTCATTTGATGTAAGTGCAGATTCAATCAAGAAAGATAAAACTATACCTGCCAAGTTCAAGAAGGATGGCAAGATACAGGGCAAGTTAAAAGTTGAGACAACAACAGAATCAACATCAAAGCTTGCTGCTAAAATCTCACTTCAATATTTAACAGATACTTATGAAGAATTGACAACAGTTGTAATTGATGGTTCAAAATTATATATGAATATGGGTTCAATATCTAAATTCATAAGTAAAATTGACAGTGAGTCAGGAAAACAGTTTGAAAGCGCCTTAAAGCAGATTGGTGCCACAGGATATGTTTCACTTAATTTAAATCAAGTTGCGGATTTATTAGAAATAGACAAGGAAGCTTTCGCTAAGGCAGTGACATCATCTACAAAGATTAATACAAAGGTATATGATTCATTAGAAAAAGATTTCTCATCATTACAGGGAAAAGACGGAAATGACTATACGCTTACAGTAAATGGTGAAAACGCTGATGCAGCAGTTACAGCTTTAGTAAGCTTCTGTGACAATTCATTAAAGGATATTTATAATGAATTAATGGACGTTTACATTGAAGCATTTGGTGCAGATTCAACTATTGGAAAACAGTATGCTGACATGAAAAAAGACACAAAGGATGTTGACAATGCAATTAAGAAAGTTAAAGACAACAAAGATAAAATTGTAAGTGCAATTAAAGATTCAAATGCTAATATTGTATCAAAGGCAAAAGTAACAGGTGACAAGGGTAGCAGAAAAGGAACTATCTCTATTGAAACAGGAGAAATCAAGAATGATGATGCATCAATGAATATTTCATTAACATCAAACATAACAGAAGGAAAGCCTTCAGTTAAGGATTTAGTTCCAACAGAAAATGTAACTGACTTAACTTCTATTATAACAATGCTTTCATCACAGATGTCAGGTAAGGGATTATAGAAAGTTGAGCATAAAAATTCCCTAACAATAGCCGGCGGACAACGGGGATAATTAACAGTAGATGTTGTAATTAATCATAATTATTAACACAGATGAATAATTATGGAAATAATGTTAATAATACACAAAAAAAGTAGCGATAATGATAATTTGGAAATGTTCCCATTACATTATCGCTACTTTTGTATTTTTTGGTTATTTGTTATTTAATGCAGCTTCAACAAATCCCAAGAACAATGGATGAGGTCTGTTAGGACGGCTCTTAAGTTCAGGATGTGCCTGAGTTGCAATAAAGAATGGATGAGATGGTATTTCAACCATTTCAATAATTCTGCCGTCAGGAGAAATACCTGAAAGCATCATACCATTATCTGTTAAAACTTTTCTAAAGTCATTGTTTACTTCATATCTGTGACGGTGACGTTCATGAATTAATTCTTCTCCATATAATTCATAAGCTTTGCTGTTCTTGTCAAGTTTACATGGATAAGAACCAAGTCTTAATGTACCACCAATATCTGTTACACCTTCCTGATCAGACATAAGGCTGATAACAGGATGAGTAGTTGAAGGATCAAGTTCAATACTGTGTGCATCTCTGTATCCAACAACATCTCTTGTAAATTCAACAATTGATAACTGCATTCCAAGGCAAAGTCCTAAGAATGGTATATTGTTTTCTCTTGCGTATTTAATAGCTGCAATCTTACCGTCGATTCCACGACTTCCAAAACCACCGGGAACTAAAATTCCTGAAACATCTGAAAATACTTCAGCAGCGTTTTCGTTTGTTACTGTTTCAGAATCAACCCATTTAATATTTACTGTAGCACTGTTTGGATAGCCTGCATGCTTTAATGATTCAACAACACTGATATAAGCATCGTGTAAAGCAATATATTTTCCAACTAAGGCAACTGTAACTTCCCTTGTAGGATTCTTAGCAGCCTTAACCATTGCTTTCCAGTCATCTAAATCAGGTTCAGGACAATCAAGCTTTAAGCTGTTGCAAACGATTTCTGCAAGATGTTCTTTTTCCATTGCAAGAGGTGCTTCATAAAGCATGTCGACTGTAAGGTTCTGTACAACGTTACTTGCAGGCACATTACAGAATAAGCTGATTTTGTCTTTTAAGTTGTCATCAATTTCATGTTCTGTACGGCAAACAACCACATCTGGCTGTATACCAAGTCTTTGAAGCTCCTTAACACTCATCTGAATTGGTTTTGTTTTCATTTCTTCAGATGCAGGTAAGTAAACCATAAGAGCAACATGAATTAAAATACAGTTCTCGCGACCAACATCATGCTGGAACTGTCGAATGGCTTCAATGTAAGGCTGAGATTCAATATCTCCAACTGTACCACCAACTTCAATAATTGCAATTTCTGTTTCTTCGCTTAAACTTCTGTAGAAGCGACTTTTAATTTCGTTTGTAATGTGAGGAATAACCTGAACTGTTCCACCACCAAAATCACCACGTCTTTCTTTTTCAAGAACAGACCAATAAACCTTACCGGTAGTTACATTTGAGTTTTTTGTTAAGCTTTCATCAATGAATCTTTCATAGTGTCCTAAGTCAAGGTCTGTTTCAGCACCGTCATCTGTTACGAAAACTTCACCATGCTGGACAGGATTCATTGTACCCGGGTCAATGTTAATATATGGATCAAACTTCTGCATAGTTACTTTGTAACCACGAGCTTTAAGAAGTCTTCCAAGAGAAGCGGCTGTAATTCCTTTACCAAGACCTGAAACTACACCACCAGTTACAAAAACGTACTTCACTGCCATGTGATTTTTCCTCCATTGTATTATTTATAAATTTTTTTAAAAATTGTTTTTTTAATAAATTCCTAAATATGTAGTATAACCAAAATATTGATTTTAATTAATATTTCGTATTATAAAACACACCATAATAGTGTACTACAATCAAGATTCAGATTCCATAACAAAATAAATTTTGTTAAAAATTAATGAAATATTAAACAAAATTTAACATAAATTAAGCACGATATGGTATATTGTTAAGTATAAAATAAAACACCTGTAGCATATTGTAATTTATACGGAAATCTATGACAAAAAATATCAAAGGTGGAAAGGATACCAGACTAAATGGATAACAACAGAAACATACCCCCTCGTAATAATCAGGGTGGACCTAACAATCAAAAGAAAAATAAAATAATATCAGTAGTTGTAACTTTTATAGTGGCATTGATTTTTACAAGTTTAATGTCTTATATGTTTGACTCAGCAACAAAGAAAGAAATAACTTATAATCAGTTTATTGATTTGCTGGATCAGGGCCAGGTAGAGAAAGTTACATTTGATGCAAACAAGATTTATATAGTTCCAAAAACAGATGGAACACCCCTTATTAGGACAACATTTTGGACAACAAAATTAGATGATCCTGATTTAATTACAGATTTAAAGGATAAATATGCCGGCGTGTCATTTAAGGCAGAAGCGTCAAGTGCAAGTACTAGTATTTTATATATGCTACTTGAAGGGGTATTGCCACTTGTATTTTTCTGGGCAATGCTAATGTTCATAATGAGAAAGACCACAGGCGGAAAAGGCGGTGGCGGTGTATTTGGCGTAGGAAAGTCAAATGCAAAGATTTATATACAGAAAGAAACAGGTGTTACATTTAAAGATGTTGCAGGACAGGAAGAAGCAAAGGAATCAGTAGTGGAAATGGTAGATTTCTTACACAATCCGGGCAAGTACACAGCAATTGGTGCAAAACTTCCAAAGGGAGCTTTGTTAGTAGGACCTCCGGGAACAGGTAAAACTCTTCTTGCAAAGGCTGTGGCCGGTGAAGCAAAGGTACCGTTTTTCTCGCTTTCAGGTTCTGACTTTGTAGAAATGTTTGTAGGTGTTGGTGCTTCAAGAGTTAGAGATTTATTTAAGCAGGCGGAAGAAAACGCACCATGTATTGTATTCATTGATGAAATTGACTCGATTGGTAAAAGTCGTGACTCACGATACGGTGGTGGAAATGATGAGCGTGAACAGACACTTAATGCATTACTTGCAGAGATGGATGGTTTTGACTCATCAAAAGGTATTTTGATTTTAGCAGCAACAAACAGACCGGAAGTTTTAGATCCGGCACTTTTAAGACCAGGACGTTTCGACAGACGAGTTATAGTTGACACACCTGATTTTAAGGGCAGACTTGAAACATTAAAGGTACATTCAAAAGATGTTAAGTTAGATGAGACAGTTGATTTAGATGCTATTGCAAACATTACAAGCGGTGCAGTAGGATCTGATCTTGCAAATATGGTAAATGAAGCAGCAATCAATGCTGTTAAATGTGGCAGAAAAGCAATTTCACAGGATGACTTAATGGAAGCTGTTGAAGTTGTAATTGCCGGTCGAGAAAAGAAAGACAGAATCTTAAGTAAAGAAGAAAAGAAGATTGTGTCATATCATGAAGTTGGACATGCACTGGTTGCAGCAATACAAAAACATGCAGAACCTGTACAGAAGATTACAATTGTTCCAAGAACAATGGGTTCATTAGGCTATGTTATACAGGCACCTGAAAAGGAAAAATACTTAATGTCAAAAGATGAATTAAGTGCAGAACTTGTAACATTGCTTGCAGGTAGAGCTTCAGAAGAAATCGTGTTTGATTCAGTAACAACAGGAGCATCAAATGATATGGAGAAGGCAACTAAGATTGCCCGCTCAATGATTGCTCAGTATGGTATGTCAGAAAAATTTGGCTTAATGAGTCTTGAACAGATTAGTGACCCATATTTAGGTGGTCATTCTCAGTTAAACTGTAGCGATAAGACTGCAACAGAAATTGAAGAAGAAGTTAAGACTCTTCTAAAACAGAAATACGAAGAAGCAAAGAAACTTCTTCTGGAAAACAGAGATAAGCTTGATAAAATAGCCAAGTTCCTTTATGAAAAGGAAACAATTACCGGAAAACAGTTTATGGATATTTACCATAAATGTGATGAACCTGAAGCAAGGGAAGAGACTACACAAACTGTTGAAACTGTTGAAAATGCAAGGGAAGAAGCAGTACAGCCTACAGAAGAAACTGTAGCAAAGGAAGAGACGGTACAGCCAGCAGAAGAAACTACTACAAGGGAAGAGACTACACAAACTGTTGAAAATGCAAAAGAAGATATTACAGAAAAGTAATAACAAATAATTATAAAAAGATAATAGCCCACAACAGGAACATTAAGAAAAATTAGCAAAATTATGTTAATTTAATAATCAGATGTTCCAGGGCAAATTAAATAAGGTGGTTGCAAACAATAGTATATGTTTGGGACCACCTTATTAATCTTTGTTAGGACAGCTATATATGATACAATTATAAAAGTAAAACATTTGATGGAAGGGTAAGAAATGAGTGGTTTTAACATACAGGAAGAATTGAAGAAAATGCCGGATACACCGGGAGTATATTTAATGCATAATAAGCATGATGATGTAATATACGTTGGGAAGGCGATTAATTTAAAAAGACGTGTAAGCTCTTATTTTAGGCAAAGCACAAAGAAAAGTCTGAAAATTCAGTCAATGGTAACACAGATTGTCCGCTTTGAATATATCCTAACTGACTCAGAATTAGAGGCTTTGATTTTAGAGTGTAACCTTATAAAAGAATACCGCCCTAAATATAATACAATGCTTATGGATGATAAAACTTATCCATACGTAATGGTAACCACAAGCGAAAACTATCCAAGGATTGTCATGGCAAGAAGAATGAAAAAAGATGGTAACAAATATTTTGGACCTTTTACAAGTGGCGGGGCAGTAAGGGATACTATTGATTTGCTACAAAAAATGTATCACATTAGAAGCTGTAGAAAATCAATTATAGTAAAACATGATGAAAACTATAAAGCAAATTCAAATAATACAGCAACAAAAGAAATACCAACTGTAAACGGCAGACCATGTCTCTACTACCACATGGGACAATGTGGTGGGGCATGTCAGGGTTACATTTCAGTGGAAGAATATAAGGAAAATGTTAATAAGGCAATTAAATTTCTTGAAGGCAATTACAGAGAGACAATCAAGGAACTTGAAGAAAAAATGCAGGCTGCATCAGCAGAATTAGATTTCGAACAGGCAATGGAATACAGAGATTTAATTAACAGCATCAATCACGTAGCCGGCAACCAAAAAATTACAACCCACAAATTTGAAAACAGAGATATTATTGCATACGCAGAAGAAGGAAATGATGCAGTAGTACAGGTTTTCTTTGTAAGAAACGGAAAGCTCATAGGCAGGGAACATTTTTATTTAACAACAGTCCCGGGAGATACGGGAAAAGATATTATTACAAGTTTTATCAAGCAGTATTATATTGGCACGCCGTTTATTCCTAATCAGTTGCTTGTTCAAGAAGAAGTGGATGAACCGGAGCTATTGTCTGAAATGTTAAGCAGAAATCAGAATTATAAAGTTAAAATTGTTAATCCTAAAAAAGGAAGCAAGGAAAAACTTGTGGAATTGGCTGCAAAGAATGCACAAAATCTTTTGGAACAAAACAAAGAAAAATATAGAAGAGAACAGAAGAAAACTGTTGGCGCTGTAAAAGAAATAGAACAGTTAATAGATGTTCACAACATTCACAGAATGGAATCTTACGATATATCTAACACCAACGGATACGAGTCAGTTGCATCCATGATTGTTTATGAAGATGGAAAACCAAAAAGAAATAATTACAGAAAATTTAAAATTAAAACAGTACAGGGACCTGATGACTATGCAAGTATGGAAGAAGTTTTAACAAGAAGGTTTAAACATGGTCTGGATGAAAGAGAAAAAATGGATATGGAAGGCAACAGTGATTATGAGCTGGGAAGCTTTTCAAAATTTCCGGACCTTCTTTTAATGGATGGTGGAAAAGGTCAGGTAAATGTGGCGCTGCGTGTGTTAGATGAACTTAAAATAAACATACCTGTATGTGGTATGGTAAAGGATGATAATCATAGAACTAGAGGCTTATATTACAATAATTTGGAAATACCAATAGATACAAGATCTGAGGCTTTTAAACTGATAACAAGAATTCAGGATGAAACCCATAGGTTCGCAATTGAGTATCATAGAAGCCTTAGAAACAAAAAAGAGGTAAAATCAATATTAGATGACATACCGGGAGTTGGTCCATCAAGAAGAAAAGCATTAATGCTTTATTTTAAATCAATAGAGGCAATAAGAGAGGCTGATGTAGACCAATTATTAAAAGTGACTTCCATTAATGAAAAAGTGGCGAAAGATATATACAAATTTTTTCACAAATGATAGAATAGCAGTGGATAATTGCGCATTTTTGCGTAGAGAGAACGAAAATAAAAAGACCTATAAGGAGGTAGATTATGGCAACAAATCAGGATATATATATACCATTAACCAAAATTGTTGATAATTATGGATTAATTAACCATACACCGGAAATTAACACAGATGAAATCAGAATTAATATTCCGGAAGTAAACAGACCGGCGCTACAGCTTGCCGGCTTCTTTGAACATTTTGACAAGGAAAGAGTTCAGATTATAGGAAATGTTGAATATGCTTTTTTGGATAACATGCAGCGTCAGAACAGACAGTGGGTTTACGAAAAATTAATGAGTAGCGGTATACCTTGTCTTATTTTATGTAGAGGAAACAAGCCTGATGAAGATATGGTGGCAGCAGGACTTAGACATGGCGTGCCTATTATGTCAACACATTTTGACACATCAAGATTCAACGCAGAACTTTCAAGATGGTTAAATGTTGAACTTGCACCTTGTATTACAAGACATGGTGTTTTAGTTGATGTTTACGGTGAAGGCGTTTTAATAATGGGTGAAAGCGGAATCGGAAAAAGTGAAGCAGCACTTGAACTTATTAAGCGTGGACACCGTCTGGTAACAGATGATGTTGTAGAAATAAGAAGAGTAAGTGCAGAGACACTTATAGGATCATCACCTGCCATTACAAAGCATTTTATTGAGTTAAGAGGTATTGGAATTATTGATGTAAAAGCTTTGTTTGGTGTAGAAAGTATTTTGGATTCTGCAAGTATTGACATGGTTATTCAGTTAGAAGAATGGAGAAGAGACAAGGACTACGACAGAATGGGCTTGGATGACCAGTATACAGAGTTCTTAGGGAACAAGGTTATTTGCCATAAAATACCTATCAGACCAGGTAGAAATCTGGCTGTTATAGTTGAAGCGGCTGCTGTAAACCACAGACAGAAGCGTATGGGATACAATGCAGCAAGAGAATTGTACAAGAGAGTACAGGAAAACATGGAAAAAGGTGATTAATAATTTTAAATGGAGGATATATAATGAAAAAATATTGTTTTGGAGTAGACGTTGGAGGAACAACAGTAAAAATCGGATTTTTTAACGTAGATGGCACTATGTTAGACAAATGGGAAATCGTAACAAATACAGACAACGGTGGAGAAGCTATTTTAGGAGACATTTGTAAGTCTCTTGATGATAAATTAGCAAAAGAAAACATTCAGATAGATGAAGTAAAAGGAATTGGAATTGGTCTTCCGGGACCTGTTCTTTCAGATGGAACTGTTTTACAGTGTGTAAATCTTGGCTGGGGCAAGTTAAATGTGGAAGAGAAACTTTCATCTATGTTCCATGGAGTTACTGTTAAAGCCGGCAATGATGCAAACGTTGCAGCTTTAGGAGAAGCATGGAAAGGTGGCGGAAAAGATTACGATGATGTTGTTATGATTACACTTGGAACAGGTGTAGGCGGTGGCGTTATTATTGGAAACAATATTTTAACAGGATACAATGGTGGTGCAGGAGAAATCGGTCACTTCCATATGAACGACGAAGAAACAGATGTATGTGGTTGTGGTAAGAAAGGCTGTCTTGAACAGTACGCATCAGCTACAGGTGTTGTAAGACTTGCCAAGAGATATATGGCAGACAATGATGACACAAAGATGAAAGAATTTGGCGACAATATTACAGCTAAAGATGTATTTGACCTTGCAAAAGAAGGAGACCAGGGAGCAAATGTTGTTGTAAAACAGATGGGAACATATTTAGGAAAAGCAATGGGCTTTATTGCGGCAACTGTTAATCCACAGGCATTTATCATCGGTGGTGGTGTAAGTAAAGCCGGTCGGTTCCTTATTGATGCAATTACTGATACATATAGAAATGTAAGTTTTAAAGCCTGTTCAGAAGCAGCAGTATGTTTAGCTGAACTTGGAAATGATGCAGGAATGTATGGAGCAGCAGCTCTTGTAAAATAAATTGAAAGAGAGTGTGTTAGATTGTTTGAAATTTTAAAAAATATTGTTGGTGAAGATTATATAAGAGAAAATGAACCAATGGGAAAGCATTGCACTTTCAGATGTGGTGGTAATGCAGATTTATATGTAATGCCCGGTTCAATTGAGGAATTATCTTCAGTAGTTAAGGCATGTAGAGAAAATGATTATCCATTTATGGTTATAGGAAATGGAAGTAATATTCTTGTAAAGGACCAGGGCTATAAGGGAGCAATTATTGAAGTAAATAACAGAATTAATTCAGTTGATGTAATTGGTGATGAAATAGTTGCTGATGCCGGGGCTAAATTGTCAAGTGTGGCAATGGCAGCCTATGAAAATGACCTGGCAGGTTTTGAATTTGCTCATGGCATACCGGGAAATGTAGGTGGTGCAGTTGTAATGAATGCCGGTGCTTACGGTGGAGAAATAAAGGATGTTATAAAATGGGCAAAAGTCCTTACTGAAGATGGAGAAGTTGTTACACTTAATGCAGAAGAATTAGAATTAGGTTATAGAACAAGCATTGTTCAAAAGAAGAACATGATAGTTCTTCAAATGTGTATTAAGTTAGATTTAGGAAGTCAGGAAGAAATTGCACTTATAATGCAAATGTTCATGCAGAAAAGAAAAGCAAAGCAACCTCTTGAATATCCTAGTGCCGGTAGTACTTTTAAAAGACCTGAAGGTTATTTTGCAGGCAAATTAATTGAGGATGCAGGTCTTAGAGGCTATCAGGTTGGTGGCGCAATGGTTTCAGAAAAACATTGTGGTTTCGTAATTAACTATGACAATGCAACAGCAACAGATATTTTACAGTTAATGGATGATGTAAAAGCAACAGTAAAAGAACAATTTGATGTAGAATTAGAACCTGAAGTTAAAATTATATAGCTAGTTGGAGGAAACAGTATGCGTTTTGTTATTGTAACAGGAATGTCAGGGGCAGGAAAAATAACAGCACTTAAAATATTCGAAGATAACGGCTACTATTGTGTAGATAATCTTCCAATAGATTTAATTGAAAATTTTGCAGACCTATTGTTTGCACAAACAAGTGAAAAAAACAAGGTGGCAATAGGTGTGGATATTAGAAGTGGTGAGAATTTAGATCGTATAAATGAAGTGCTTACTCACATGAAGAAAAAGGAACAAAATTATGAAATACTATTTTTGGACTGCAATAACAGCACTTTGATTAAAAGATTTAAGGAAACCAGACGTAGTCATCCAATGGGTGATGCAGACAGCGTGGAAAATGAAATCGAAGCAGAGCGAGTGAAACTTGCATATCTTAGAAAAAATGCAGATTATATAATTGATACAAGTAATCTTTTAGTGCGCGATTTAAGAGCAGAAGTGGAAAAAATATTTGTTATGAATCAAGATTACAGAAACTTGTTTGTAACAATAATGTCTTTTGGTTTTAAATATGGAGTACCGGCAGATTGCGACTTGGTTTTTGACGTAAGATTTTTGCCAAATCCGTACTATATACCTGAACTTAAGCATAAGACAGGCGAGCAGCAGGAAGTAAGAGATTATGTTTTGGCATCTCCTGTATCAACAGAGTTTTTAGAGAAATTAATCGCCATGATTAAGTTCCTGATACCAAATTATATTGACGAGGGAAAGAATCAGTTAGTAATTGGTATTGGTTGTACAGGTGGTCATCACAGATCTGTTACTGTAGCAAATGAACTGTATAGACAGTTAAACAATATGGATGCAAATTACGGCATACGAATATCTCATAGGGATATTTTAAGAAACTAAAGGGACTAGAATAGAAAGTTAAATATATGAGTTTTTCGATAAAAGTAAAAAATGAATTAGCCAATCATATAAGCAATGCCACACATTGTAGAATAGCAGAATTAGCTGCACTAATCTCCATGTGTGGTAGTGTTATAATTGACGAAAATAATAATTACAAAATAAGAATAAAAACAGAAACACAACCTACAGCAGAAAAAATTAAAAAGCTGTTGTGGAAAACATTTAAAGTAGATGTTGATATTTCTACCAGAGAAAATGCATATTCAAAAGTGGGAAGAACATATACTTTATTAGTAGGCGACCACCAGCAGGCACTTAAAATACTACAGGCTACTAAGCTAATTAACGAAAATAATGAAATTGGAGAGAATTTTTCAATTACAAATAATATTGTAATTATGAAAGATTGCTGCAAAAGAGCCTTTATTAGAGGGGCTTTTATGGCGGCAGGTTCCATTAGTGATCCTAATAAATCTTATCATTTTGAAATCAAATGTAACAGTGAAAAAAAGGCAAAGCAGCTTATAGAATTACTAGAAAATTATAATATTGATGGAAAAATGGTTGCAAGAAAAGGTGGTTATGTGGTATATATCAAAGAAGGCGAAGGCATCGTTGACGTGTTAAATGTTATGGAAGCCCATGTTTCCTTAATGGAAATGGAGAATGTAAGAATACTTAAAGGTATGAGCAATTATTATAATAGACAGGTTAATTGTGAAACCGCCAACATAAAGAAGACCGTGGCAACTTCGGTGAGACAAATCGACGATATCGACTTTATTATACAAAATAAGGGCATAGATTATTTGCCGGAGAAACTACAAGATATCGCATGGGTTAGAAAAGAGAATCCTGATGCATCTTTGCAGGAGCTGGGAGAAATGCTAGATCCTCCCCTTGGAAAGTCAGGAGTAAACCATCGATTGAGAAAAATTTGTCAGATTGCACAGGAATTAAGGGGATAGCCCTAAGGAGGAGAGATTTAAAATGACAACTAGAGATGTTACAATTGAAATCAAACAGGGATCAGATGTAAGTCCGGTAGCAAAATGTGTACAGGTTGCAAGCCAGTTTACAAGCAAGATTTATGTGGAGTACGAAACAAAGAAGGTTAATGCTAAAAGCATTATGGGAATGATGGCATTAGGAATTGCAGCAGGACAGACAGTTACAATTTCAGCAGACGGAGAAGATGAGGCACAGGCTATTGACAGTATTGAAAAATATTTAGGAAACAAATAGTTAGTACAATTATTAGAAAGAGAATAAATAATTTAGAAATTTCCAATTGAGAAAAATATAACAATTTTAATTATAGAAAAATCTAATATATTTTTATAAAAAGTCATAACAATGATAAGTTTTTTGCAATCTGAACTTATTTGTTATGACTTTTTTATGTAATAAGAAATGTATAAAGCTATTTTTATTTTTTGAATAAAAATACCATAAAAAATAATTTTATGAAAAAGTGTACCTTCTATAAAAAAACACTCCTTTTTTGAACTGTTTTTATATTGTAAAAATATAATAGTAGGAAGAACGGTTTAGATTAATGTAAAAAAAGAACGGAGGATTTTTTTATGAAATTTAAAATTTCAAAAAAACTTTTAGCAACAGTGTTAGCTATTGCCATGGTAGTAACGGGATTTGGCATAAATAACACAAGTAAGACAACAAAAGCAGCTTCTCTTGGAAGCAGTGGGGATTATGAGGTAACAGCTGAAGAGGTTTCTTCTAGCGTATGTAAAATAAATTTTAACAGTAAAAACTATGCTGCATATGCAATTCTTCATTATAAAGTTAATGATGGAGCACAGCAGAATGTAACAATGAGTGGAAGTGATAAGCAGTTCCAGTACAGCATTAACGGTTTAAAGAAAGGCGATAAGCTTACATGTGTATTTACATATAACAAGGGCAATGCTCAGTATGACACAAGTGAAATGACATATGTTACAGGTAGTACAAGTTCTACAGATGCTAACATACAGGCCCCTTTTGGTTTAGTAGTAAACAGTCCAAAAGATAATACAGTTAGTGTTGTATGGGGACGTGGAAATATTGATTCATACAATGTATACATTGACAACGACAAGGTTGCAAACAAAGTAACTTGCGGTTACTACGAATATGGCAATATTTCAGCAGGTACACATACAGTTTCAGTTACAACAGTTTCAGGTTCAAGGGAATCAGCAAAGACTTCATTATCAGTAACTGTAAAAGGACAGACACAGCAGGTGACAACAGCAGCACCAACTACAACAACAGAAAAAGGTGTTGTATATATTTATCAGGATATTAATTATGGCGGTAGAGTTGCAGCTTTAAATGAAGGAAGATACAACCTTGCAGCATTACAGGCAAAAGGATTTAAAAATGATGATTTATCTTCATTAAAGGTTGCAAGTGGATATGAAGCAATTCTTTATTATGATGACAACTTCCAGGGAGAGTCAAGAAGAATTACGTCGGATACTGCTTGGATTGGTTCAGATTTTAACGACAGAACATCATCAATTATTGTACAGAAAAAGACAGTTGAAACACCGGCACCAACTACAACAGTAGCACCAACAACTACTGAAAAAACAAATACAGATACAAGCATTGCAAAACCATTTGGTATGGTAGTAAGCAACCCATCAGCCGGAACAATCGGAGTTGTATGGGGACGTGGAAACATCAATTCATACAATGTTTATATTGATGGAAAGAAAGTTGCAAGCAAAGTAGGATGTGCATATTACACATACTCAGGATATTCACAGGGAACACATACAGTAGCAATTACTACAGTATCAGGTGACAAAGAATCAGAAAAAACAACAATGTCAGTTAATGTTTCACAGGGCTCAAGTCAGACTCCAAATAAGAAACCTGCTACAACAAAGCCATCAACAACAACACCAAGTACTAACATAGGAACAGATGTGCCACAGCTTGATTCAAGTATTCCTGTAAGAAGTGATAAGATGTTCTTACAGCTTAACAACAAAACAAATGGAAAGTACAAAGATAGTGAAATCTATTGGATTGTACTTGGAAGAAATAAAAATCATGAAATTTGTTATTTAGACGCACAGGGAAACCTTGTTAAAGCAAGCGAATCACTTAATACAGTTACAAAGAATGGTAGAAAATGTGCAAATGTTGCCCATTCTATGGCAGAAGCAAAATATGTATATTTGCCGGATATTGAATCAGGAAGAATGTATTTAAGTTACGGTGAACCTGTTTACGTAACATTCATTAATGGTGCTGATGGAAAAGTAGGTTATGCAGGACCTGACTTAAACAATGCATCAGATCCTAATAGTGATGTGTTATTCGAGTTTGCAGAATTTACAGTAACAAATAAAGAATATTGGGGCAATACAACAAGAGTTGACTTCTTTAGTTTTCCAGTTGTAACAAGATTAGTAGGACAGGGTGGATTTGATAACCGTCCGGGAGATTACCCAACATATGATAAGACAGTTGGTGATATAGGAACAAGAGATCAGATTTTCAATGCATGGAAGAACAGTGCACCTGCAGCATGGAAGAGTCTTTACGACGGAAAGAGAATTATGGCTCCATGTAAGACAACTTTCAATGAAGGAAAAGAAAACGGACATTACTTTGACAACTATATTAATGAATTTTGGAATAAATACTCAAATGAAACATTAGTATTCAGGTGTGATGCCGGAACATTTAGAGGTAGAGTTAGTGGAGATCACATGACATTTACAAAAGATGGTGACGGTGGAACATACACAATTTACAAACCAACAACACAGGATGTGTTAGAAGGAAAAGGAAACTTTAACAGAGGAAATTCAACAGAATTAGTAATTGAAGCACAGCTTTGTGCAGCATTTAACAGAGGTGTTGCAACAGATCCTGCAAATTATCAGAATCCAAGTGCTTATTACAAAAATGGAACATACAATTATTACAGCAGGTTCTTACATGAACATTCTGTAAATAATTTCTCATATGGTTTCTGTTATGATGATGTAAATGATCAGAGTACACTTCTTCATTACACAAACCCAACAGCATTGATACTTGACCTTAAATGGTAATAATATAGACAGACACAAACCTTTCGATGTTTTTCTCAATATATTATAGGGCGAAGCTACTTCATCAATTTGGTGGAGTAGCTTCATTTCTGTTGCCAGGCTTCTTTCCTATTGCCGAGCTGACGGTTAAATTAGAACGATAGGCAGTATTTTGTTATCTGAGCTAGCCTAGCTACAATCGCGAGAGATTGTTTGAAACCGTGTAGCGATTGAGTTATCGATAGCGATTGTTAATAGGCGGCGCAGGGAAGATAGAAATACAACATGTTCTAATTTAACCGTCAGCCCGGCAACAGTAGAGAATGACGCCGAAGGTGTTGACAAATGTGTTGAATTTAAAATATACTTTTTAGTACGTTTTAGAAATGATGGAAATTAATTTAGATTATTAAAAGAGCTGAACTATAATTTGTACTTAAGAGAAGTTGCTAGAAACTATAATGTATAAATAGAAGTTAAAAATAGAAATACTGAAGAGGGATTAAGTAATGTCAATATACCAATTATTATGGTTGTTTCTGATTTATTCTTTTGTGGGATGGATTTTGGAAACAATTTTTGCAATTACCAAGCAGAGAAAAATTATTAATAGAGGTTTGATTAATGGGCCGTTTTGTACCGTTTATGGTTTTACGGGAGTGCTGATTACTGTTGCACTTAAAGATTTGTCAGGTGTATGGTTGTTTCTTTTTTCAGCTATATATGCTTCTGTAATTGAATGGGTAGCAGGAAAGATTATTGAAAAAATCTGCCATGAAAGATGGTGGAACTATGAAAATAATAAGTTTAACTTAGGTGGCTATATTTCTCTTCAAACTTCGGTGCTTTGGGGAGTGTTAGGATTTATAGCGGTTACTTTTACGAATAGCCTGTTAATTGATGCTTATAAACTTATACCTTTTATGGTTGTAAGAATTATATTGATTGTTGTAGTTGTGGCATTAGCAGCGGATATGATTTTCTCACTTCTGATTCTTTACTATAATGGTAGAGGAATTGAGAAGGTTAAGAGTGCAAACAATAATTTTACTAAGTTAAGCAGAAAACTTGAAAAATGGTTAATAAGTAGAGTTAATAATAGAAAGAATAAGGCTTATCCTAAAACTGTAAAAGTTGAAAAGGAAGCAAAGGACAAAACAGTATTTGCCTATGGGTGTGGTTTTTACAAGTTGGTTGTTTTGTTTTTTGTAGGTGCCTTTGTAGGAGACATTATAGAAACTATTTTTTGCCGAATTACCATGGGAGAATGGATGAGCAGAAGTAGTGTTGTGTGGGGCCCTTTTAGTATTGTGTGGGGACTGGCAATTGCAGCAGCTACTCTTATGCTTTACAAGTATAAGGACAGAAGTGACGGTTTTCTTTTTCTTATAGGAACCGGATTAGGTGGGGCTTATGAGTATTTGTGCAGCGTGTTTACAGAAATAGTTTTTGGAAAAGTTTTTTGGGATTACAGCGATATACCTTTTAATTTAGGTGGTAGAATTAATTTACTTTATTGTTTCTTTTGGGGAATCGCAGCGGTAGTGTGGTTTAAGTTGATTTACACAAGACTTTCAAAAGTAATAGAAAAAATTCCTGTTAAGTTTGGTAAAATAACAACTTGGATTTTGGTTGTTTTTATGATTGCAAATGTACTTATGTCATGTTTTGCTTTAACAAGATATGACCAGAGAGAAAAGGGTATAGATGCTAAACAGTCATGGCAGGTTTGGCTGGATAAACATTACGACGACGAAAAAATGATGAGAATTTATCCAAATGCCATAGTAACAAACAAAAAATAGAAGTATAATCACTGTTATGCAATGGAATGATTTAGAATTTCCCTATAGAGTAATGAATGTTTCAATATGTATACATTCTGGTGTGAAAAGAAAACAGTTGAGAGATAACGCTCATCAGATGAGAACGTTGTAAGGAACAGTATTGGTTCCATATAGATTATAGAGAAGGATAAAAGATGGCATTTACACATTTACATGTCCATACAGAATACAGTCTGTTGGATGGTTCAAGTAAAATAAAAGAAATAACAAAAAGAGCAAAAGAGCTTGGTATGGATAGCCTTGCCATAACAGACCATGGAGTTATGTATGGGGCGATTGATTTTTACAGAGCTGCATTGGCTAATGATATTAAACCAATTATTGGCTGTGAAGTTTATGTGGCTCCGGGCTCCCGTTTCGATAAAGAGGCAAATGCAGGTGAGGACAGATACTATCACCTTATTTTGCTTGCGGAAAATAATACAGGTTACGAGAATCTTTGTAGAATTGTATCGAAAGGGTTTGTAGACGGATTTTATTATAAGCCTAGAGTAGATTATGAAGTTCTTGAAAAATTTTCTGAAGGTATTATTTGTCTTAGTGCCTGTCTTGCAGGTGAGGTTCAAAGATATCTTGCAAGAGACGAGTACGAGAAGGCAAAAGAGGCAGCAGTTCGTCATTTGAATATTTTCGGAAAAGATAATTATTTTTTGGAATTACAGGACCATGGAATTCCTGAACAGAAAACAGTAAATCAGGCTTTGTTAAGATTAAGCAAGGAATTAGATATAGACTTAGTTTGTACAAATGATGTTCATTACACATACGCTGATGATGTGGAAGCACATGATATTTTGCTGTGTATCCAGACAGGTAAGAAAAAATCTGATGAAGATAGAATGCGTTATGAAGGGGGCCAGTTTTATTTAAAATCAGAAGAAGAGATGGCTTCTCTTTTTAAATATGCACCACAGGCATTGGAAAATACTCACAAGATTGCTGAGAGATGCAATGTAACATTTGAATTTGGTGTTACAAAACTTCCTAACTTTGAAGTGCCTGAAGGCTATACGCCTTGGACTTATTTAAAAGAATTATGCGAGGATGGTCTTCACAGAAGATATCCTGTTTTTAGCGGAGAAGTAGATGAACACTGTAAATTAACAAAAGAGCAGTTACAGGAAAGATTAGATTATGAATTAAATACAATTAAAAGTATGGGGTATGTAGAATACTTTTTGATTGTGTGGGATTTTATACATTATGCAAAATCAAATGGTATAGCAGTAGGCCCGGGTAGAGGTTCAGCAGCCGGCAGTATTGTTTCTTATTGCTTGGAAATAACAGATATTGAGCCAATGAGATACAATTTGCTGTTTGAACGTTTCCTTAATCCGGAGCGTGTATCCATGCCCGATATTGACGTGGACTTTTGTATTGAAAGACGTCAGGAAGTAATTGATTATGTAGGAAGAAAATATGGAAAAGACCATGTGGCGCAGATTGTTACTTTTGGTACATTAAAGGCAAAAGGTGTAATCAGAGATGTGGCGCGTGTTCTTGATATGCCATACGCACAGGCAGATGCGATTGCAAAAATGATTCCAAATGATTTACACATGACTTTGGAACTTGCCTTAAAGCAAAATAAAGAATTAAAGAATCTCTATGACACAGACCCTGAAGTTAAATATTTAATAGACATGTCAATGAGACTTGAAGGTCTGCCAAGACATGCGTCCATGCATGCGGCAGGTGTTGTTATTTGTGCAAAACCTGTAGATGAATATGTACCGCTTTCAAGAGCAGCAGACGGTTCAATAACAACTCAGTACATTATGACAACCTTGGAAGAACTGGGGCTTTTAAAAATGGATTTCCTTGGCCTTAGAAACTTAACTGTTATTCAGAATACTCAAAGATATATTAAGAAAAACAGAGGCATAGATTTAGATTTAAACAAAATAGATTATTCAGATAAAAAAGTTTTGGATTATATTGGAACAGGAAATACTGAAGGTATATTCCAGCTTGAAAGTGCCGGTATGAAAAACTTCATGAAGGAGTTAAAACCACAAAGTCTTGAAGATATAATTGCGGGTATTTCATTGTACCGACCGGGTCCAATGGATTTTATACCAAAGTATATAGAAGGAAAAAATAATAAGGACAGTGTAACATACGATTGCCCACAGTTAGAGCCAATTCTTGAGCCAACCTATGGCTGTATTGTTTATCAGGAACAGGTAATGCAGATTGTTAGGGACTTGGCAGGTTATACATTAGGTCGAAGCGATTTGCTACGAAGAGCCATGTCAAAGAAAAAGGCTGATGTAATGGCAAAGGAACGCCAGAAGTTTGTATATGGCGACGAGGCAGAAGGAGTAAAAGGTTGTATAAATAATGGAATCAGTGAAGAAATCGCAAACAAAATTTACGATGAAATGACTGATTTTGCAAAATACGCTTTTAACAAATCTCATGCGGCGGCTTATGCAGTAGTTGCTTATCAGACAGCTTATTTGAAGTATTACTATGCCGAAGAATTTATGGCAGCAATGCTTACGTCGGTAATGGACAACTCAGACAAGGTAGCTGAATATGTTTATTCCTGTCGTTCAATGGGCATTAAGATTTTACCGCCTGATATTAATGAAGGAGAGAGTGGCTTTTCAGCAGGGGATAAATGTATCCGTTATGGTTTAACAGCTATCAAAAATGTGGGTAAGGCAGTTATTGATGGCATAGTTGCAGAACGTGAAAGAAATGGCAAGTTTAAAGATTTAGAAGATTTCATCACAAGAACATCTTCAATAGGTGTTAATAAACGAGCTATTGAAAACTTTATAAAAGCTGGGGCTTTTGATTCTCTTGGAGCCACAAGAAAACAGATGATGATGGTTTATATTCAGATTATGGATGGTGTAAATCAGGAGAAAAAAGATGCCATGGCAGGTCAGACTTCATTTTTTGATTTTATTGATGATGAGGCTAAAGAGACTTACAAGGTTCAAATGCCAAATGTTGGGGAATATGATACAGCCCAGAAGTTAGAATTCGAAAAAGAGGTTATAGGAATTTATGCCAGTGGACATCCGCTTCAGGACCAGGAAGAAAAGTGGAGAAGAGTTATAACGAATATGACTTTGGACTTTGCAGAACCGGAAGAGGGCGAAGAGTCAAAAGTTCAGGATAAAAGTAAAGTAGTAGTTGGTGGAATTATTAGTAATGTAACCAGAAAGTTTACAAAGACAGGTGCTCAAATGGCATTTATTACTTTGGAAGATTTGGTTGGTACAATTGAAGTTATTGTATTTCCAAGACAGTTTGACAACAGTAGAAGGCTTCTTGAAGAAGGACGAAAAGTATTTGTGGAAGGTCAGGTGAGCATTGAGGAAAATGCTGCAGGAAAAGTAATGGCAAATAAGATTCGTGATTTTAGTGAAGTGCCTTCAGAACTTTGGATAGCTTTTAAGGATAAGGAAACTTACATGGAAAAAGCACAGGAATTAACAGAAATAATTCTTGCTAACCATGGCAACGATAAGGTTATTGTTGCTTTGGCAAAAGAGCGTCAAAGAAAAATGATGCCACCACAATATTCTGTAAACATTACAGAAGGATTAATAAAGTTATTAAAAGAAAAGTACGGTGATGACTTTGTAAAGGTTAGACAGTAATCGTATATGGGACAGATTTGTAAGGGTAGGTGAAATAAGTGATAACATCCGCGTCAAATGAGCAGATTAAACAAATAATACAGTTGAAAGAAAAATCGAAAGTTAGAAAACAGAAGAATCAGTTTGTTGTTGAAGGAATCAAGATGTTTTCAGAAATTCCTGATGACCAGCTTGTAGCAACTTATGTGTCGGAGTCTTTTGCAGAAGAAAATAAATATGCCTTTAAGGGAGAAAACTTTGAACTCGTAAGTGATAGTGTTTTTAAGAAAATATCAGATACAGTAACTCCACAGGGCATTATGGCAATTGTAGAGAAGAATGCTTACACATTAGATGATATTATTGAAAATGTAAACAATAATATTACTCAAAAAGGTCGTAGCTGTGTTGTAGTATTAGACAGATTACAGGATCCGGGAAATTTGGGTACAATTGTAAGAACAGGTGAAGGCGCAGGAATCTCTGGTATAATTATGAGCTCAGGGTGTGCTGATATTTATAATCCTAAAGTAATCCGTTCAACAATGGGGTCAATTTTCAGAGTGCCTTTTACTGTTGTTTCAGATTTGCCTGAAGCAATTGAAACTTTAAAAGAAAACAGTATTACAACTTATGCAGCTCACTTAAAAGGTGAAGAGTACAATAAAGGAGTTTTTGAAAAAAACGTTGCCCTTTTAATTGGCAATGAAGCTAAAGGCTTAAGCGATGAAGTGTCAGGGAAGGCTGATAGATTAATAAAGATTCCAATGGAAGGAAAAGTTGAGTCTTTAAACGCAGCCATTGCTACAGCAATTTTAATGTATCAATGTATAGATGTATAATTATTTTGTATAGATGGTAATTAGAGTTGGAAGTATATTTCTGAAAGCCAATATACTGCTACAAAAAGGTATGGTGTTAGGAATGCGTATATTAAACATAATTAAAAAATACAGAATAGATAGTTGATAAGATAAGAAAATGGAAGGTTCATAAACAAACCTTCCATTTTCTTATGTGTTATATTTTTCCTAATTTTTCTATTGCTTTGTTTGCAACTATTTCTTCAAAATGTTCCATGTAGAATAATTCTTTTGCGTATGTTGGAGTCTCTCTGTGTCCATTTTCTGTTAAGATGCTACATATCTTGTTAAGAATATGTTCATCCGTTGCCGGCATGCATAAAGACAAATAATATTTATTGTTAAAAGGTGATTTGTATAATGAACTGTCACCCTTATATGCAGAAGCTATCATGTTAGCCACAGAAATTACATCTCTTAAGTTGTCAAAAGAATAAATACTATATAGTAATGAATCATCATCGCCGTTTTCTTCTGAATATGGTTTTTGTGTCTCGCCATCACTTGAGTCGTCAATCTGTTCAATTTCGTTTAAATCGATTTCTAAGTCATCAAGGTGAGAAAGAAAACTATCTTTAAATTCTTTTGAGAAAAATTTTGAAAGATGTTCTTCTGTCTCTTCAGGATTTTCAACTTTGGTAATTACCAAAATAATGCTTTCCGGTGAAACAGGAATTGCTTCAACCATCAGTGGAATATCACCTACGTCGAAACCAAAATCGTCATTGGCTTGTTTCATCATATCCTGAAAAAGCTCTCTGGTCTTGCCCGAACCATATGCTAATTCGCTAATTTTTATATCGCGGTCAGCAAGATCTTCTTTTGTTAAAGTACAGCGAATCTGATTTTCATTTATTTTTTCAATTTTCATAAAAATCACCTCACATTTGATTACTTATATTTCTTCTAATAGTATATCCAATAAAATTAGAAGTGTAAAGTTTTTCAATTAGTAATATATAACAGTTACTTTGTATATAAAAAATTATAACAAATAACAGTATACAATATATATTCTAAAAGTGTATAAAATATGACAAATTTATAAAAATAATTATTAAAAAGCATAAAAGGCAAAATAACAAAAAAATATGTTGAAATATTAAAACAATATGTTATAATGGAAAAATCATATACATTAGGGTATTTTTCACGAAAAGCATAACTTGACTAAATAATTAATAAGGTTGAGTTTCCCTATGAAAGCTATAGCTGTGAGCAGATTGTCATGAATAGATTTAAGAGAATGTTAAGAAAGTTTTCAAGAATCTTTACAATTTGTCCACAGCTATTTTCTTCACATACATTAGCTGATGTGTTATGATAACAAACGTAGGATGACGAAGGAGGAAAAAATGAAAAGAAACATAAAAGTGATTTTGCTTACATCCCTTGTAACTTTGTCTATGTTTGTAGTAAGCGGATGTGATTTATTTATAAAAACTAATAAAGGAAGCGTTGACTTGAAATGGTACATGGGACTTACATATGAAGATGACAGCAAGAACGACGTTGCCTATAAGACATCTGTTGGTGACCAGGTAGCAGCAGTAGCTTTGGAAGATAAATACAGCGATGAATACGGAATCATCAAGGATACATCGGCTTATGTTAACATTGACACTGTTAAGTCAAATATTGATAAAAGATTTTATTGGGACAAGAAAGATAAGAAACTGTTTTTTACAAATGCAACAGAAGTATATTATGTAGATGAAAGCCAGCCCACAGTTATTCATGGCAATACAGATGAAATAGTGAATTACAAAGTATTTTTAAAAGAAAAGAAGAAATGTTATGTTAATTTACAGTTTATCCAGAAGTTCGTTGACTTAGACTCAAAGATAACAAAGAAGTCAGGCAAGGCACCGGCAATTATCAGTTTGAAATATACAAGCGGTGAGAAGACTACTTTTAAGACAGATAGCGAAACTGAAATGAGAACAAAAGGTGATTATCAGAACCTTATTGTTAAGACACTTTCAAAAGGCACAACTGTTACACTTCTTGGTTCAGGAAAAAACTGGGATAAAGTAAGAACAGATGACGGCTATATTGGTTATGTATTGGTTAAGGAATTAACTGATGAAAGTAAGAAAAAGGTATCTTACAAAAACGATGACAGTGAATATACACATATCGCTATGGATGGAAAAGTAAGTTTAGCCTGGAATCAGATATATAACCAGACAGCTAATAAGAATTTAGAATCACTTCTTTCTAAAACAAAAGACATAAATGTAGTTTCACCTACATGGTTTTCTCTTGTAGATAGAAACGGTAATTTATCAACATTGGCAGATTTGGATTATGTGGAAAAAGCTCATAAGAAAAATATACAGGTGTGGGCATTGTTTAATGATTTTACAGATAGAAATTTAACAAAAAAGGTGCTTACATCTACAAAACTTAGACAAAGACTTGTAACTAACATTATGTATTATGTAGACAGTTACGAACTTGATGGAGTCAACATTGATTTTGAATATATATCAAAAGATATAATTGATGATTATTTGCAGTTCTTAAGAGAACTTTCAGTAGAATGTAGAAAAAATAAGATTGTATTGTCAATTGATAATTATGCACCATCAGAGTGGAGTGGTTATTTTGACAGGGAACAGCAACTGAAATTAGCTGACTATCTTATTATAATGAATTATGATGAACATACTTCAGGCAGCAAAGAAGCAGGTTCAGTGTCATCTATGTCATACGCTGAGAATTCAATTAAAGAGACTATTAATCAGGCAAAGGATTCTTCAAGAATTGTCGGGGCAATACCATTTTACACAAGAGCTTGGAAGGAAACTCCTGAAGAGTACAGCGACGGAACAGGCGTTTTTGTAGAAGATGCGGCAAATGGTAATTACTATTTGGCAAGTGAAGCTCTTGGAATGGAAGCGGCAGAAAAAGCATATAATAGAGCAGGCGTTAAGCCGTCTTTTGATAAAACAACAGGTCAGAATTTTGTAACATATCAAAAGGGACATACGACAGTTTCAATTTGGCTTGAAGATGAAACATCAGTTAAATCAAGACTTGAATTGATGAAAAAATATAATTTAGCAGGAGCAGCTTATTGGTCATTGGGTCAGGAGAAAGCTGATATATGGAACATAATAGATCAGTATTTTGAATAACCTAAACGTAAGTAATCAAACTACACATTAGAATGTTGGGATAAGCTTTAAGGAGTGTTACAACTGTAGGGGATGCTACAACTGCAAGGAATATTACAACTGTAAGGAATGTTACAAATGGAAGAAAAATATATGAAACAGGCAATTAATCAGGCAAAAAAAGCCCTGGCAATTGGAGAAGTGCCTATAGGCTGTGTTATTGTTTATGATGGTAAGGTTATAGGACGTGGCTACAACAGAAGAATGACAGATAAGAATACATTAAGTCATGCCGAACTAAATGCCATAAAGAAGGCAAGTAAGAAACTGGATGATTGGCGACTGGATGATTGCGAAATGTATGTAACAACTGAACCATGCCAAATGTGTGCAGGTGCAATAGTTCAGGCTAGAATTAAAAAAGTCTATATTGGTTGCATGAATCCAAAGGCAGGTTGTGCAGGTTCCATTATGAATCTTCTTCAGGTAGATAAGTTTAACCACCAGGTTGAAATTGAGTCAGGAATAATGAAAGAAGAATGTAGTACATTGTTGAAAGATTTTTTTAAAAAATTAAGGAATCGCGGTTGACAAAAAAATGCCTGTAGGGTATGCTTAAACTCGATTGTAAAAAAATACGATATAACACTTCCGCGCAGCCGGGGAGATAGCGGCGCCCTGTACCTGCAATCCGCTACAGCAGGGGTGATGATTTGCCTAGGGGATATTTTGTAGGGCTGCCCTTTATAAGTGGTGTTGACGTTTGGGTCTTATGCAACAGAATCCTGTGAACCGTGTCAGGTCAGGAATGAAGCAGCACTAAGCAGATCGTTTTGTGTGACATGAGGAAGCCTAGGCCGAGCTAACTGTAAAGGTAACGCTTATGGGATATTCACAAAGCAAATCGCGCGGATTAATAATAAGAGAAGCTGAAACTTTTAATTTAGAAGTTTCAGCTTCTTTTTTATCCGAAATTGAATTTAGAAGTTTTAACTTTAATAAAGTGATAATTTGAGACAATGTGATTTATATAAAATATACATTTATATAAAATAGTTTAAAAATATTACAGAATATAATACAATATAAATAGTACACAAAAGAAAAAAAGGAGGACAAAATGAAGAAAAAATTTTTAAGCATGGTAATGATTTTGACTATGGTTATGTCAATGTTTTCGGGAGTTGATTTATGGAATGTTTCTGTAAAGGCAGCATCAGGATATGCTGTTGGAACATCTGTATATTTTGGTGCTTATTATCAGAATTTCATTACAAATGAAGATATCATTTATACATTAGATGATACGGATTTTAACAAAGACGGCACAGTTACCTACAAAGGTGTAAAATATGCCAGAGCAAAAGCTTATGGTAGATTTCACTATGCCAAGGCAAATGATTCAATAGAATGGCTTGTTTTAGGTGAAAGTGGTGGATATTACACACTTCTTTCAAAGAAAGTTTTGTTTATGAGTGATTACCAGGGATTTTGGTCAGAATCACAATTAAGAGACAAATTAAACGATGACTTTTATAATACAGCATTTACAAAAAACGAACAAAAAGATATGAAAGCAATTGTAAATGTTACAAAATACCATCCATATAACGATGCTTATATAGATAAAAAACCGGCGCAGTATATTGAAACACAGGACAAAGTATCTTTACTTGATAGTGATGAAGTTCAAAGTTTAGATTATGGTTTTGATGATACAGACAGTGACACAGATACAAGAATAGCATATACAACAAAATATGCAGGATATGATGAACCGGCAGTAAGATGGTGGCTTCGAGGTCCTGGTGGATGGCATTATGGAAACATGGTTCAAAGTTTTGTTTCAGTTACTGGAAAAATAAATACCCAGTATTTTACATATTCATATGGTGTAAGACCGGTTATTAAAGTAAAAGCAAATTCAGTACTTTTATCTGACCAGCCATTTGACAGAGATAAAGTAAAGAATGTTACAAATAAAAGTAACAGTATTACATTAAATGTAACCGGAACATACAAAGATGGTCAGACAAAGAAAGTATTAAAGGATACGGAAAAGTATTCAGATGGATATTTTACAAAATCAAGCTCAAAAATTCAGGGAGGCCTTGCAAAATTGTCAATGCTTGCGGCATCTTCAGTTTATAACAAAAAATATTCCAATAAGCTGATAAAAGCCTGCAAGTTTAATAAATACAAATATGTAAAAAAGACTCCAAAGAAAAATAACAATGATACCATATCATATGAAGTTGGTATTAGAAATGTAGATGGCACAAATATTGTGGCTGTTTGGGTAAAAGGTACCGGTGGTGATTATGAGTGGGTTAGCAATTGGAATCTTGGAAAAGGAAATACTCATACAGGTTTTTCCATTGCCGAAGAAAAGATGTATAAAGAAATAAAAAGTTATTTATCAAGCAACAAAGTAGGGCTGAATAAAAATTCTAAAACGAAGGTTTGGATTACAGGTCATAGCAGAGGAGCAGCGGTAGCTAATTTATTTGCAAAACATATGAATAGCGTAGTAGGAAAAAATAACGTGTATGCATATACATTTGCAACACCAAGAGTATCTGTCTTGGCAAAGAAAAAAGGATATGAGAATATTTTTAATTATTTAAATCCGGGAGATTTTGTAACAGAAGTTGCACCAAAGAAATGGGGATACAAAAGATATGGTGTAGATATAACTTTGACAGAATCAAAAAAGAAATCAATGGAGAAGAAGTTTAAGAAACTGAGCAAAGCGAAATATAATGGATTCGGAGTACAGGGGAAAAACTCATTAGTAAAAGCTTTCTTAAAATATGCAGGCAATAAAAAATCTGGATACTATAAGAAAAAGCCAAATAAAACACCAGAATTTTTCTGTAAGTATGGATTAGGTTATGTCTTAGGTGGACAGTTAAAGTCCGGACTTAAAAATTGTATTGCTGCATGTAAGTCAAACAATGACGCAAAAAAAGTTATGTTAAAAATGGTAGTGGACGGCAAGGTGAATAACAAATTTGGATTTGCCCATACACAGCTGGGATATATTGCATGGCTTGATGTAATGTATTAATTTATAATTAAAATATTTTATAAAAAGAAAAGTTTTCCAACATCTTGTATGGAAAACTTTTTTAGTTTATAATAGTATCCAAAGGTGCAAATGGGTGTACTATGCCCAAAAATATTACAGCAAAGGAGAAAACATGTCTTACACAGCATTGTATAGAAAATTCAGACCAACATCTTTTGATGAAGTAAAGGGTCAGGATCATATTGTGCAAACTTTAAAAAATCAGATAAATGCAAACAGAATAGGACATGCTTACTTATTTTGTGGAACAAGAGGAACAGGTAAAACCAGTGTGGCAAAGATTTTTGCAAAAGCCGTAAACTGCGAACATCCTGTTGATGGTAGTCCCTGCAATGAATGTGATGTATGTAAGGGGATTAATTCAGGCAGTTCCATGAATGTAATAGAAATTGATGCTGCCTCAAATAATGGTGTAGATAACATAAGACAAATCAGAGATGAAATACAGTATACTCCGTCAAGTGGAAAATATACTGTATATATTATTGACGAAGTTCACATGCTGTCAATTGGAGCTTTTAATGCTTTGCTTAAAACATTGGAAGAACCGCCATCATATGTATTGTTTATATTGGCAACAACGGAACCACATAAGATCCCAATTACAATTTTATCAAGATGTCAAAGATATGATTTTAAAAGAATTTCCATTGATACTATTGTAAACAGACTTGCGGAACTTATGGAAAAAGAAAATATTGAAGTTGAAGAAAAGGCACTTCAATATGTGGCAAAAGCTGCAGATGGTTCCATGCGTGATGCACTTAGTCTTTTGGACCAGTGCATAGCCTTTTATTTAGGACAGAAGTTAACATACGAGAATGTTCTAGAGGTTTTAGGGGCTGTTGATAACGAGATTTTCAGCAGACTTACAAGACAAATCATTAACGGTGATGTTGTTTCATGTATTAATTTATTAGATGAAATAATTATGCAGGGACGTGAACTAGGACAGTTTGTTAATGATTTTATTTGGTATTTACGAAATTTGATGCTTATTAAAACATCTGATGAAGCAAGTGAGATTATAGATGCTTCCCAGGAGAGAATACAGTCTCTTAAAGAAGAAGCGGATATGGTGGATACAGATGTAATTATGAGATATATTAGAATTTTTTCTGAATTGGCAGGACAAATCAAATATTCATCACAGAAACGTGTGTTAATAGAAATTGCATTTATTAAATTAACTAAACCTGCCATGGAAAGAGACATAAGTTCATTAAATAACAGAATTGCTTTAATGGAGAAGAAAATAGAAAATGGTGATTTTGTTTCAAAGCAGGTGGCCTCTGAACCTACTGCTCAGGCACAGGAGAAACCAAAGGAAAAGAAGGTATTTGATAAACCGGTTCCGGCTGACATACAGGCAGTTGTGGATAACTGGGGAAGAATCAAGAGACACATTTCTAATCCATATAAGATTTATTTAAATGATGCAAGATTTAGCGTCAAAGGTGAAGACACCTTGCTAATTGTATTTAACGCAGGCTCAATTGGTTATGAAGGTTGTAATAAACCTGAGGTAATAGAGATGCTTACTAATGTGATTAGTGAAGAAATACAAAAACAGGTAAGAATTGAAATGACTATATTAGAAAATAATCAGAGTTTTAGTGATTATTTTATGGAAGTAGTCTCAAAAATAAAAATGGAAGTTGAAGAGGAGGATTTCTAAATGGCAAGAAGAGGAGGATTTCCGGGAGGCATGCCTGGAAACATGAATAATATAATGAAGCAGGCACAGAAGATGCAAAAGCAGATGGAAGAAGCACAGGCTCAGCTTGAAGAGTCAAGCTACACTGCAACATCAGGTGGCGGTGCCGTTGAAGTTACAATATCAGGTAAGAAAGAAATTACAAGTATTAAATTTGATCCGGAAGTAGTTGATCCAGATGATATTGAAATGCTTGAAGATTTAACAATGGCAGCAGTTAATGAAGCTATTAGAAAAATCGAAGAAGTATCAGCACAGAAAATGTCTAAAATTACCGGTGGAATGGGTGGTCTATTCTAATGGATTACTACAGTGGTTACATTACAAAGTTAATAGAAGAGCTTTCAGCATTGCCGGGAGTTGGTCCCAAAACAGCAGGAAGGCTTGCATTCCACATATTAGACATGCCTAGCGAACAGGTACATGATTTAGCGTCTGCAATTGTAGAGGCAAAGAATAATGTAAAATATTGTAAAATCTGTTGTACCCTTACAGATCAGGAAGTATGTCCAATCTGTAGCAGTAATCAAAGAGACCACAAGACAATTATGGTGGTTGAAACAACAAAGGATATGGCAGCCTATGAAAAAATAGGAGAATACAAAGGTGTATACCATGTTTTACATGGAGCGATTAATCCAATGGCCGGCATTGGGCAAAATGATATTAAATTAAAAGAATTATTTCAACGACTAAAAGATGATGTTGATGAAGTAATTATAGCTACAAATTCCAGCGTAGAGGGTGAGGCTACGGCAATGTATATTAGCAAGGTGGTTAAACCTTTGGGAATTAAAGTTACAAGAATAGCCAGTGGCGTTCCCGTTGGAGGAGATTTAGAGTGCATTGACAATGTTACATTGCTAAGGGCATTAGAAGGACGTGTAACAGTTTAACAAGTCAAAACAAAGAGGTATTCAAATGGATAGAAATGAACAGATACAAAAAATGGATGAGCTAAGAGATGCAATGAAACGCAGGGATTTTGACAGAGCAGTTGACATTGCAGATTCTTTAGATTTAAAGAGAATAAAAGACAATAATATTTTAAGTTTAGTTGCAGATGCCTATGAGGTGACTCATAATTTTGAAGAGGCAAAAGAAGCTTTAACAATTGCTTATGAAAATACAAATGCAGGTAGACTTATTGCATACAAGCTATGTTTAATTTCTGTTAAAACAAAAGACTTTGCTGCAGCAAGAAGCTATTATGAAGACTTTATTGAAATGGCACCAAGAGATACTGCAAGATATATTCTAAGATATAGAATGGCAAAGGCTCAGGGAAAACCTATTGAAGAGTTAATTAATATTTTGGAAGAATATGTAAATCTTGACATGGAAGAAAAATGGGCTTACGAGTTGGCAAAACTTTATTACAAAGCCGGCAAAAAGGACAAATGCCTTGATATATGCGATGAGATTAATTTATGGTTCTCCGAAGGAAAATATGTAAAGAAAGCCTCTGACTTAAAAGAAAAAATCAATAATCCAAAGGCTGCAAAGATAAAAAAAGAAAAAGAAAAAAAGGCTGAAACACTGGCGGAAAACAGTGCGGATGAAATTATAGAAATTACTGATATTTCAGAAGATGGAGTGAAGGCTAAAATTGTTGAGGCTCCCAAAATGACTGAAGAACCAACTATTGCTGAAATAGTAAGTAATGAAAATGGTCAGACAAAAGAAGAAGTGAAGCCTGAACCTGAAAAAACTTCAGAGACTGTGGATGAAATCCAGTTCTTAGATGAAGACGGAAATGTTGAAGAAAAGAAAATTATTTCTAAAGCAGAAGAAAAATCACATAAGAAACAGAAAAGAACTTTTAGACCTTTTGAAATTAATCCTGACATGATACAGAAAGACACAGCTTCTGTGATCAAACCGGAAAAAGAAGAGGAGAGTGTTCCAGAAGAAGTTGAACCAAAGCAGGCTGAAAATGAAGAGAAGAATATAGAAGAATTTTTTAATTTGAATTCAAGTGAAGATGATGATATGGAAGAAATTATTCTTTCTGATGAACCTGAAACAGTCGATTCAGTAACATCACAGAATGACAAGGTACCTGAAATTGTTGACGAAGCTCAGCAGGAAACAAAAACTAATGATGATCAGGTTGAAGTTACAAACAGTGACAATACTGAAACAGTTAAGGGAACAATTGAAAATGGCGAATTTGAACCGGATTTACATGACGGTGACATTACAGTTGGTCAGTTGCTAAACGATGAAGAACAGCCTAGGTCACAGGCAGATGAGAAAGTTTCTGAACAGGTTGAACCGGAAGAATCAAGAACTGAAAAATTAACAGGCATTAATGATGTAAGTGATATTTTAAGACAGCTCCAGGAAAGAGGAATTCTTAAACCTGAAACTGTAAAAGAAGCGGTTGACATTATTAATGAGGCAGCAGAAGTTAATGACAGCAATTCTAAAGCAAAGCAAGAAGACAGCATACTTCCAATTGATGAAAGTGTTATTGAAGAGTCTGATGATGAACTGGTTTCTAAAGAAGAATTAAATGAAACAGAAGAAAAAGTTGATGGCACTGAAATTGATGATGCAATTAAGGTAGAAGAAAGTGTTCATGATAACATAGAAATTGATGAAAGCGATATTGTTTTAGAAGAAGATTTAGAAGAAAACAAAAACGCTCAGTCAACTGAGAATATCGTTCCTGATGATTTGGGGAGCACACGTATATTTGGGAAAATTCAGATTCCTTCAAGTGAAGAAGAACAACCAAATGTAAGCAGAGTTGTAAAACCACAGGTAGAGGAACAAATTGAAGAAGGACTACATGAGGAAACAGGTGAAGTTCCGGCACTTGATTTAGGCTACAAAACGCCAACAAGAGATGAAAGCAATGACTTAGGACAGAAGAAGATATACAAAAATATTGCTGCTAACTCTGATATGGGATATAAGACTGATAAACTACCAACCCGCGATGAATTGCAAAAAGCAATAAAAGAAGCAGAGGAAGTTGTATCAAATAATCAGGAAGACTCAGATGTAAGAGTTAAAGAAAACCCAACATCTAAAGTTGAAATATTAGCAGGTGCTGGTATTGTTCCGGAAGGTGAATTTGAAGTTGAGTCTAAAGAGCAAAAGCAGGCTCAAGGCAAACAAAAGTCTGATACACCGGTAGGCGAAGATAGGATTATAGATACTACTAAAACACAGGTGGTTGAAAAGAAAATATCAGTTGGGGCAGAAGCAAATGTAGAGTCTGTTGAATCGGAAGAGAAAGCAACTACTGCTGAGGCAGAAGAAAAAGCAGATAACAAAAGCATTAATACTGAAACGAGAACAGAAGAAAAAGCTGACAATATAGAAGCAAAGATAGAAGAGGCCGTTGAAGTAGAAAAAGAGGCGGATGAAGCTGCAGAAACAGAAGCGAAAGTAGAAGATGAAGCTACTGAAACGGAAGCAAATGTGGAAGAACCAGCTACAGCTACTGAAGCAAAAACGGAAGAAAAAGTAGCTGCTACAGCAGAGGCAGAACCAAAAGAAGCAACAGAAAATAAAAAGACAGAAAATAAAAAGACAGAAAAGAAAGAAGACCAGACAATGGATAATAATATTGTTCGCGAGAATGTTTTATCAGAAGCTGAACTTACAGAATTTAAAAACTACTTGAATGTTGAAGGCTTTGAGATCAACATAAGAGAAGTTTTACAGGAATTGATTGTTAATTATTCTCCAAATGGTAAGTCAGAACATGGAAATGTAATTATAATGGGGAATGAAAAAACAGGAAAGACAACATTAGCCATTGAATTAATTAAACTTGTAAACAGAAAACGTGGTAGAAGAAACAGAAAACTTGCAAAAGTTGATGCACGAGTGCTTAATAGAAAAGGCTTTAAATATGTATTAGGCAAGTTAGTAGGCAGTGACTTAATTATCGAAAATGCAGACCAACTTGGAAAAATGACTGTTATTAGCCTGTTAGATGGATGTGGAATGTTTACAGATGACATGCTTATTATTCTTGAAGGAAATGAAGATGGCATGGAAGAGTTACTTAAGGAGAATCCAAAACTTGAAACTACATTTAATCACATTGTTAGAATCAAGGAATACAACATTGAGGAATGGGTAGAATATGGAAAGCGTTATGCATTGAACAAAGGATACGAAATGGATGAACTTGCCAACTTGGCATTTTATAAGGCAATAGATGATTATTTTGGAGCAAATAAGGGAATTTCACAGGACAATGTTGAAGAAATAATCGACAATGCCATTGCGCATACCAAGAAGTTGGGAAGAAAGTTCAAAGGTATATTTGGTTCAAAGTCAAAAAATGACGGACTTAATTTATTACAGGAATCAGATTTTGAAATTTAGTATAATTCAGACATATAAAATTTTCATATTTAAGAAAGGAAGTAACAATGGAAAATTTACAGCTTGCAAAAATTGCAAATGAAGTGAGAAAGAATGTTGTGACAGCATTACACAGTGCAAAGTCAGGACATCCGGGTGGATCATTATCAGCAGCAGACATGCTTACATTTCTTTATTTTGAAGAAATGAATGGTCTTGATCCAAAAAATCCAAACAAACCGGATAGAGACAGATTTGTTTTATCAAAAGGACATGCAGCACCGGGATTATATGGTGTATTAGCAGAAAAAGGATTTATTCCAAAGGAAGATTTAACAACTTTAAGAAAGATTGACTCATATTTGCAGGGACATCCTGATATGAAGCACACACCTGGAGTTGATATGTCAGCAGGTTCTCTTGGACAGGGAATTTCAGCAGCAGTAGGTATGGCACTTGCCGGAAAGATGGATAACAGTGACTATCGTGTTTATGCAATGCTAGGTGATGGAGAAATCGAAGAAGGACAGGTTTGGGAAGCAGCAATGTTTGCAGGTCACAGAAAATTAGATAATATGGTATTTATTGTGGATAACAATAATTTGCAGATTGATGGAACAGTTGAGGATGTATGCTCACCTTATCCGATTGATGAAAAATTTAAGGCATTCAATTTCCATGTAGTTACAATTAACGGACATGACTTTGACCAAATCAGAAGTGCTTTAAATGAAGCAAAAGAAACAAAGGGTATGCCAACAGCAATCGTTATGAATACTGTAAAAGGAAAAGGTGTATCTTTTATGGAAAATAAAGTAAATTGGCATGGTGCAGCTCCTAATGATGAGCAGTACAAAGTGGCAATGGAAGATTTAGAGAAAGTAGGTGAAGCATTATGTCAGAAGTAAAGAAAATCGCAACAAGAGAAAGCTATGGTAATGCTTTAGTAGAACTTGCCAAAGAGCATGATGATATTGTAGTTCTTGATGCTGACTTAGCGGAAGCTACAAAAACAGGTATTTTCAAAAAAGCTTATCCTGAAAGACACATTGACTGTGGTATTGCAGAAGCAAATATGATGGGTATTGCAGCAGGTTTATCAACTTGCGGAAAAGTACCATTTGCAAGTACATTTGCAATGTTTGCAGCAGGAAGAGCATATGAGCAGGTAAGAAACTCAATTGGTTATACACACTTAAATGTGAAAATTGGAGCTACACATGCAGGTATTTCTGTAGGAGAAGATGGAGCTACACATCAGTGCAACGAAGATATTGCACTTATGAGAACAATTCCAGGCATGACAGTAATTTGTCCATGTGATGATATTGAAACAAAGGCGGCTGTAAAAGCGGCTTATGAAATGGATGGTCCTGTATATTTAAGACTTGGAAGATTAGCAGCACCTGTTATTAACAAGGAAGACTACAAGTTTGAAATTGGAAAAGGTGTAAAAATGAGAGAAGGTAGCGATGTAACTATTGTTGCCACAGGTCTTATGGTTGGCTATGCATTAGAGGCAGCAGAAAAACTTGCAGCAGATGGAATCAATGCAGAAGTAATCAACATTCATACAATCAAACCTTTAGATGAAGATATTATTGTTGAATCAGCTAAGAAAACAGGAAAAGTAGTTACAGTTGAAGAACATTCTGTAATTGGTGGACTTGGAAGCGCTGTATGTGATGCATTAAGCAGTAAATTACCTACAAAAGTAACAAAATTAGGTGTACAGGATGTTTTCGGACATTCAGGTCCTGCAGTAGAATTACTTAAAGAATTTAAGCTAGACGGAGAAGGAATTTACCAGCAGGTAAAGGAAACTTTAGCATAATTTCAAATAGAGCATAGTTATAAAAAGATTATTATGAAGAAATAGGAAATATAATTTCCAAACTTAAAGTTAGAAAGAACTAAACTAATAAAATAAAACAAATGGTTAAATATTTAAAACAATGTCTTAATAATTTTAGTTAAGACAGGTTTACTGTTGCAAAACAAAAAACAGATGTTATAATAGCCATTGTTAAACGAAATGCAAGGGAGCAGACGTAAAGGTCTAGCTCCCTTTTTCTTTTGTTTTTAGGAGAATAAAAGAATTTCGTAAGAAGGAAAACATACCCCTTTAAAATGTTTCCCCACAAGAGAAATCTTGTGATGAACATTTGAAAAAAGTCAATTCAAATGTTTAAAAGAAAAAATATGACTGAAAGAATGGAGGAAAAAATTATGGACGCAAAAGAAATTATTCAGGCAGCTACAGACAGTAGTTTTGCAATCTGGTTCTTAATTGGTGCTGGTTTAGTATTCTTTATGCAGGCAGGATTTGCAATGGTTGAAACAGGATTTACCAGAGCAAAGAACGCTGGTAACATCATTATGAAGAACCTTATGGACTTTTGTATTGGTACTATTATGTACATTGTATTAGGATTTGGACTTATGATGTCAGAGGATTATGTAATGGGTGTTATTGGTATTCCGAATCTTGATATTTTCACAAACTACAGTAACTTTAACTGGTCACAGTTTGTATTCCAGTTAGTGTTCTGTGCAACAGCAGCAACAATTGTTTCAGGAGCTATGGCTGAAAGAACAAAGTTCAGTGCTTACTGTATTTATTCAGGAGCAATCAGTTTAATAGTATATCCTATTGAAGCAGGTTGGGTTTGGAACCTTGGTGGACATGGTTGGTTACAGCAGTTAAATTTCGTAGATTTCGCCGGTTCAGCAGTAATTCACTCAGTTGGTGGTATGGCAGCTTTAGTTGGTGCAATTATTGTAGGTCCTCGTATTGGTAAATATACAAAGAGATCAAATGGAAAAATCAGATCAAATGCTATTGCCGGTCATTCAATTACACTTGGTGCTTTAGGATGTTTCATTCTTTGGTTTGGCTGGTACGGATTCAACGGTGCAGCAGCAACAAATGTTGACAGTTTAGCTTCAATCTTTATGAATACAACAATTGCTCCTGCAACAGCAACAGTAGTATGTATGATTTTTACATGGATTAAAGATGGTAAGCCTGATGTAGGCATGTGCTTAAATGCTTCACTGGCAGGTTTAGTAGCAATTACAGCAGGTTGTGCTTCAGTAGATACAATTGGCGCATTAATCATTGGTGCTGTAGCAGGTATTTTAGTAGATGTAGTTGTAGAAGTTTTAGATAAGAAATTCCACATTGATGATCCTGTTGGTGCAGTTGGTGTTCACTGGGCAAATGGTGTTTGGGGAACAATCGCAGTTGGTTTATTTGCAACAGGAAAAGGTGATACAGTACAGGCATTTGCAGATGGTTCAGCATACGCAGGTTTATTCTACGGTGGTGGAGCAAAATTATTAGGAATTCAGATTTTAGGTATTGTGGCAATTGATGTATATGCAGCGATTATGATGACAATCGTATTCCAGTTAATTAAACATACAATTGGACTTAGAACAACAGCAGAAGAAGAAATTATTGGTATGGATATTTCAGAACATGGTCTTGCATCAGCATACGCAGACTTCCTTCCAGCGGCACCATCATATGCAGGTGAAAGTGAAGGGGCAGTTGATTTATCAGATGTTAAACCTACACCACTTACATTAGGTGATAAGTCAGAAGGCAGATATACTAAGATTTCTATTATATGTCCTGAAGAACGATTTGGAGTTCTTAGAGATACAATGAATGCCATTGGAGTAATGGGTATGACAGTATCTCAGGTAATGGGTTGTGGAGCTGAAAAAGGTAAGACAGGTAGATATAGAGGTGTGTCAACAACAATGAACCTTTATAAGAAAGTTCAGGTTGATATAGTTGTATCAACGGTCGATCCAGGACTTGTAGTTGCAGCAGCAAGAAAAGCTCTTAATACAGAACACTATGGCGATGGTAAGATTTTCGTTACAAGTGTCGAAGATGTAATGAGAGTTCGTACAGGTGATACAGGATACGATGCATTGAAATATGATGAAAAATAATTAACAGTAATTAACAATTATTTATTAAAAAGATATTTTAGAACTCTGTTCTTAAATATATATTTTACTTAATCTCATTAAAGGGCCGGTACTTAAGTACCGGCTCATTTTTTTGGGGCAATGAGAAATTTGGAAAGAATTTCTCATTGCCCCAAAAACGTTCCACTAGGGATGCACACTAGTGCGAAAAGAAAATAGTTGCGGACGGGCACCCATTGGGTGTGAAAGAATGTCATAAGTAACAGGCTTTCAAAAATAGAAAATTCTTTCAGAAGATTCATTGCATAAAAAAATAAAACTATGGTAAATGGATAAAAAACGCATAAAAACGTTACAGTATATGTGCAAAATGCACAAAAAGATAAGCTTTTGTTGTATAAAAGGTCGAAATGTGTTCTATTTGTGAAAATATTATTGAAAACGTTTCCGAAAAGTGCTACTATCAGTTCATAGGAAACGTTTCCAAAGAAAGTGAGTACCACACTGGAAATGGAAATATCGGATAACCTAAGTTATTTTTTTAAGAAAAGGAGACAAAGATATGCGTAAGAAATTATTAAGTGTAGCGTTGTGTGCAACAATGGTAGCAGGATTATTAGCAGGATGTGGAAGCAGTTCTAAGAGCGATAAATCAAGCTCAGAAAAAGGATCAGTTTACTGGTTAAACTTTAAACCAGAAGCTGATGAGGCTTTACAGAAAGTAGCAAAGACATACCAGAAGGAAAAAGGAGTTAAGGTAAAGGTTGTTACAGCAGCTTCAGGAAACTATAACTCAACATTAACTTCTGAAATGGGAAAATCAGCAGCACCTACATTATTTGTAGTTGGTAACCAGGCAGCAGTTAAGACTTGGGATGATTATTGCTTAGATCTTAAGGACACAGATATTTACAAGGAATTAAGTACAGATTCATTTAACTTGAAAGATGACAAAGGCAAAGTTGCATCAATCGGTTATTGCTATGAAAGTTATGGATTAATTGTAAATAAGAAATTACTTAAGAAGGCAGGATATGAAGTTTCAGACATTAAGAACTTTGAATCATTAAAGTCAGTTGCTGAAGATATTCATAAGAGAGCTGACAAACTTGGATTTGATGCATTTACATCATCAGGAATGGATGATGCATCATCATGGAGATTTACAGGACACTTAGCAAACATGCCATTATTCTATGAAGGAAGAGATGATGGATGGAAAGAAGCTCCTGCAACAATTAAAGGAAAATATTTAGATAACTTCAAAAAAACATGGGATTTATACATTAACAACAGCAAATACGATAAGAACACTTTAGCAACAGGTGGTTATGATGCAGAAGCAGAATTCAAGAATGGTGAAGCAGTATTCTTCCAGAATGGTACATGGGAATATGATGCTTTAAAAAAATCAATTTCAGATGATGATATGCAGATGATTCCAATTTACTGTGGAGTTGATGGTGAAGAAAAAGCAGGCCTTTGCTCAGGAACAGAAAACTGCTGGGCAGTTAATGCAAAAGCTTCAGAAGCTGATCAGAAGGCAACACTTAATTTTATGAAATGGTTAGTAACTTCCGATGAAGGTACAAAAGTTATGGCTGAACAGTTTGGCGCTATTCCATATAAGAAAGCAGCAGACAGTGGAAATGTATTCTTAAAGAATGCAAACGACTTATTTGATGCAGGAAATTACAATGTTGACTGGGCATTTAACTACACACCAAATGTAGATGAATGGAGAGCAAGCCTTGTAGCAGCAATGAACAAATATGATGCAGGCGGTTCATGGGATGATGTTAAGACAGCATTTGTAGAAGGCTGGGCTACACAATATAAGGCAGCTAACAAATAAATTAGCCAATAAATAAATTATAATTATTGATTGGACAATAATTATTAACTAAATAATAGTTATTAATTGCTATAGGAAATAAATATAGAAACTTGATATTTAGGGGGCGGGCATAGCCCGCCCCCTCTTATTAGAAATAAGGAGGAGATTGCTGTGAAAGGAAAAAAGAAAAAACATAACAGTGGAACATCTGTAAATTCTAAACTTCTTCGCAGACCTATTCAAAGATGCTTTCTTCTATTCTTAGCACCTACTTTTGGAGCTTTTTGTATTGGATTTATTTATCCATTTTTAAGAGGAATTTATTTATCTTTTTGTGAATTTGTTACAATCGGAGATGCTTCTTTTGTAGGTTTTAGAAATTACATGGATGCATTTAGCGATGCGTCATTTATACATGCATTTTGGTATACAGCATTGTATGCAATAGTATCACTATTTTTGATAAATATACTGGCATTTGCAATAGCATATTTATTAACGTTAGGTATAAAAGGTGCAAACTTATTTAGAACAGCATTTTTCATGCCAAACTTAATTGGTGGTATTGTTCTTGGATATATTTGGAGTATGATTTTCAATGGTATATTAGGAAAAATGAACACTTCAATATTAATGGAAACAAGATATGGTTTTTGGGGCTTAATCATATTAATGTGCTGGCAGCAGGTTGGATATATGATGATTATCTATATTGCAGGGTTACAGGCAGTTCCCGGAGAATTAATTGAAGCAGCAAAAATCGATGGAGCAAGCAAATGGCAGACATTAACAAGAGTAACAATTCCAAATATTATGCCATCTATTACAATTTGTTTGTTCTTAACAATAACTAATGGATTTAAACTTTTCGACCAAAACTTAGCATTAACAAATGGTCAGCCATTTGAACAGTTAAAGGATGGTTCAGTTATAAAGACAACAGAAATGTTGGCGCTTAATATTTACAACACATTTTATGGACAGTCACTTACAGGTAAGGGAGTGGCACAGGCGAAAGCCGTTATATTCTTTATTTTAGTTGCAGGAATATCAATTATTCAGCTTAAGGCAACTAGATCAAAGGAGGTGCAGCAATAATGAACAATAAAGAAACAAATAGAAATTTAAAAGATACAAAATTAGTTGCTGCCACAAAGAAGAAAAAATTAAAAGAGAACAATGAAATTCCATTGAAACATGGAAAGCTTTTAACAATAATATTATCAATTGTAACATTAATTTATGTCAGTCCGATATTTGTTGTTTTAATGAACTCTTTTAAAGCAAATACCTTTGTTAAAACAGATACATTTGCATGGCCTATAGGAAAAGCTTTAGTAGGTTGGGCTAATTACATCAAAGGTTTTACATTTGGAAATTATCCGTTTTTTAAATCAGTATTATACAGTTTTGTAATTACAGTTTTATCAACGGCTTTAATATTAGTTTGTACATCAATGGCAGCATGGTATATTGCCAGAGTTGATAGTATAGTTTGTAAGATTGTTTACTATCTGTTTGTATTCTCAATGGTAGTGCCATTCCAGATGGTAATGTTCACATTGTCAAATACAGCAGATTCATTGGGACTTAACACACCTTGGACAATCCCGGTTATATATTTGGGATTTGGAGCCGGTATGGCGGTGTTTATGTTTACGGGATTCATCAAAGGTTTGCCACTTGAAATCGAGGAGGCAGCAGCAATTGATGGTTGCGGACCTATCAGAACATTTTTCATCGTTATTGTACCAATGTTAAAACCAACATTAATTTCAGTAGGTATTCTTGAGATTATGTGGATATGGAACGATTATCTTCTTCCATATTTAGTTCTTGACTTAGATCGATACAGAACTATTCCAATTCATATTCAATACTTACAGGGAAGTTACGGTTCAGTAGATTTAGGTGCAATAATGGCACTTATTATATTAAGTATTATACCTGTTATATTATTCTATCTCACATGTCAGAAGCATATTATAAAAGGTGTAGCTGCAGGAGCAGTAAAGGGTTAAAGATTATTTAAGGAGGAACTATGAGGGCTAGTGGAATTTTATTACCAATTTCAAGTTTGCCTGGAAAGTATGGTATAGGAAGCTTTTCAAAAGAAGCATATGAATTTGTGGATTTTCTAAAAGAAGCCCACCAGAAATACTGGCAGATATTGCCTATAGGACCTACAAGCTACGGAGATTCACCTTATCAGTCTTTTTCAACATACGCAGGAAATCCTTATTTTATTAGTTTAGAAGACTTAATAGAGCAGGGACTTCTAACAGAAAAAGAATGTGATAAAGTGGATTTCGGTAGCAAGACAGATAAAGTAGATTATGAGAAATTGTATAATGGCAGATTTGAACTTTTAAAAACTGCTTATGAAAAAAGTGATATAAGCGAACGTGAAGAGTTTAAAAGATTTAAAGCTGAAAACGCTTATTGGTTAAAAGATTATGCAATGTTCATGGCTATTAAGGAAAGGTTTAATGGGCAGAGTTTTGACCATTGGGCAGAGGACATAAAACTCAGATGGGAATATTCCATGGAATATTACGAAAGTGAATTAGCTGATGAAATTACTTTTTATGAGTTTATTCAATATGAGTTTTACAGACAATGGTACAAACTGAAAAAATATGCAAACGATAATGGAATAAAGATTATTGGTGATATTCCAATATACGTTGCATATGATAGTGCTGATGTGTGGGCACATCCTGAATTATTCCAAATAGATGATGAGAGAAATCCAATTGCAGTTGCAGGATGTCCACCGGATGGATTTTCAGCAACAGGACAGCTTTGGGGAAATCCATTATACAAATGGGATTATCACAAATACACTAATTATGACTGGTGGATAAAGAGAATAGAGAGAAGTGTGAAATTATATGATGTTGTAAGAATTGATCACTTTAGAGGTTTTGATGAATACTATTCAATACCGGCAAAGGACAAAGATGCTACAGGCGGACATTGGGAAAAAGGCCCGGGTATAGATTTGTTCAATGGAATTAAATATTGTTTGGGAGATATTAATATTATTGCTGAGGATTTAGGTTATATAACTGACACAGTAAGACAGTTAGTTAAAGACTCAGGTTTCCCTAATATGAAGGTATTAGAATTTGCTTTTGATAGTAGGGACTCATCAGGACCAAGAGATTATTTGCCATATAATTATGATAAGAATTGTGTAGTTTATACAGGCACCCACGATAATGAAACATTAAAGGGTTGGCTTGATGACATTGAACCTGAAGAAGTACAAATGATAGAAGAATACATAGGAAGAAAAGTTGAAACAAAAACACAGTTAGTGGATGAGATTATAAGAATGGCTCAGGCTTCAACTGCAAATACTTGCATAATTCCTATGCAGGACTATTTACATTTAGACAATAAGTCGAGGATGAATACACCATCTACATTAGGAGACAATTGGAGATGGCGTTTGAAATCTACACAATTAACAAAAAGGTTAAACAACAAAATTAAAAAGTTGACTGTTCTTTATGGCAGAGCATAACATAATACAGATAATAATTTCTTAAAAGAGCTGCGAAGGGACAACTTTCGCAGCTTTTTGCATAAAGTACATCTATGTGGTAAAATGCTAAATTGTGGAAGAAATGAAACTTATTAATTTATGCTAAATGAAAGGGGAAAGACATGGCAAATCTTACTATCAAAGACATAGCAAGAATATGTGGGGTTGGAATTAGCACTGTTTCCCGAGCAATTAATGATGACCCGGGAATTAATCAAAATACAAGAAAAAGAATACTAAAAGTAATTAAAGAATATAATTATGTTCCAAATAACAGTGCGAGAAATCTAAAAATGACAGAGTCAAATACAATAGCACTGTTAATAAAAGGAATTGACAATCAGTTCTTTCAAGGAATGCTTAAGATATTTGAAGAAGAATTGAAGAAGTTAGAATATACATTTTTAATTCATGCGCTTGGAGAAGACCAGGATGATGTAAGTGTAGCTATACAGCTTGCTAAAGAAAAAAGATTAAAAGGCCTTATTTTTCTTGGGGGCCAGATGGATTCTCTAGACAACAGACTGGAAGAAATCGGTGTACCTTATGTTTTGTGTACAGTTGCAGTTAATATGATGGCACCAAAAAGAAATTGTTCATCTGTATCAATTGATGACGAAAAGGAAAGCTATAGAGCAGTTGATTATTTATGTAAAAAAGGCCATAAGAAAATCGCAATGATTTCAGGCAGACGCACTGATCAGGCGGTTGGTGGTCTTCGTTTAAGAGGCTATAAGAGAGCTTTGAAAGACAACGGCATTGAAATAAAAGATGAGTTAATAAGATATATGAAGGATGATATACCGGAATATTCAGTAGCAAATGGTTATGAAGTAACTAAAGAATTGCTTAAATCTAATGTAGACTTCACAGCGCTATATGCAATTTCAGATTTAACAGCTTTTGGGGCGTACAAGGCAATTATGGAAGAAGGTAAAACAATTCCCGGGGATTATTCGGTTTTAGGATTTGACGGCCTTGATATGTCAAGATATTTTCAACCATCATTGTCAACAATGAAACAGCCTTGTGAACAAATGGTTAAGTCGTCAATAAAACTTTTAATGGATGCCATAAATGGAAACGATGAAAAGAAACAACTGATTTTTGAAGCTGAATTATTGGAGAAAGAATCAGTAAAAGAATTGTAAGGAGAAATATTTGTGTTTGGAATTGACAGCAAACTATATGAGTTTTTATCAAAAGTAGCAGATTTAATAATAGTAAACCTGCTATTTATTATATGTTCGTTACCTATTGTTACTATAGGAGCGGCAACAACGGCTCTTTATGGAGTAACAAAAAAAATGGCAAGTAACAGTGAAGGCTACATATTTAGGTCATACTTTAAACTGTTCAAGGAAAATTTCAAACAATCAACAATAATGTGGATTATTTTATTGGTGCTTTCACTAATCCCAACAGCCGATTTATATATAATCAATTATATGCCAAAAGGTCTGCTACCTACAGTATTAAGAGGGTTTATGTTAGCAGCAGCTTTAGCAATACTTTTCGTATTCCTTTATGCCATGGCATTACAAAGCACTTTTGAAAACACAGTGAAAAATACATTGAAAAATGCCTTCTTAATGGGAATAGGTCATTTCCCATGGACTTTGTTAATTGTGGCCATTACATTACTCCCTATTATTCTACTAGTAACATTAGGAAGCGCAGCATCCTCTGTTATATATGTAATGTCATTTGTTGGATTTTCGGTACTTGCATATTTGAATTCTTTTATATTTAACAGAATATTTAAGAAATATATGTAAAGAATAAAAGGTTGTTACAGTTGAAGGTATATGTCCTGAATTTCAGATACATATCTTCAAAGTTAACAACCTTTTTGCTATTTGATAACCAAATACGTTTATGAAAAAATATAACTCTTTTAAAATAATAAATTACAAAATACTATAAATTACTGTACTGAATTATCTTGTATGTTTTCTCCAGGTTAATGGATCACTACCACTTGCCGGTTTAGTAATATCCATTGAGTCATCTGTAGAAGCATAGCTTTGTCCCATAAATCCATCTGCAGAAACAGAATTATTATTAATTAAGTCTTCAAGGAAAACAGTACCTTCTTTTGCAATTTCTTCAGCTGTTTTGGCATCTGTAATCTGGGTATCCTGATTAACTGATAAAGTATCAAGTGATGTTTTAAGCAATAGAGAAGCCTCATCTTCTGTAATTCCCATTGCATCAGCAAGTTCAGAAATTTCAGGCACACGACCAAGCTCTTTGCTAAGCTTGCTTGTTGTGTTGTCAAGCTGATTTAACTTGTCAGCAAGATGCTGTCCGATTCGATCAGAATTAATCTGACTGTTAATTACGTTGCGGATACCCTGTTCAATGCGTTTATCAATATAATTATTAAAATCACCACATTCCTTAGTGTATTCAGAAACGGCAACCATAAGTTCTAAGTTACCTTCCTGAATTAAGTCACCAAAAGTAACTCCCTTTCCACAATATTTTTTTGCAATATCTGCAACTTTCTTTAGTTTAGACTCTACAAGTGGAGTAGATGCAGATGCATCTCCGGCTATTAGTTTATTTACAAGCGCAGCCTGTTCTACATCTGATACAGTTTGAAGAGCGTCCATATCATCCATATACATTTTTATAAAATCAGTCTCTTCCTGTGACTGCCCATTTTCATCTTTTGCTATGTTTTCTGAGATGGCATTCATTCCATGACTGTCGTCAAAAATATTGTCGTCACTAGGAGTAAAGCCTTTAATTTCTATTTTATTAATTGATAGATAGTCGTATATAAGTTTGTACTGACTGTCATCGTCAATAAGACCATTAAAGAAAGATTTAACATCCTCCATAGTAATTAAATTATCGTGAGCTGTAGCATAAGAAACTAATTTTGCTAAAGCTTCATTAAACATTGTTTTTTTATCCATGTTTTTTATAACCTCGTCTTTAAAATATTACATCATACTTATGTAAATGATACATAAAAGCCTTGCAAAAATCAAGGATAATGGGTAACATTTAAGGTGTATGCCTTGAAGGCGAAAAAGGAGTAAATATGAAAGAATTAATTAATAAAATAAGAAAAAGCAGAATCTTTTCCCTTATATGTATTTTACTGTTTATAAGTATATGTTTTGGGATAGGGGCAGCGGCAGCATATATTAACCATGAATCAGATCCAACAGATGTGGCATCTAATTATTTTAGAGCTTTCGTTGCCATGGATTATAACAAAATGTACAGTTACATAGACAAAGAAGATGCGTATGTGGAAAAAACATTATACACTAAGAAAATGGAAAATTTGAGAAAACAATATACCATTGATTCTTATGATATAAATAAGCCTGAAACAAAAGATGGGCAGAAGTCAGTAACAATTAAATGCAAAAACGAAGAAACAGGAAAAACAAAAGATTTCGTAGTAAAAATAACATCCAAAAGAAAAGGTTTAAATATTGTACCTGACTTTTATGTAAACATAGATGATATTTTAACCAACAATTTTCAGGTTACTTTACCGGCAGGTAATGAATTACAGTTAAATGGCATTACAATTACAAACAGCAATGCAAAAGTTTCAAAAAATTCAAGTGGCCAGGAAGTATATCTTTTTAATAAAACTTTAAAAGGAAACTACAAAGCTGTAGCTACAAATGCAAGTTACGCTATGGTAAAAACTTTGAATGTAAGTAAAGACGATACAAAACTTGATTTGTCAAAGATTCAACCTGTAGCTAATGATAATTACACTAAGATAATTAACAAAAATTGTGATAGTCTTGTAGACCAGTTCTACAAAGCTGTTAGAACAAAAGACAGTAAAAGAAAAGAACTGTTGAAGTTATTTAGCACAAAGAAAACAAAAAATAAAGTTTCATCACTTGTTGACCAATCAATGGAAATCACATATCCATCTGATGACAGAAACGTATCAAAGCTAAAAGTAATTGATATGAAAATTAATAAAAAGGACAGCAAGATTGTTTATAATAAGAAAAACAAAGAGTACACTTTAACTTACAAATATTCTTACAGCTATGTATCATCAACAGATACATCCCTTACAAGCAGTTACATATACAGTATATCAGGTAAATGTGACAGCCAATTAACTGTTGTTTACACAGCTAATAAAAATCAGGTAAAAATAAAGAATATTAAGTTAAAAAATAAGGATAAAAAGAGTCAATAAGATTAAAAAAATGAAGACACAACACAATAAATTTTATTAATGAATAAAGAAAACAATTAATAAATTTATTAAGGAATAAGGAAAAATAAAACAATCTAAGACTAAAAAGAGTCAATAAAGTTTAAGAAAAATAATAAATTTTTAGGGAGAAAAATATGGCAAAGGAAACTTGGAAACCAGGCAATATGTTATACCCACTGCCTGCTGTTTTGGTAACAGTGGCTGACAATAGTGGCAACGAAAATGTATTTACAGTAGCATGGACAGGAACTATATGTACTGATCCGGCAATGGTTTATATTTCAGTAAGACCATCAAGATATTCATACGATATGATTAAGGAATCAGGCCAGTTTGTAATTAATCTTACAACAGAAAAACTGGCTAAGGCTACAGATTATTGTGGCGTGAAATCAGGTCGTGATGAAAACAAATTTGAAAAAATGAATTTGCAGACTGAAAAGGCTGAGTATGTTAAGGCACCACTTTTAACAGACAGCCCTGTAAATATTGAATGTGAAGTGACAGAAATTAAGCATTTAGGAACTCATGATATGTTTATTGCAAAAGTCCTTTGCGTTCATGCAGGCAAAGAGTACATGGATGAAAAAGGCAAGTTTGATTTGGCAAAAGCAAAGCCTATAGTTTATTCTCATGGTCAATATTACAGCACAGGCAAGAAACTTGGTAAATTTGGATTTGCAGTTAGAAAAACTCAAAAACCAAAAAGAAAGAAAAATAAGTAGACAGCAAATAAGTAGACAGAAAAGAAATAGACAGAAAAGAAATAAACAACAAGGAAATATAGACAGTTTAATGAAAAATTATTAATAGGAGAATAGTGTTGAAGCATGATAAGATAATTTTTCATATAGATGTAAATTCAGCGTATTTAAGTTGGACAGCAGTTAAGATGTTAAAGAACGGTTATCCAAAAGACATCCGAAACATTCCCTGTATTATAGGTGGAGATAAGAAGAACCGTCATGGAATTGTTCTTGCAAAATCAATTTCTGCAAAAAAATACGGTATAGTTACAGGAGAACCTGTAGTAAATGCTTTGAAAAAATGCCCCGGTTTGGAAATTGTTCCACCGGAGCATGATTATTATTCTGAACAAAGTCATAAGTTAATGGAACTTTTGAAATCATTTACACCGGATATAGAGCAGGTAAGCGTTGATGAGTGCTATATGGATTATACAGGAATAAGAAACAAATTTTCTAACGAAATAGAAGCTGCATATACAATAAAAAACAAAGTAAAAGAACAATTTGGCTTTACTGTAAATGTAGGAATTTCAGATGTAAAAGTTTTGGCAAAAATGGCATCAGATTTTGAAAAGCCGGATAAGGTACACACTCTTTACAAAGAAGAAATCCAAGAGAAAATGTGGAAGCTTCCTGTGGAAGACTTATTTATGGCAGGAAAATCCAGCGTGAATGTGTTACATAAACTGGGAATTTTTACAATTGGTCAGTTGGCAAAAAGCCCTGTTACCATATTAGATGCTCATTTAAAAAGTCATGGCAGGGTACTGTGGGAATATGCTAACGGAATTGACGAAAGCGTAGTAAATACCAAAAGGGAAGATTTAAAAGGCGTAGGAAATTCCACAACCCTTCCAAAGGATTTAGACAATATTGTTGAAATAAACAGAATTCTTCTAAGACTTTCAGAAAAAGTTTCAGGAAGGTTACGAGAGGGAAAACAAAAGGCAAAAACAGTTGCTGTTGAAATTAAATATAATGACTTTACAAAATGTTCAAAACAAATTACAGTAGATATTGCTACTGACTCCGGAACAGAAATATATAACATTTCAAAAAATTTGTTTAAAGGTTTGTGGAGTGGCAGACCGGTTAGGCTTTTAGGTGTGAGAACAGCTAGTTTAATAGAAGAAGACGAGCCGGAACAACTGACTTTTATGGATATTGATTCATGGAACAAAGAAGAAAACAATATATCCAGAGAGAAAATGAAAAAATTGGACAAGGCCTTAGATTTAATTAATGCAAAGTATGGAAGCGGTGCTGTCAAAAGGGCAAGCCTGCTTAATGAAAATAGGACAAAAAATAAATAGTATACTTAATGGAAAGGGACACAATTATGAATAAAGAAAACATCGTATTAATAGGAATGCCTGGAGTTGGAAAAAGTACAATAGGAGTAGTGCTTGCAAAGGTTTTAGGTTACAAATTCATAGATTCAGATTTAGTTATTCAAGAACAGACAGGCCGTTTGTTAAAGGATATTATTGCAGAAGAGGGAATTGATGAATTCATCAATATAGAAAACAAGGTTAATGCTTCAATTAACACAGAAAAATCAATTATTGCAACAGGCGGCAGTGTGGTTTATGGAAAAGAAGCAATGGAGCATTTGTCAGAAATAGGAACAGTTATTTATTTAAAACTCGATCTTGATTCACTTTCAAAAAGACTAGGAAGCTTGGAAAAAAGAGGGGTAGTTCTAAAGGACGGACAAACATTAGAAGATTTATTTAATGAAAGAACACCGTTATATGAAAAATATGCGGATATAATAATAAATGAGCATGGACATACAATACAGCAGACAGTAAAACTAATTGAAGCAAAATTGGGGGTATAGAAATTAACAGATTTAAACTTTTTAACAGGCAGATGAAAATATTGTTTCTGCCGATTTTATGTGTTTTACTTATGATAGGAATCATTATTTTTGAACAAACTACAATGGAAATATATGCATACGGTTACGTTATTAATAGAAACACAAGAGAAAAAGATTTAAATGAAAAAAAGATTAACCAGAAAATTTATAAAAAGAAAATAAAAAACAAGTCCAACAAAACATCAAAAAAGAAAATGAAAAACAAGTCCAACAAAACATCAAAAAAGAATTTAAAAGATAGCACAAATGACAAATTAAAGAAATCATCTGTGCTATTTTTTATAAAACCGGTTAAGGGTGGAATTACATCTTCGTATTTCGGAGACGTTGTTGACAGAAATGCCTGCCACAAAGGACACGACTGGGCAGTTCCCGTTGGGACAAAGGTGTATGGAGCAGAGGCTGGCATTGTAGAACTTGCATATTATAGTGAAAGCTATGGTTATAACGTGTTAATAAAGCATAAAGATAATATGGAAACCAGGTATGCACACATGAGTTCTTTGTGTGTCAAAAAAGGTGACATTGTAAACAAAGGAGAGTTAATAGGCTTTTCAGGAAATACAGGTGACAGCACAGGACCACATTTACATTTTGAAGTAATCAAAGAAGGAGTAAAGGTCAATCCTTTGAAATATGTAGAGTAAAACAAAAATGAAACATAGTGCATAGTTTAAACTTAATTTAAGCATGCTGTATAGGTAACATAATTTGCAAAAAAACATATATATAACAATATATATTATTTAATAGTGAAAAATTGATAATAATTGGAAAAATTTGCCTTGAAATTGTGTTACTTATACAGTTTACAAAGTTGCACTTTATGTTATAATAAATGAAAGTGCGTAAAAATATATTTGTATTAGTGCGCGTAAAAATAAAAAACGATAATTAACATTTTTTAGATATAGATTTTACATATAACCAGAGGTGCATAAATGGAAAAGTATGTTATTAAAGGCGGAGTTGCCTTAAAAGGTGAAGTAGAAATTAGTGGTGCAAAGAATGCAGCATTGGCCCTTATTGCTGCAGCAATTATGGCGGACGAGAACGTAACAATAGAAAACTTACCTGATGTAAGTGATATTAATCAATTAATAGATGCAATAGAAACAATAGGAGCTACTATTAACAGAGTAGACAGACATACAGTTATTATTAACGGAGCAACAATTACTTCTCACATTGTTGAAGAGGAACAAATGAGAAAAATTAGAGCTTCATATTATTTGCTTGGAGCTTTACTTGGTAAGTTCCACAAGGCAGAAGTGGCTCTACCGGGTGGCTGTGTAATTGGAGCACGTCCAATTGACCAGCATTTAAAAGGTTTTAGAGCTTTAGGCGCCGAAGTAATTCAGGACCATGGAATGCTTAATGCATTTTCAGAACAGCTTAAAGGAAATCACATTTTCTTTGATGTGTCATCAGTTGGAGCTACTATTAACGTAATGTTAGCAGCAGTAAGAGCAGAAGGTAGAACTGTTATTGAAAATGCTGCAAAAGAACCACATGTAGTAGACGTTGCCAATATGCTTAACAGCATGGGAGCTGATATTAGAGGTGCAGGAACTGATAAGATTAGAATTACAGGTGTTCCAAAATTACATGGAACAGTTTATTCAACTATTCCTGATCAGATTGAAGCAGGTACATTTATGTGTGCAGCAGCAGCTACAGGGGGAGAAGTTCTTGTAAAAAATGTAATTCCAAGACATTTGGAATGTATTACATCAAAGCTTATAGAAATGGGTTGTTCAGTAGAAGAATATGATGATGCCGTTAAGGTAAAATCAGGTGAATTCATTAGATGTGCAAATATTAAGACATTACCATATCCGGGCTTTCCAACAGATATGCAGCCACAGATGGCGGCAGTCTTATCAATGGCAAACGGTGTAAGTACAGTTACAGAAAGTATTTTCGAAAACAGATTTAAATATATGTCAGAACTTGGAAGAATGGGTGCTGTAAATAAGGTTGAAGGAAATACAGCAATTATAACAGGGGTAGGCAGTTTAGAAGGAGCCAGTGTGGCAGCACCTGATTTAAGAGCAGGAGCAGCATTGGTTATTGCAGGATTAGCTGCAGAAGGATTTACAACAGTAACAGATATTGTATATATCAAGAGAGGCTATGAGAAATTTGATCAGAAATTAGCAGGACTTGGTGCAATTATTACTGAAGTGGACACGGATAAAGAAGAACAGAAATTTAAATTAAAAGTAGGATGATACATTAAAAAAAATCAATAAAACTGATTAAATTTGTCACTACACAAAGAAAAAGGCTTATGTTAATATATGTTCATCCTAAGAATTATAAAAGCAGTGAAGAGGAGTAGTAATTGTAGAGTGACCTTTAGAGAAGCATTGGTTGGTGCAAAATGCCAGGCACGAAACAACGAACTCGCCTTAGAGCTTCCCGCTGAAAACGTCAAGTAGGTTGGGACGGTTTTCCCCGTTATAGGAATTGGATGCATTAGCATCTTGAGAGCATGTAACACATGAAACAGAGTGGTACCGCGTATGTAAAGCTTACGTCTCTGTGCTGGAAAAGCACAGGGACGTTTTTATGCATTAGGAAATTCTTTAGGAAGTTCTAATAAATAAAAAACGTTCCGCTAGGGATGCACATTCCCGCGAAAGGAAAATAGTTGCTGGAGCAACCGCGCTCAGTGCATAGAATGTCGCAAGCGACATTCTATCTTATTCCGTTTATTTAAACAGGTTTTACTTGAAAAAAAGTACCATAAAGTATAGGATATATATTGGTTTTTAGATATAAAGAAAGAAGAGGTTTTACTATGAATTGCAAAAAGTATACAAGACAGTATTTTATGCCACCGGAAGTCACATATGACTGGGTAAAAAAAGAGTACATTGATAAGGCTCCAATTTGGTGTAGCGTAGATTTAAGAGATGGAAACCAGGCTTTAATTGAGCCAATGAGCTTAGATGAAAAATTAGAGTTTTTCCAGTTACTTGTAGACATTGGATTCAAAGAAATAGAAGTAGGTTTTCCTGCAGCATCAGAAACAGAATACAATTTTATGAGAGCTCTTATTGAAAGAGATATGATTCCTGATGATGTAACTGTTCAGGTTTTAACACAGGCAAGAGAACATATTATTAAGAAAACATTTGAAGCTGTAAAGGGAGCAAAACATGCAGTAATTCATCTCTACAATTCAACATCTGTTGCACAGCGTGAGCAGGTATTTAAGAAGAGTAAAGAAGAAATCAAAAAGATTGCTGTTGACGGAGCTGTACTTTTAAAACAATTAGCAGACGAAGTAGATGGAAACTTTTCATTTGAATATAGTCCTGAAAGTTTCTCAGGCACAGAAATGGATTATGCATTAGATGTATGTAATGCAGTTCTTGATGTATGGGAACCAAAGGAAGACAACAAAGTTATCATCAACCTTCCGGCAACAGTTGAAAATGCAATGCCACATGTTTTTGCAACACAGATTGAATATATACACAAGAATTTAAAATACAGAAATGCAGTTACAATTTCAGTTCACCCACATAACGACAGAGGATGTGGCGTAGCTACAGCAGAGCTTTCAATATTAGCAGGAGCTGACCGTATTGAAGGTACATTATTTGGAAACGGTGAAAGAACAGGTAATGTTGACATTATTACATTAGCAATGAATATGTTATCACATGGTGTAGATCCAAAGCTTGAATTGGGTAACATGCCTGAAATCGTAAAATTATATGAACGAGTAACAAGAATGAATGTTAGTCCACGTCAGCCTTATGCAGGTGATTTAGTATTTACAGCTTTCTCAGGTTCACATCAGGATGCTATTTCAAAAGGAATGGCTTGTAAGGCAAAGGATCCTGATGGAAAGTGGAATGTACCATATCTTCCAATTGATCCTGTTGATGTGGGAAGAACATATGATTCTGATGTTATTAGAATTAATAGCCAGTCAGGTAAGGGTGGCGTAAGCTATATTTTAAAACAGAACTTCGGATTATCCATACCTGAAAAAATGAGAGAAGAAATCGGATATAGTGTAAAACATGTATCAGATGAAGAACATAAGGAATTATCACCTGAATGGGTATACCAAATATTTGAAGATAAATATATTAATGAAAGCAGTGTATTTACAGTTCCGGAAGCACATTTTAAACAGACAAACGGAATCGTTGCAGAAGTTACTATTGCACAGAATGATACAGTTCGTATCGTAAAAAGCACAGGTAATGGACGTTTAGACGCTGTAAGTAATGCTTTTAAACAATACTTCAATATTAGCTATGAACTTGCTGTATATGAAGAACATTCATTATCAAGAGGTTCATCATCAAAGGCTGTTTCATATGTAGGAATTAATTATCATGGAACAATGTATTGGGGTGTTGGAATTGATGAAGATATTATTAAGTCATCAATTCATGCATTAACTGTAGCAGTTAACCATTTAGTAAAGGCAACAGGTGATACAGCACTTCAAGATGAAAGATTAACAGAAATCATTAATTATATTAATACAAATTATTTAACAGTAACACTTGATGAATTAGCAGACCAGTTCCATTTATCAAAACCATATTTATCAAAGTACATAAAAGATAAATCAGGAAAAACATTTGGAGAATTGGTTAAGGCGGTAAGAATGAAAAAAGCCAGAACTTTATTGAAAGGCGGTAATATGACAGTTGAAGCAATTGCTGAAAAAGTCGGCTACCAAAATGTAGAACATTTTAACCGTTTATTCAAAAAGAAATACGGAATGACACCGGTACAGTTTAGAAATAGTAAAAATTAATATAGGATGTGTATTGCAATAAAAAAGGTGGAACCTTTAGGGTGACACCTTTTTTTATTGCAAAAAATAACCATTTTATATTTATTTTACACTTGAAAAGTACACAAATAGTATGTATAATAAAAAGCAACTTTACAGTTTATGTGAATTAATATAAACTAAAAGGGACAATTAACTGCTAAGGAGGAAAAGAAAGTATGAATTTTAACAGACAACACAAGGATAGAATATTCTGCATGATTTTTGGGTATGAAAAGTATAAGGGCAATTTGTTGGATTTGTATAATGCATTAAATGAAACAAATTATACAAACTTAGACGATTTAGAAATTACCACAATGGAAAACGCAGTGTATATGAGTATGAAAAATGATGTGTCCTGTATCATTGCCAACAACATGGCTTTGTTTGAACAGCAGAGCACATGGAATCCTAACATGCCACTACGTGGATTTATGTATTTCAGTGATTTGTTCAACAAATATGTATCAAAATATCACTTTAGACTTTATGATGATAAGTTCATAAAAATTCCAACGCCGCAATATTATGTGTTATATAATGGTTCCAGGAAAGTCCCTGACAAACAAATCTTGAAACTTTCTGACGCATTTGTCGCACCGCCTAAAGATGGGATATTCGAATGGACTGCCACTGTCTTAAACATCAATCCGGGTTATAACGAAAAACTTCTATCTGCTTGTAAACCTTTAAAGGAATATGCTATATTAATAGAAACAATAAAAGAGTACAGGCAGAAATATGATGATAAAAATGTTGCTATCGAAAAAGCTATTGAAGAGTGTATTAATTGTAATATTTTAAAAGATTTTCTGCTGGAAAGGAAGGCTGAAGCTATGCATACACTTTTAACGGAATATGATGAAGAAGAGGCAATGGAATATTTTAAACAGCGTGCATATGAGGATGGTATTGTGAAAGGCGAATTGCAGCTTCTTGTTTCTAATATTTGCAAAAAAATGATTAAAAATAAATCTATAGAACAGATTGCTGATGAGTTGGAAGAAGATGTTTCTAAGATTCAAAAAATTTATGACATAGCAAAGGAGTTTGCACCTGATTATAATGTTGAAAAAATAATGGCTAAATTGGGATAGTGAGCACATAAATACTATGATGTCAAAATTTACTACTTGACATATGGCAACTATAATAGTAGTATAGCCATTGCAAATAAATATTTTCTCTTATTCAGAGTAGTGGAGGTACAAGGACCTAAGAAGCTACGGCAACCCCGACATTAGTCAGGAAGGTGCCAACCTGAGCAGACAGAAGTTTGATCAATAAGAGGATTTGATACCTTGATTTCAAGTCCACTGATTGTCAGTGGACTTTTCTTTTTAATAAAATATAAAAAGGTATACTATAAAAATAAATTCTCAAAAGAAGAAAATAAATATTTGTAGGATACTATAGTTAAAGCAGAAATGCACAGTAGAAAGTAAAGGAGACGTAAATGGAAAAAAGATTATTTACATCAGAGTCAGTAACAGAAGGTCATCCTGATAAAATCTGTGACCAGATTTCAGATGCCATTTTAGATGAATTAATGAAACAGGATCCCATGAGCCGTGTTGCCTGTGAAACAAGCATCACAACAGGACTTGTTTTGGTAATGGGTGAAATTACAACAAAGGGATATGTAGATATCCAGAAAATTGTAAGAGAGACAATTAGAGAAATTGGATATGACAGAGCAAAATATGGATTTGATTGTGACACATGTGGAGTTATAACAGCTTTAGATGAACAGTCAACAGATATTGCAATGGGTGTAGACAAAGCGTTAGAAGCAAAAGAAAATAAAATGTCTGACGAAGAGTTAGATGCAATTGGTGCCGGAGATCAGGGTATGATGTTTGGTTATGCAACAAACGAAACAGAAGAATTTATGCCATACCCTATAGCTTTAGCACATAAGTTGGCACTTAAGTTAACAGAAGTAAGAAAGAATGGTACTTTAGATTATTTAAGACCTGATGGAAAAACACAGGTTACAGTAGAATATGATGAAGATGGAAAACCTGTAAGACTTGATGCAGTTGTATTATCAACTCAGCATGATGCTGAAGTTTCACAGGAACAGATTCATAAGGATATTAAGAAATATGTATTTGATCCTGTATTACCAAAAGATATGGTAGATGAAAATACAAAGTTCTTCATTAACCCAACAGGACGTTTCGTAATTGGTGGACCAAATGGAGACAGTGGTTTAACAGGAAGAAAGATTATTGTTGATACTTACGGTGGATATGCAAGACATGGCGGTGGTGCTTTCTCAGGAAAGGATTGTACAAAGGTTGACCGTTCTGCAGCGTATGCAGCAAGATATGTTGCAAAAAATATTGTAGCAGCAGGACTTGCAGATAAATGTGAAATCCAGTTATCTTATGCAATTGGTGTGGCACATCCAACATCAATCATGGTAGACACATTTGGAACAGGAAAGTTAAGTGACGAGAAGTTTGTAGAAATTATTCGTGAGAACTTTGACTTAAGACCAGCAGGCATTATCAAGATGTTAGACCTTAGAAGACCTATTTACAAGCAGACAGCAGCTTATGGTCATTTTGGAAGACAAGATATTGATGTACCATGGGAGAAAACAGACAAGGTTGATGTTTTAGCAAAATATGCAAAATAATTAGAAAATAATCTGTTGTAAAATATGTAGTAACAAAAGGGAAAAATGGAACTTATGTAGGTTTCATTTTTCCCTAAATTTTTACTGGAAAATATTGATTTGCATGGAAAATATAGAACATAATTTTATCTGTTTAGTAATTTCAATAAATTAGGAATCTGTGTTTCGAAATTTACTGCGTAATCAACTGCATTAGGATCCTTATAAGTGTCTTCTATACACAGGTAAGTGAAATCGGCTGCAATTTTTAAAGCGTCAAAAACGCTATAGTTATTCATTAAGGCACCGGTAAAAGTGCTTGCAAAAACGTCCCCTGTTCCATGAGATTTAATAGGAACCTCCTTAGTTCCGTACATAAAAAAGTCTTTATTACTGCTGTCGTATCCAATGAAACCAAGTTCGCCCTTTGGAAGTGTGACACCTGTAATTACAGCATATTTGGAACCAAGTTTAATTAACTCCAAAAGCAGTTTCTTAATAGTTACCAAAGAAGCATTTTCTCCAACATATTTTCTGTTGAGCATAAAGCATGCCTCTGAAATATTAGGTAAAATAATATCTGCCTTTGAACAAAGCTGTGACATTGTAATTGCAAAGTCAGTTGTAAAACCAGTGTACATTTTTCCGTTGTCTGCCATTGCCGGATCAACAATAATATAATTATCATTATTCCCAAAAGCAGAAAAAAAGTCAGAAACTATATTTACCTGTTCTTCACTTCCAAGATATCCGGTATATATGGCATCAAAATTAAAACCTTCTTTTAACCAGTGGTTTTTTATTCCTTCCATATCATCGGTCAAATCTCTAAAGGTAAAATTGTTAAATTTGGTATGAGTAGATAAAACTGCTGTGGGAACAATGCTTGTCTCAATTCCCATGGCAGAAATAATAGGAAGAGCCACAGTTAGTGAGCATTTTCCTAAACAGGATATATCCTGAATGCTTAAAACTCTTTTCATATAAAACTCCTAATTATTATTTGTAAATTAGTTTCTCAAAGTAAAGTCGTTACTAATTACAATGCTTTCATAAAATAAAAATACCCGGATTTTATATTGGAAAGTATAATCCATATGGTATTACTGCTAATATAATAACACAAAAAACAGTGATTGGTAGGTTTTAATTCTAACCACATAATGTACGACAGTTTTCCTTTTTCAATTTGGTAAAGGATAATGAGACAAACGCTACTTGACAGAGAGAATCCGTTTTTGTTAGTTTTGCATTCAACTTGCATTCAACTAATAAAAAGTTAATGCAATAAAATACTAAAGAATCTCGTTATACATATATAACAACATTTCAAGATGGATAAATAGGAGGAGCAAAATGAAAAAGAAAATTTTAAGAGTATGCTTAATGCTGGTTATTCTTTGTGGAGGGATTCTTTTAACTAATGGAAGTGTTCAGGCAAAAACACAGAATTATTACACAAAAGGAAAAACGTTAGTAGTAACAGGTCAGTTAAGGAATGGTACACATATAAAAAATGCGAAAAAGATTAAAAAGATTGTAGTGAAAGACAATATAAAAATTTTACCTACAAAACCTTTTAAGGGTTGTATAAATGTAAAAACTTTGGAAGTTCCGGGAAAATTGATATTTGTAGATGATTTTTGGGGGGAAGTATATGATAATGATAATTATGAGAACTTTCCGATAACTGTAAAAACAGTTAAATTTACAACACAGTTGTCAGATAAACCAATGTATAAGTTTTATTTAACACATAAGTTCATTGTAAGCAAAAAGGACAAAAAATACAGAAGTTACAAAGGAAGCATTTATACAAAAAACGGGAAAAAATTTGTGGCAATGCCAAGCGAATGCAAAATATTGAAAATTCGAAAAGGGTGTAAAATAGTTAATGTTGTTGGATTTTCGTATGAATCTTATAATGAAGAAAGTTGTAGTGATGATCCGGATTATTATATATTTACTTGTTGTAAGAAACTAAAAAAAGTTATTATTCCATCAACTGTAAAAAGTTATTATACAAGTGACAGCAATTTTAAAGATTATATGCGAGAGGCAATTAATGATGTTGCTTATAGGGCAAAATATGTAATAAAAAATAAAAATATATCATGCGAGGGCATGGAAGCTTTGTATGAAGTATTGGAAGATAGAATTTTTAAGATTTTTAAAAAGCAAATAAAAAAACAGGGAGATTTTTATATTTATAATAACAATATTTTAGTTGGATATGATGGATGTCAGCTGGTTGTAACTATTCCAAAAGGAATAAAGTATGCTATGAAAAATTCTCTTAGTGTAATGAAAGAATCTTCTTATAGCATAATTAGAGCTGTTAAATTACCAAAAGGTTTTAAAGACAAAAAATCAAAAATATGGAGAGGACATTCTTACTATTCAGAATGGTATAATCAGGATAAAATTGTATTAAGTAATTATTATCATTCTGTTCCGTCTTCGCATGGTGTGGGGTATAAATATAATACTTTTTGTACATTTGAATATTGTAAACATTATTATGGTAAGACAATACAAATTATATCTGACATAGATGGAATTATTATATTTTCAACAGATGTTCCTGTAAGGGTAACTGATAAAAATAACAATATTGTGGAAAGAGATTTAGATGGAAGTTATACGGTGTATGTAAATAAAGGAGATGCAATAAATGTACAGCTTCCCGATAAAGTTAAAGATGACGAATTCATTTGCTTAAAAGATTTTAATGGAATAGAGAACTAAAGGAGACGGAATTAATATAGTTTAATATAAATATAATGGAACATAGTGAAACCTCCGGTTGATTTGGGGATTTTTATCTGTTAAAGATAAATACCTCTATATACTGTGAGGTTTCACTTATTTTACATTTGAAAAAATATAAAGTATAATCCATATGGCATTACTGATAATATAATAACACAAAAAAACAATAATACCAGTAGATGATATAAGGTAATATATTAGTAGCTAAAATATGTTATTAAGAATTTATAGATGAAATAAATAATTAAAAAGTAACAGAGGTAAAAACTATATGCTAACATATGATTTTGAAAAAAGAGGAAAAATGTCTCTGTATGAGTATTTATATAATTGCATAAAAAATGACATTTTGTCAGGCAAAATCAAAGCGGGGGAGAAACTGCCATCAAAAAGGACCATGGCGAAAAATCATAGCATAAGTGTCATCACTGTGGAAAATGCTTATGCCCAATTGCTTGTAGAGGGATATATTTTTTCGAAAGAAAAGCGTGGATATTTTGCCAGTGAAATAAGTGGACAATATTTAAACAATGGTGGAATTAACGGAAACAAGGAAAAAATAGTAGAAACAAAAGTATCCTTGAAAAGTGGGCAAATCAAAAAGAAAATCCAGGATACAAAAAAGCAGTGGCTAGTAGATTTCAATTCCAATCACATAATGTACGACAGTTTTCCTTTTTCTATATGGTCAAGGATAATGAGACAGACTTTACTAGACAGAGAGAATTCATTTCTTTCAAGCCCATTACCAAACGGCGTAGTGGAACTTAGGGAAGCCATAGCAAACCATTTAATGGAATTTCGCGGTATGGAAGTAGATGCAGAGAACATAATAATTGGTGCAGGAACAGAATATTTATATAGCATTATTGTTCAGTTACTTGGAAGAGATAGTGTTATTGCCGTAGAGGACCCGGGCTATAGAAAAATTGGAAAAGTTTATGAAAGTAATGGAGTGGAATGTTTACATTTACCAATAGATAATTCAGGAATTCAAACAAAGGCGCTGTTAGGAAAAAAGATTGATGCAGTACATATTTCTCCATCTCATCATTTTCCAACAGGTAGAGTTATGCCTGTATCAAGAAGACAGCATTTAATCCATTGGGCAATAGAAAAAAATGGTTTTATTATTGAAGATGATTACGACAGTGAGTTTAGATTTTCAGGCAGACCAATTCCTACAATGGTTGGAATGGACAAGGAGAGAGTAATATATATGAATACTTTTTCGAAAACTCTTGCACCATCAATAAGAATTGCCTATATGGTTTTGCCGGACAGCTTAATGGAAAAATTCCATACCAAACTTAATTTTTATTCAGGTACTGTTTCAAGTTTTGAACAGTATACCTTGGCAAATTTTATTGCAGGAGGTTATTACGAAAGACATATTAACCGAATGAGAAATTATTACAGGGATTACAGAAACAAAATAATAAATGCCATTAAACAGTCAGCATTATATCCTAAGGTTACAATAGAAGAGGAAAACGCAGGACTTCATTTTATTTTAGGAATAAAAAAAGAAATCGACGATAACCGGTTCAAAAAGATACTAAGGGAAAACAATATAAATATTTCATGTGTATCTGATTACTGTTATAATGATTTAAAAGAGTTTGACCATAAGTTCATTATTAATTATTCTGCGGTGCCTGAAGACAAGCTGAAAAAAGCACTGACTATTATGAACAACGCGTTGGAATAAAAAAGAAAGAGTGAGATTATTATAGTGAATAAATATAACGGAAACAAAGAATTTAAAATAGACATTCCAAAGTCTGTAAAATTAATAATAGATATTTTGGAAAAAAACGGCTACGAGGCGTTTGCTGTTGGTGGATGTGTAAGAGATACTATTTTAGACAGAAAACCTCAGGATTGGGATATTACAACTTCAGCATTGCCTAATCAGGTAAAGGAGTTGTTTTACAGAACAATTGATACAGGAATTCAACATGGAACGGTTACAGTTTTAATTAAGGGAGTAGGTTACGAGGTAACTACTTACCGAATTGATGGTGAGTACAATGACAGCAGACATCCTGAAAGTGTAGAGTTTACAGCAGATTTAATAGAGGATTTAAAAAGAAGAGATTTTACCATTAATGCCATGGCATACAATCCGGGAATTGGTTTGGTAGATGCTTTTGACGGAATTGGTGATATAGAAAAGAAAGAAATAAGATGCGTAGGGAATCCAAGAGAAAGATTCAGGGAGGACGCCCTTAGAATACTTAGAGCAGTAAGATTTTCGGCGCAGCTGGGATTTCATATTGAAGAGGGTACAATGGAAGCCATAAAAGAACTGGCAGGCACTCTTGAAAATATTAGTGCAGAGCGTATTCATGTGGAATTAGAGAAACTGATAATGTCAAATCATCCTGACAAACTTATAACAGCTTATGAGGCAGGCATAACTAAGGTGGTGCTTCCTGAATTTGACGCCATGATGGAATGTCCGCAGGTAAGCCCTTATCATATGTATAATGTAGGGGAACATACAATTAAGGTAATGGAGAATGTGCCACCAACAAAAGAAATGAGATGGGCTGCATTGTTACACGATGTGGGAAAACCTGATTCAGTAACTTATGACAAGAAGGAGCCAACAAGAATGCACTTTTACGGTCATGCTCATGTGGGAGCTAAGATGGTTTCGACCATTTTAAGGCGACTGAAAATGGATAACAAAACAATTAAGCTTGTAACAAGACTGGTGGAACATCACGATGACAGACCGGTGGCGGACAAAAAAGAACCTGTTCAGATTCGAAAAAGTGTAAATATAATTGGCAAAGATATTTACGATATGTATTTGCAACTTGCGTATGCTGACATTCAGGGGAAAAGTCAATACGGCAGAGAAAAAGGCATGGGGGCATATATTTACTCAAAAGAGCAGTACGAATACATTGTGGAAAATAATATATGCACCTGCAAAGGTGACATGGCTGTATCAGGAAGAGACTTAATAGCAGCAGGCTGTCCAACAGGTGAGATAATCGGAAACATACTTGATGAACTGCTTAAACGTGTAATACAGAAACCACAATTGAATAACAAAGAATCGTTAATGGAAATAGCAAAAACAATGTTCTAAACAGGCTTCTTTTTTCATATTTTTAGATAATGTATTAAAAATATGGAGGGAAGGTATGAACGAAAAAGCATTAACAGTGTTAGAACAATACGATTTAAACATAAAAGGTACTTACAGAACAAAAGGAAACTATGGTTGTACAACAGATGAAGGAAAATATCTCCTAATGGAATACAACAATAGCAACGAAAAAATGGTTCTAATGAGTACCTTTTATGATTATTTGGAAAAAGCAGGGTTTGTAACGGATAGTGTTATAGCAAACAAAGAAGGAGTATATGTTTCAATAAGTGAGGACGGCTATGCGTATATTCTGAAAAAATGGTTTGATGGAGAAGACTGCAATAACACAAATAGAAAACATCTGCTACTTACAGTGGAAAATCTGGCAAAATTTCATAACGCAACAGAAAATACAACGGATATTTTTAAAGAGCAGAAATTTCATAAGGGAAGAAATCTGCTTGAAGTTATGAATAAACATAGTAGTGAAATATTGCGTATAAAAAATTACATAAAAAAGAGAAAAAACAAAAATGCTTTTGAAATGTACCTTCAAAACATTATAGAGGAATATTACATACAAAGCGTGGAGGCTTTAGGTGCAATTAAGAATTCCCGGTATGAACAGCTGTATAAGGAAAGCATTGCCAGCGAGACAATTTATCATGGAAGTTACAATTATCACAATGTACTAATTAAGGAAAATAAAATAATCATGATTAACATGATGAAAATTTCCTACAGTCCGTCAGTTCAGGATTTGTATGACTTTATCAGAAAAGTGCTTGAAAAAAATAACTGGAACATTGCTTTAGGAAATGAACTTATTAAGGCATATGATTCAGTAAGAAAATTATCAGATATGGAGAGGGCAGTATTGAAAAGTCTTCTTAGTTATCCGGAAAAATTCTGGAAAATAATAAATTATTACTATAATTCTAACAAAGCCTGGTATTCTGAAAAAAATGAAGATAAATTGAAACAGTTCAGAAAAATGGAAAAATTAAGACGAAAATTTATAGAAAATATGGGATAAATAGCAAAAGCGAAACAAAAATTTATAGAAAATATGGGATAAATAGCAAAAGTAAAACATAAAAATGATTTTATAGTTTTAATTATTTAGGGTTTGTGATATTATGTGTAATGATTGTAAAAATATATAAAAAGGTCAAAGTTTGAATTAGTTTGAACCTTATGCCTGTAGGATGAAAACAGTTACAGACATTTCTGATTGAAACATAGGAGGTAATTATGGACTACAGAGAGTTGTATAATGAATGGCTTACAAACCCTTATTTTGACGATAACACTAAGAAAGAATTAGAAGCAATAGAAAACGATGATAAGGAAATTGAAGATCGTTTTTACAAGGAACTTGAATTTGGTACAGCAGGTCTTCGTGGAGTTATTGGTGCCGGAACTAACAGAATGAACATTTACACAGTTAGAAAGGCAACACAGGGATTAGCTAACTATATTATTAAGATGCATGGAGAAGACAAAGGTGTTGCAATAGCATACGATTCAAGACACATGTCACCCGAATTTGCTGATGAAGCAGCATTATGTTTAAATGCAAACGGAATTAAGGCTTATGTTTTTGATTCATTAAGACCTACACCTGAATTATCTTTTGCAGTTAGAGAGTTAAAGTGTATTGCAGGTATTAATGTAACAGCAAGTCATAACCCGGCAGAATACAATGGCTACAAAGTATATTGGGAAGATGGTGCACAGATTACACCCCCACACGATGTTGGAATCATGGATGCAGTTGCTGCATTAAAGGATTACAACAAAGTAAAAACTATGGACAAAGATCAGGCAGTTGCTGATGGATTATACATCCAGATTGGCAAGGAAGTTGATGATAAATATATTGAAATTCTTAAGACTCAGGTTAAGAACCCTGATGCAATTAAGGAAGTACAGAAAGATATCAAGATTGTTTACACACCACTTCATGGTACAGGTAACATTCCTGTAAGAAGAGTGTTAAAGGAACTTGGATTTGAAAATGTTTATGTAGTAAAAGAACAGGAATTACCTGACGGTGATTTCCCAACAGTTGGTTATCCAAACCCTGAATCAGCAAAAGCATTTGAATTAGCGGTTAAATTAGGTAATGAAGTAGGAGCAGATTTACTTCTTGCTACAGATCCTGATGCAGACAGACTTGGCGTTTATGTAAAAGGTAGCAAGCCTGGAACATATCACATCCTTACAGGTAACATGTCAGGCTGTTTACTTGCTGAATATGAAATCAGCCAGTTAAAGGAAAAAGGACAGCTTCCAAGTGATGGAGCTTTCATTAAGAGTATTGTTAGTACAAATCTTGCAAATGATATTGCTAAATATTACAACATTAATTTATTTGAAGTTCTTACAGGTTTCAAATACATTGGTGAAAAGATGCTTGATTTCGAAGTTAATCACACAGGTACATATGTATTTGGTTTTGAAGAAAGTTATGGTTGCCTAATTGGAACACACGCAAGAGACAAGGATGCTATCGTTGCCTCAATGGCTTTATGTGAAGCAGCAGCTTATTACAAGACAAAGGGAATGTCTCTTTGGGATAAGATGAAAGAAATGTATGAGAGATACGGCTACTGGAGTGATGGCGTTCAGTCAATCGAATTAAAGGGTAAAGAAGGAATTGAAAAGATTCAGAATACTCTTGAAAAATTAAGAGAAAATGTACCAACTACAGTTGATAATTACAAGGTTCTTTCAGTAAGAGATTACTTAGCTGATACAGTAACAAACATGGAAACAGGTGATGTTACAACAACAGGTCTTCCAAAGTCAAATGTTTTATATCTTGATTTAAGTGAATGTGCGTGGGTTTGTATCAGACCATCAGGAACAGAACCAAAACTTAAATTCTACTATGGAGTTAAGGGCGAAAACTTTGATGATTCAAAGGCAAAATTAGCTGACCTTGGTTCATATATGATTAACATGGTAAATGAAATGCTCAAGTAATATTATTAAAACAAAAACATAATAAGAATAAAAATAAATCACTATAATATATTTTAATAAAGGTATATTATGGTGATTTTTTTATGAGAAAAAATAAAATAAAAATTCTGCTGGTACTAACGTTAGCTATTGTTGTTACATCTGCCTGCGGCTATGAAAAAATCAAAAAAACAAAAGTAAAAGACATGGATTATACTGTTGTGGCAGAAAATGAAATGCCAAAAGAAGTGAAGGAGATAATTGAAAAAAGAAAAGACAAGGAGTTTCAGGTTACATACAGCAACAATGAATATACATATATTATTATTGGGTACGGTAGACAACAGTACGAGGGTTATTCCATAAAAGTTAAGGAAATGTATGAAAGTGACAATGCCATATATATAAAAACTCAGTTTAACGGCCCAAAAGAATACACCAACGAGGAGAATGTAACTTATCCCGTAATTGTTGTTAAAACAGAGTATAGCGATAAAAGTGTAATTTTTAATGAATAAGAAAATGAAATAATGCATAGATTATAGAAGATTTAAAGGTAAGGGGGAAATATGGAATTAGAGAAAAGTAATATTCATATGAATAAAATAGTAGAAAGTCAAAGGGCAACTTTTTATGTAACAAAGGAGTGTAATTTACCAGAGCAATCAATGGAAAGCATAATAAATCATCAGGAAAAGATTACATTAGACAGTGGTATCATTAGAGGAAACCAGGTTATAATTAATGGCAATATTTCCTACGGAATAATGTTTTACGGAGAAGACAATGCACCATCAGGAGTTACAGGGGAGATTCCTTTTGAAGAAAATATTAAAATTAATACTACAGAAGAAAATATTAAGGCAAGCGTGGATTTAATTATTTTATCGGGTTCAATTAAAATGATTGACAACCGAAATTACATATATAAGATTCAGGTTATGGCGAATGTTAATATTGAAAAAATAGAAGATATTGAGGCGGTATGTGCTATCTCAAGAGAAAATACAATGACTAAATATAAAACGATTGAAAATCTCATGATATTAGCAGACAGAAATGAAACCTTTAGAATTAATGAAAGGATTTCGTTGCCATCAGGTAGTCCCGCAATAGAGAAAATAATTTGGAGCGATGTAAAAATCAGAAAGCTTACAACCAAAATGTTGGAGGGCATGATTCATTTATCAGGTCAGCTGAAGGTTTTTATTATGTACACTCCGGAAGAACAGTCGATTCCCGTCCAGTGGTTTGATACTGTTATAGATTTTAGCGGCACATTAGAGGCACCTGAGGCAAGAGAAGATTTAATATCTTATATTTGCGGGGATATTCATAATGTAGAACTTGAAGCCACAATGAATCAGGACAACGAGATGAAAGATTTGGATATTAGTGCATTACTTAAATTATCTATAAAGATATACGAAGAAAACAAGATGGATGTTTTGGAAGATATATACGCACCGGATGTGGATTTGTGCCCAATGGAAAAAGAACAGAAATATGAAAAGCTGTTAGTAAAAAATGAGTCCAGAACAAAGAATATTGTAAAAATTGATGTAGACCAAAGTAAGGGACATATTTTACAAATTTGCAATAGCGATACAAGACTTCAAATTGATAATATTTCAGTAGGGGAAAACAACCTTAGGGTAACAGGTAAGATTCGGGCAACAATAATTTATATTTCCTCAGATGATATTTATTCAATTTGCTGTCAGACAAAGGAAACTGATTTTGAGCATAGAATTGATACTGAGGGAATTTCCAAAGACGACAAATACTATATTAACTGGAAAGTCGAGCAGGTAAGTTCTAACATGATTAGCACAAACCAGGTGGAAGTAAAATCAGTAATAGCTTTAAAGGCTATGGTTTTTAAAGAAGAAAAATGCAATTTTGTTTGGGACATTGAAGAAAAGCCTGTTGACTGGGCAAAGTTTAATGACGCCCCTATCCTTAAAGGATATATTGTAAGAAAAAGCGATACCCTGTGGAAACTTGCAAAGGCCAATTACACCACCGTTGACAATATTATGAAAATTAATCAGTTGGAAAATGAAAAAATAAGAGAAGGGGATAAACTACTTTTGGTTAAAAATTGTCAGTAGAACTTAAAAACATTTACAAAATAAACATATAAAGATAATACTTTAAAGAAAGCCTAATTTTACAAAACAATAGATGACAAAGAGTTAAAATGTGAACAAACTTGTAAATAAATTATAAAAAAAGTATACTTAAACAGTAATTAAAAAAGCAAATATGAAAAATAGAGATTAAGGAAAATAGGAGAAATGTATGGATAAGTTACAGCTAAAAGCCTATGGAAAAATAAATCTAGGTCTTGATGTTATTAGAAAACGACCTGATGGCTACCATGATTTGGATATGATTATGCAAATGGTAGATGTTTATGATGACGTTATTATTGAAAGAAAAGCAGGAGAAGAAATTGTTGTAAAAGCTGATGCAGCAGTGCTTTCCAACGGTAAGGATAATTTGGCATATATGGCAGCCAAAATGCTTTTTGATGAATTTAAAATTAAGTCAGGAGTTGAAATAACAATTCACAAAAGAATACCAATTGCAGGTGGAATGGCAGGCGGTAGCTCTGACTGCGCAACAACTTTAATTGGCATTAACGAAATGTTTAATTTAGGTTTGTCAAAACAACAGCTTATGGAACGTGGAGTTAAGCTTGGAGCAGATGTTCCTTACTGTGTGCTTGGTGGAACTGCAATAGCAAGAGGGATAGGAGAAGTTTTAACACCGCTACCTACACCACCACAGTGCCATGTAATCATTGCAAAACCGCCTATATCAGTTTCAACAGCCTATGTTTACGGGCATATCAGACCTGACGAAATAACCAAAAGACCTGACATTGAACAGATGACTTTAGCAATAAAAGAACAGGATTTGAACAAACTTTCAGATCTTTTATATAATGTTATGGAAGAAGTAACTGTGTCAGAGTATCCCGTTATTGAAAAAATAAAAAGCATTATGCTTGAAAATGGCGCGTTAAATTCAATTATGAGTGGTAGCGGCCCAACAGTTTTCGGACTTTTCGATGACAGAGAAAAAGCACAGGCTGCAATGAAAGCTCTGGATTCTAAAGAACTAACAGAGCAGCTGTATCTAACAAAGTTTATTTAATCCAAAAAGTTATTTAAAAACTTTAAATACTTAAATTTAATAATTGTTTTGTATTCCCGCTCGCCCAAAGAATCCTTCAAACGCTCTTTTGAAGAATCCGGGACAGTGCCGGAACTTGCATCTACAAAACATAATTGAGGATAAAGGACGCACCACCAGTTGTGTCCTTTTCCTTTGCCAATATATATGGTGTATGAAGTGTACTCACCTTTAGGGTAAACTACGTCCCCGTAAGTTTTCTTTGGAAAGTCATCTTTGCCAAATTTAGAAGTCACATTATAATCAAACCCGTTCTCGTCAATTGTTTTTTGAGCAATGTTCAAAATCTTTTCGTTGTGAGTAGTAATGAACAAGCTGTATTCTTTAAGAGAATTAAGTTCCTTGGTTTCTCTGTAAATATAGTCAACAACTGCATCTTTTACCTTTAATTTGAGAGTCTGGTCAAGAACGGTATCACTGTTTGCCCTAACATGAAATCTGATTGTGTTTTTAGCAAGAGCTGTACTTGCAGCTGAATATTCCATTTTGTAAAAAAGAATAAATGACATAAACCCTAGAAATAAAAGTATGTAAGGAAGCAGTAGTTTATTGTGTTTAAATTTTGATTTTATTGAATTTAAGTAATCATATTTTAAATGTATAGACATATTGTCACTTGAACTTAAAAATTTATTTTTCATTTTTAGAATTCCTTTCCAATTAATAATTATGTTACATAAAGAGTGTTGCCGATTATTTTTTTTATATTCAAAAATCAACTCAATTTATATAAGAGTATTGAATAATTTATTGAATAAAGGTAAAATAAAAAGACGTGAAAAAAAGAAGGGTGAAAGTATTTTTATGGATAGATTTGATAACGCACCAGTTGGTATATTTGATTCCGGAGTTGGAGGATTAACTGTTGCGAGAGAAATAGCAAGACAGATTCCAAATGAAAGTTTTGTTTATTTTGGGGATACAGCAAGAGTTCCTTATGGAAGCAAGTCAAAGGAAACAATAATTAGATATTCCCGCCAAATTGTTAGATTTTTACAGACAAAGAAGGTTAAGGCAATTGTTGTTGCCTGTAATACAGCCAGTGCTTTTGCATTAGATACAATTGAGAAAGAATTGGATATTCCTGCAATAGGCGTTGTAAAGCCGGGAGCAAAGAGTGCCGTTGAGAATACAACTAATAAACGAATCGGAATTATTGGAACAGAAGGAACGATTAATAGTGAGTTATATACACAGTACATTCATAGCATTGATCCGGAAGTTACAGTTTTTGGAAAAGCATGTCCCCTTTTTGTACCATTAGTTGAAGAGGGAATGTTACATGATCCGGTTACTGATGAGATTACAAGACGGTATCTTGATGAAATGAAGGAAAAAGATATAGACAGTTTGATTTTAGGCTGTACTCATTATCCACTATTAAGAAGCACAATCAGGAAAATAATGGGTGAGGGGGTTAATTTAGTAAACCCTGCCTATGAAACAGCCATTAGTTTAAAGAAAATGTTAAAAGAAAATGGTATAAGTGCTGAAAATAATGCAAAGCCACATTATGAATTTTATGTAAGTGATGCGGCTGAAAAGTTCAGAACATTTGCTAATTCAATTATGCCGTTTGAAATTGACGAAACAAACAGAATTAATATTGAAGAATATTAATTCCATGCAATGAGATTAAAGTTTAAGGAAATGTAATATGGATGAGAATGTAGTAATTAAAATTTCAGGATTACAGATAGTTGAAAATACAGGTGATAATGTTGAAGTAATTGCGAAAGGCAGGCATTACTTAAAAAAAGACAAACATTACCTACTATATGAAGAATATGAAAATGACGAAAACACAAAGACAAGCAATATGATTAAGTTTAACAATGATATTGTTGAAATTACAAGAAAAGGTCAGGTAGATGGAAAACTGATTTTTCAGGAGAACCAGAAGAAACAGTCATTGTACAGCACCCCTATGGGAGATTTGTTAATTGAGGTCCTTACCAAGGAAATAGAGGTTAGCGATGATGACGATGATGTGAATTTAAAAATCAAGTATCAGATTCATGTGGATGGAAACAAAGTTTCTGATAATGAAATTGATATTAGTGCCATGCACAGTTAAGAAAAGTTGAAATCTTGATGATAGATAGCAGGAAATGTAGTTATGTATCATTTGAAGATTTCAACTTTTTTGATTTGTTTTCACGGATACTTTCAGTTCTATTTCCCACTCTATCTACGTTTTCTATTTCGTGATCCTATCTCTATTTAACTCTATTTCCTTTTAGCCTGATTATGTATACTCATTTACGTTTCTATTACTATATATTTTATGTTAAATCAAAAATCTAATATTTCCACATTATCTGTTAAAATTTGAGATAAAATCGTTTTTAAGACATTATATAGGAGTATGCAAAAAATTAAGGAGGATATACTATGAAAAAAGTATTAAGCTATTTGATGGCAATAGCTTTAATCGTTACCAGTATTTCATTTGTTGGTACCGATAAAGTAAGTGCTCATCAAAAGTACACAACCAAAGGTTTGGTTATTGACACATCATTAGTGCCGCAGGATTCTAATATCTCAGTTAAGAACAAAGACGGCAATGAAGATTTTGTTAATGTTTCAAGTGACTTAAACACATTGACAGTAACAGGTAAAATATCTAAACTTGGACTTTACGAAGAAGTTGAACCTTCATATATTTTGGATAAGAAGGTTACTTATTCTGTAGACAATTCAAAAGTTGCTACAGTAGGTGAAAGCGGAAAAAGTTTAACAACTCTTTCTCAAGGGTAGATTTAGATTTCACATCATATGATGAAGAAAACAAAGATTTCAGTGTGCATTAAACAAGAAATTCACTAAATCTGTAAAAACAGTTACTACTTCAAAATTATCTTACAAGTTTAAAAAGCTTAAGGCTAAGAAGAAGTACTATGTAAGAGTACGTGGAATAAACGGTAAGGTAAAGGGACCATGGAGTTCTGTTAAGAAGGTAATTATTAAGAAGTAGCTAAAAATAACCGGATATAATTGGTATAATCGGTAATCAGCTAAAATATAAGTATACAAAAACATAATAAATTATGTAAATGTAAAGAAAATATATCCATTGTAAAATGCCAAAAGCAATTTGCATACGATTGTAATAATGTATTAAGCAAAGAATATATGATTAAAATAATAGGGAAGCGTAAAGCTTCCCTAAAACAAAAAATAAGCTACATTGAAAGATTAATTCGATGTAGCTTATTTTTATTAATGTAATGAGAAATACCTTCAAAATTTCTTATTACATTAAAACTATTCTATTTATTCTTTCTTCCAAAACGTTTCTTCTTCTTTGGAGCTTCATAAACAGGTCCGCGGATTCTTTTAAATGATGTGATGTAAATTCCGCTAACTCTTGCTTTAACTTCCTGCTTAGGAAGGATTGTTTCGTAAACCTTTGCATCGGCAATAAGATTCATAACTCTAGGACCGGCTTTAACCTTTACAATAGGTAATTTAGCACGTCTTGCATACTTAGGTGTCTGCTCTAAAACAATACTAGGAAGTCCTGCATCTTTTAACTTCAGTTTCTTTTTATCTAGAACGTATAAACTAATTAACTGTGAGTTTTCCTGCATAGTTTTCTGCTGCTCTGCCTGCTTCTTTTCTGCTTTTCTTCCAATAAAATATAGCGCTATAACGGCAATCAAAAGAATTACTACGATTACAATAAGTGCAATTGATAGTCCGCTTAGAGCTAACAATGGTGAAATGTTATTCATTTTGTACCTCCATATAAACTAATCTTGTGATATTCTATCATTTTATCGCTTAATTGACAACATTAACGAAGAATAAACATAAATAAACGTTCCACTAGGGATGCACCCTGATGCAAAAAGAAAATAGTTGCGGGAGGGCACGCATTGGGTGCGTAGAATGTCACAAGCAATATTCTTTGTCCTAAAACTATCTCTGAATCAAACAAGAATGATGAAAAAATAATCTGTTTTATAAATTGATTACTGATTTGATAAAATTCGAACCTGTTCCTTAACAATAGAAGGAAGCTGCTTTTGTCCTGCTCTGTCTAACTGGTCAGTATAGATAGGTTTGCCAAAAGTAACAATAACCTTCGAGGACTTGATTCGTGGCTGTTGTTTTTCGAAAATATTATATGTTCCCTGAATCCCTACAGGAACAACAGGGCATTTTGCCTTAGTGGCAATCTTAAAACTACCTTCCTTAAATTCTCTAAGTTTGCAGTCTTTTGAACGTGTGCCTTCAGGAAAAAGAAAAATTGATATACCATTTCTAATCATGTCAGCAGCATTAAGTACCGATTTTAAACCGGCACGTGGATCTTTTCTGTCTAAAAAGATGCAGTTTACAAAATACATCCACCAACTTAAAAATGGAACCTTCTTAATTTCCTTCTTTGCTATATAACCTGTAGGTCGCTTCATTAAAGGGTATGTGACAATAATATCGTAGAAACTTGTATGATTACCTACGAACAATACTGCCTGGTCTTTTGGAATATTTTCATAGCCATGTACCTCCAGTTTGACTCCTGAAATAAGCTGAACTATTCTTAAGCCAAAGTTGACAAAAGCAAGGCTGCTTTTATTGCGGGCATTCATATTAAATCTCTCTAAAATTAATTCCAATAATTGAATAGGTAAAGAGACAATAAAATATACAATTAAAAAAACAAGTAAAATAATTAATCTTATCATAAAAACTCCTTTGTAGAAATATTATTATAAATATGTACAACCTGGTACTCCCGTATACAAATATGTTTCATACATAAATTAACGGCATTGTAGTAGATTCTACATATTAAATAATGTTACCACAATATTTAATAAATAAAAAGATTCGAAGATTAAAAGGTCAGTATTACTTCACTTGTATACTTATATTATGTATATACCGGCAGATTACTATGTTTGCCCTCCGCCTTTATTCTAACATAAATACGGGAAGGATTTTTGACACGGTAATTATAATGAGATGTTTGGTAAAATTATACAGTATTTTACCAAAGAAATTGTAAAAAGTGATAGAAACACCCATAAAAACATTTTTATTTATTGAATTGGGTACATGTTCGTGCTATAGTAACATTAAATAGCGAGTAGTTCGCGTTTTTATTAAGAGGAGGAAATAAAATGAAAGCATTAAAGAGATTTACAGCTGTAGTAGCTTCACTTGCACTTACAGTTGGTATGTGTGTTAGTGTATTCGCAGGATCTACATGGGGAGATTACATTGGATTCGATGGCAAGCCAGGACACACATGGTACGAAGCAGCAGATGGTAAGTTTACACAGAACTCAGATACATCATGGACATGTAAGATGAAGACAATCGGTTGGGGTGGTGTCTGGGGATGCCAGGTATTCCAGGATTCAAAAAAGGGCAACGGTAAGGTTGACATTAAGAAAGGTCAGGAATACAAATTACAGTGTACATTAAAGTCAAGCGACATGGATAAGTGGGTTGTAGTTAAGGTTGCAACAAAAGAAAACATTGCATTTGCAAAGTGGGTTAAGTTAAAGAAAGGTCAGAACACTACAATTAACGAAACATTCACAGCTAAGTGTGATGCAACATCTATCTACTTTGGCTTAGGTGGAGACTTTGGTGATAGAGCAGATGAAAAAGATTTATATACATACGCTGAAGGTGGCGCTAAATCAATCAGTGATGGTAATAGTGATGCAGCTGGTAAGGGTACAACAATTACATGTACAGGATACTCACTTGAATCAACAGCAGCAGCTGCACAGACAGCAACAACAGCAGCGGCTGGACAGGGTACACAGTCAGGTCAGACTGGTACAGTTAGTACAGCTCCTAGCACAGTAGCAACTGGTGACTTCACACCAATCGCTTGTGCAGCAGCAGCCGTAGTAGCAGCTTCAGTTATCGTTGTATTCGCTAGAAAAAGAGAAAACAACTAATTAAGAACTTAACTTAATACAATATATGAAAAGAAGATTTGCTTAATCCCTTTTTGGATGGCAAATCTTCTTTTTTTGAGCAATAGGTATTTATATTGCATAAAAAAATCACTTTAAAGATTGTCAAAATAACAAAAAATAAAATAAATTAAAAAACATTTCAATCCTAGTAAATATAGGCAATTAAGCTTTTATGTAAAACAGAAAACAATGAGCAAAAAGTATCAAAACTCCCTGAACTGCCCATTATATGGTAATTGTTAATAAATTAACAATAAAAAAGAACCAACTATAGTTTCAAAAATGTGAACATTTTATGTAAACAGAAAAGAAGTGTTGTTAAAATAGTACAATAAAAAAGAACCTAAAATCGTTTTTTATTGTTGATTTGTACATATTGTTGTGATAAAATCGTTATTAAGGAAGTCACTATGTGAATTCTAGTGTAGGTGAAAGAATTTTTTCAATAAGGAGGAGAATAAAATGAAAAAATTAGGCCGTAAAGCATTAGCTTTATCACTAACAGTTGTTATGGGAACATCAATGTTATTAACAGGATGTGGCTCAGGTAGCTCAGATGGAAAGGACGGAAGTGTTGATAGTCCAAAAGATTTAGGAGTTACAACAGGATTGAATGCTGATACAAAGGGCGACATTTCAATTATGGTATGGTCAGGTGATGGAAAGTATTACGAAGATATCGGAAACCCTGACAGCACAGCTGGTAAGAAATTATCAGATGCAAAGAACATTACAGCAAGCAACGTTGCACAGGTATATGCAGTGGCTCAGAAGTTCCATGAAGCATATCCTAACATTAAGATTAATCTTTGGTCAAAGAGCGGTGACCCAGATCAGTACAATACAGCAACTTGGGAAGAAGAAATGGAAAACTTCAAGGCTAAGTACGGTAAGTATCCTGATATTTGGGCTTCAACAGATGTTACATCAGATGTTAAGAAAGGTTTAGTTGCTGACTTATCAGTTTACAAAGATGATGAAACATATAAGTCATACAATAAATCTCTTATGGATAAGTTAAACTATTATGGATTCCAGGCTGGTATTCCATCATACACAATCCCTTGGGGTGTTTGGGTTAACAAGTCTTTAGCAGAAGATAACAACATTAGCGTTCCAGACCCAGATTGGACAATTGATGAATTTACAAGATTTGTCACAAAGGCTGATGATAAGACATTCTGGGGAATTAAAGCAATTCCTGGAACAATCATCAACATCGGAACAGAAGCAATTGCAAGAAACATTACTAAGGAAAACAAAGTTGATTTAAATAATGAAGAAGTTAAATCATTATTAAGTTACATTCCTAAGTGGTCAGATCACACAATCGATTCTGCAGAAGGTTCAGGTACCTTAACTAAGGAAATCGTTCAGGAAAGCCAGGCTTATACATGGTACTACTTCACAAACAACAGAACATTAGTTAACACAACAGAGCCTTGGTTCTTAACAGCAGGTGCTGATGAATCAGCAAAGGACAGCGATGCATACATCAAGGCTGCTGATTGGGATTATTATCCATTCCCATCAACTAAGTATACAGAAAACAGCGTTAAGATCGTTATGGATCCAATGTGTATACATAACTACGCACAGGATGATGGAAACACAGAATGGAGCAAGTCAGAAACACAGAAGAGAGATGTAGCTTACACATTCGCATCATTCTGGACAGCTTCAACAGTAGCAAAGAAAGCAATTTATGCTCAGAAGTTCTCTGAAAACGGAGAAATGAAACTTGCAGTTGGAGATTCATTCCCAGTTGTAACAGGTAAGGCTTATGATGAACAGATGGATTTATGGAACAGCATCGATGCTCATAAACTTTACAAAGACAAAGCAGGATTCCAGGAAGTTCTTAAGATCTGGAAAGAAGGCAAGAACACAGTTGTTGACTACGGCGATACATGCGAAAAGTGCTGGACTAAGTCAGTTACTGAAAACGGAGAAAAGAAAGATACATTATATGAATGGAATCATAACGGTGATGAACAGGTAGTTGGAGCATGGCCTGGAGATAAGGATTGGGCTGATAATGTTAAGGCTAAACTTTCAGATTGGAATTCAACAATCAACAAACGTATTGATAAAGCTCAGACACAGCTTAAAGATGCTTTAAAGAAATACTATAATATTGAGGCTAAATAGTAATTACTAATTAATTATTATAAACATAAGAGCGGAACTGCCGTTAAAGTAGTTCCGCTTTTGTGAAAAAGGGAAAGGACAACAATGAAAAAGAAGATTACTACTATTATAATAGCTATAGTTTGTATCGTTGTTGCTGCACTTGTTTTAACACAATTTGTTTTCAAAACAGAAACATCACATATCAAAGATGTAGATGGTAACACTTTTGAAAAAGCATATAATTTACTTTCTACAGCTTATCTAAGCGATGGAGAAGAAGCAGAAGTTTACTACACCGATTTCATAAAGAAGAACACAACAATTGGTGAAGGAACTCATGTTGCTAGTTTGAAAGACGGAATTGATGCTAATAAGTTCTATAACAATAAGAAGAAAGACAGCACTGATGACACAACAACAAAGGCTGTTACAAACTATAATTCAACAATGACTGAATTGAATTATAATGATAAGGCTGAATATACAGTCAAAGTAGATAAAGAAGGTTTATATTACTTGAACCTTGATTACATTTCTATTGGCGAATCATTGTCTGATTATACTGTAAAACTTGCAGTAAATGGAAAGCAACAGTATTCAGAAATGAACACTATTGCATTACCAATCATATGGGCAGATGAAGACACAAAAACATATGTAGGTAGTGATAAGAAAAAGAGTTTTCCATTAGATAGTTATGGCGATGAAATAGCACCAAGTCAGAATAGAGTTCAGGAATGGACAAATACATATTTATACAATAATACATACGTTTCAAGCTCACCACTTTCATTCTATTTAAAGAAGGGTGTTAATAAGATTACAATTGAAAACGTATCATCAGGTGGTTTAGCAGTTGGTAAGCTTCAGGTAGAAGCTGGCAAAGACAACACTAAGTCATATAAGGAATACGCATCAGAACATAGTAACGCAGAATTAGTAAAAGATAGTGATGATGCATTACAGGTTGATGCAGTATACTATACTAAGAAAAATTCATCTGATGCAGTATATGGATCTGAAACAAAATCTTCACTTACAAGATTCAACATAGATAAAGAAAAATTGAATACATTACAGTGGAATGCAGCAGGTATTGAAGTTACATATACAATTAATGTAAAGAAAGCAGGTAACTACAATCTTACTTTCCATTATGATAATGGAAAGAAAGAATTTGATTCTTTCGAAACAATTAAGATTGATGGAGAAGTACCTTTTAGCGAACTTTATAACTACGCATTCGCACCGGTTTCATCAGGTTACGCTAATGAAACATTATCAGACAAAGATGGTAATGCATATAGCATTTATTTAACAGAAGGTAAGCATACAATTTCTATTAAGCAGGAAAACCAGCCTGTAATGGAAGCTTACAGATATGCATTATTACTTCAACAGCACATTACTGATTTTGAATTGGAAATTACAAAGATTACAGGTAGTGATGTTGATACAGAACGTAACTGGAAAATGACAAAATATATACCGGAAATTCCAGAATATTTAAAAGCATATAAGACAGTAATTCAGCACATTAGATATATTCTTCAGGATTATTCACCTAATGGAAACTCAAGTGCAGTGCTTACATATTTAGATGAAGCGGAACAGTTTATTAAAGATATGCAGAAATATCCTGATGAAATTGCTTTGCACACAGCTGACTTAACGGGAGCTAATAACTCTATCTTAGTTTCATTAAGTAATTTCACAACAGAAGTTACAGCAAATGAATTTACTTTAGATAGAATTTATGTAACTGCTGATAAAGGTCAGATTGAAAAACCAAACCCATCAGCAGGTAGCTCAATGTGGACATCAATTAGAACATTGGTAAATACATTTACATCTGATAAATATGCTACAGGAGCAAGTCAGGACAGCAAGACTTTAACTATTTGGGTAAATAGAGCTATCACTCATGTAGATTTGTTACAGAAAATGGTAGATACAGAGTTTGTTCCTTATTACAAAGAAAAAACAGGAAAAGACATTAAGGTTAAAGTTTCTACAATGCCTGATGTTGCAAAATTAACATTGGCTATTGCAGCGAAAGAAACACCTGACGTAGCATTAGGACTTATGTCTTATGTACCTTTTGATTTGTCAAGTCGTGGTGCTTTATATGATTTAACAAAGTTCGATGATTTCTGGACAGTGGCAAGAAGATTCCCAACAGGATCTTTTGTATCATACGTATACAATGAAGGTATGTATGCAATTCCTGAAACAACAGACTTTAACGCTATAGTTTACAGAACCGACATTTTTAACAACTTAGGACTTAAAGTTCCAAGTACATGGAATGAATTAATAGATATTTTACCAACATTACAGAGATATGGTATGAACTTCTACCATAACATTGCATTAGGTACAACAGGTTACAAGTGGTTCTACCAGACATCCCCAATGATTTTACAGAATGGTGGAGAATTATATACTCAGGACGAAAACGGACTTGTTACAACAGGTATTGATTCTAAGAAATCTGTAAAGGGATTGTCATTGTTAGGTAACTTATTTACAAAGTATTCACTTGAAACATCAGTACAGACCTTCTTTAACTCATTTAGATATTCAACTGATCCAATTGGTATTATTGGAATGGAAGATTATACATTGATTAACAATGGAGCAAAAGAATTGCAGGGCAAATGGGCTATCGCTCCATATCTTGGAACAGAACAGGAAGATGGTAGCATTGACAGAACATTCGTTGCAAATGGTACAGGTGGAGCAATTTTCAAGACTTCAAATAAGAAAGATGAATCTTGGGAATTCTTAAAATGGTGGACAAGCAAAAAAGTTCAGACAGAATATACTTATACATTACGTTCATCTTATGGTAAGACATTCTTCTGGTTATCAGCCAACAAGGCGGCATTACAGAATAACCCAATGGATGAAGCTGATAAGAAGGTTATTACTGAACAGCTTGACTATGTAACAGACGTTACAAGAACACCTGGTCAGTACCTATTAGAAAGAACAATTTCTAATATTTGGACAACAATGGTATTCGACGGAACAGCCGGTCAGGTAGCTGTTGATGAAGCTAAGAATGATGTTAACAAGGAAATCGTACGTAAGATGCAGGAACTTGGATACTACGACGAGAACGGAAAAATGGTTAAGAAATTCAAACTTCGTGGATATGATTGGATAAAAGAAAATCAGGATAAAGCGAAAGCTAATCCGGAAGAGGAGGTAAGCAAATAATGAGTAGTGCAGCTGCAGCAGTAGAGAAAACAGCCACAAAGTCAAAAGTCGGTAAAAAATTCTACCAGACTGAAGGATTTCATTCATTTTTACTTTTGCTTCCTTACGGATTGTTATTCTTTACATTTATCTTATTACCAATAATTATAGCTATTGGTTTATCATTTACATACTTTGATGTTATAAATACACCGAAGTTTGCGGGATTAACAAACTACATTACTCTTTTTACAGGTGATGAAGTTTTCATGAAATACGTTTTACCTAACACTGTACTTTATGCTATTGTAGTTGGTATTGGTGGTTATGTATTATCGTTTATTATGGCATGGATTCTTGCTCAGGTTACTCCAAGAGCAAGAACACTATATGCTTTAGCAATGTACACACCATCTATGGCAGGTCAGATTATGATTCAGGTTATATGGAAAACAATCTTCTCAGGTGACCAAAGTGGCCTTGCTAATGCATGGTTGCAGAAATTAGGCTTTATAAATCAGCCTATTCAGTGGTTAATATCATCTGATTACTTTATGCAGATTATGATATTCATATCATTATGGTCATCAATGGGTATTGGATTCTTATCCATGTTATCAGGTATTATGAACATCGACCAGGAATTATACGAAGCAGCTTATGTGGATGGTATAAAAAACAGAGCCCAGGAAATTATTTATATTACAGTCCCATCAATGAAACCACAGATGTTATTCGGTGCGGTTATGTCAATTGTAAATGCATTTAACATGGGTTGGATAGGTGTAGCGTTGGCAGGTGCAAACCCAACACCTGATTACTCAGGTCAGTTGATAGCCAACCATATTGATGACTATGCATTCGTCCGATACGAGATGGGTTATGCAGCTGCAGTATCAGTTGCACTTCTTGCATTGGTATGGGTATGTAGTAAAGTAGCTAACACATTATTTACAGAAAAAGAAGAATATTAGAAAGGAGGATACATAAATGGCAAATTTTCAAGGTAACAGAATTAATCCATCACGTTTTTCTCGTGGTCAGATTAAGTTTCATATAATTGCATGTCCTTTATCAATATTTATGATCCTTCCGGTAATATTTATGATAAATAATGCATTTAAACCTTTGGGAGAATTATTTAAATTCCCACCAACATTGTTTGTACAAAATCCAACATTGGATAACTTTAAGAATTTATTGAACTTATCAGGATCAACAGGAATTCCAATGTCCAGATATTTCTTAAATTCATTAATCGTAGCAGTATTAACAGTAGTGCTTGGAATTCTCATTACAATTATGGCAGCTTACGTTTTCTCAAAGAAGAAATTCAAAATCAAAGGTGCTTTATGGGAAGTAAACCAGATGGCTCTTATGTTCGTAGCAACAGCCGTAGCTATTCCAAGATACTTAATTATCGTAAATTTAGGCGTGTACAATACATGGTTTGCACATATCTTACCATTGGTTGCAATGCCTGTAAGTTTATTCTTAGTAAAACAGTTCGTTGATGGTATTCCAGATGCGTTAATTGAAGCAGCGGTAGTAGACGGTGCAGGAGATATTACTATATTAAGAAAGGTAATTATTCCTTTAACAAAACCGGCTCTTGCAACATCTGTGGTTCTTACATTCCAGCAGGTATGGAACAACGTGGAAACATCAAACAACTATATTACAAACGAAGCATTAAGAACATTAACATACTATTGTAACTCCATTGGTGTAAACAATGCTGTAGCGGCAGCCGGTATGGTAGCTGCATCAAGTTTAATTTTATTCTTACCAAACTTGATTATATTCATTTGTATGCAGTCTAAGGTTATGAACACAATGGCAAGTTCAGGTATCAAGTAAGGAGGCAGAAATGAAGAAAATTATGAAAAAAAGTTTAGTTCTGTTTCTAGCCTTGGTATTTGTGGTAATGTCAGTGTTACCAGTGGCAGCATCACAGGCAACCAGTTACTCATATACAGAAGATGATCAGGGAGAATTGGTTAGAACACAGGATGCATATTTGCCTGACAGAACTATAACAAACTTAGAATTATCAGATCCTGAAGATATGGTAATTGATGATAACAACATTGCTTACATAGCAGATACAGGAAATCAGAGAATTGTTATTTACGATTTAAACACTGAGAAAATCGTAAGAATCCTAAATGGTAAAACAGTTAATGATAAAAGATTCCCTGGATTCAAAAGTCCTAAGGGTGTATTTAGAACAAATGCCGGTGAATTATATGTTGCTGACGTAGGACAGAAAGCGGTATTCAAATTCACAAAGGATTTTAAATTCGTAAGAAGTTATTTAAAACCAACAGCAGCTATTTTTGCTGATACAAACTACGAACCAAGTAAGGTTGCAGTAGATAGCGGTAACAACATCTACATCGTTTCAGAAGGTGTTTACGCAGGTGTAATTCAGTTGGCAAACACAGGTAAGTTCTTAGGATACTTCACATCAAATAAGTCAAAATTAACACCACAGCAGATGTTCTTAAAATTAATTTATACAAAAGAACAGGAGAAAAAATCAGAGCTATTAAATACTCTTCCATCTACATTCTCTAATGTTTTTGTAGATACAAATGGTACAGCATATTCAACATGCATGGGTACAGGAAGTGACTTACTTAAGAAGCATAGTACAAATGGTACTAACATGCTTGGGGATGTTAAGACTTCTTCAGCATTAACAGATGTTACTGCAAACAAAGACGGTATTATTTACGCAAGTGATTCACATGGTATGATTTGGGTATATACAAGTCAGGGTGAAGTAATCTTCCAGTTAGGTGCAGAAGCAGCAGACAAAGATATTTCAGGTTTATTTACATCACTTACAACAATTGCTGTAGATAACAGTGGAAACATCTGGACAGCTGATGGTGAAAAAGGATACTTACAGTCATTTACACCAACAGAATATGCAACGACTATTTTCAAGGCTTTAAAAGAATATGAAAATGGTGATTATAAAGAAGCCCTTACAGATTGGAATTATGTATTAAGACTTAACCAGATGTCAGTTCTTGCTCATAACGGCGTAGCAAAAGCTTACTACAATGATGAAGTTTATGACAAAGCAATGGAACATTTTGAAATTGCCGGAAACAGAGACGGTTATTCAAACGCATTCTGGGAAGTAAGAAATAAATCAATCCAGAAGTGGTTAGGAACAGTTTTAATTGTTTTAGTTATTCTTATTGCAATTAAGATTGCTATCGGATTCATTGATAAGAATCATGTACTTAAGAAAAAGAAAAGAGCTCTTGGACAAAAACTTAAGAATACACCTGTTATTGGTGAATTAGGTTATGCGTTCAAGATAACAAAACATCCAATTGACAGATACTATGATATTAGAGTAAACAAGAACGGTTCAGTGATAGCTGCAACGATCTTATACATTGTTTTCTTCGGAGTATACATGTTATACCAGACAGGTAAAGGATTTATTTACCAGTATTCAAAAGTAGAAGACATGGATATGGGAGCGGTTATCGTAGGTTTCTTTGCAATATTAATTTTATTTATTATTTGTAACTATCTTGTAACATCAATTACAGATGGTGATGGTACATTTAGACAGGTTTACTTAATACCTGCATACGGATTAATACCTGCAATGATATCAATGGTAGCAACAGTTATTATGTCATACGTATTAACATACAACGAATCATTTATCTTAACAGTTATTATGATAATTGGTGTATGTTGGAGTATTGCTCTTATATTTGAAGGTCTTTCAACAGTTCATGATTATGACTTTAAACATACAGTAGTAAGTTTGATAATCACAGTAGTATTCATGCTTATTGCAGCAATCGTTGTTTTAGTAGTTATTATCATGTGGGAACAGTTAAAAGATTTCTTAGTAACAGTAGGAAAGGAGATTATAAGAAATGTTACAGGCAGCTAAACATAAAAAGATTAAAATTACAGCACTTGTGGTATGTCTCTTATGCGTCCTTTCACTTAGCGCTGCAGTAGCAGCTGCGTTCTTGAATACAAATAGAGATACAAGACCTGCACCTGACAAGGTAACATCTAATATGAAAGTAACAAACGCATATCAGTTACTTTGTAAGAAAGGTAATTATGAATATTATTTCAGAGATGACCGCGATATTATCTTAGTTAGAAACACAAAGACAAAATATGTTTGGAAAACAGGTGTAGATGTTGCACTTCCTAAAGAAATTGAAGAAGCTTTAGATGTTGTAACAAGTGCAAAAGAAGATAAAGATCCTTCAGAAATCAAAGATTACGCTGAGGAAAAGGGAATGACAGTTGCGCAGGTTAAAGAACTTGCCAACACACCAAAGGATTCATCATTTACTAATGACCAGTATGCAGCATTTGCAAACTCAATTGTTACAGTTGAGTATTATACAGGTTCAGGTAAGAGTATGAAGATTACAAGAGTTTCATCAGCAGCAGCTAGTGAGAATGATGGAAAATCAGGACTTAGCGAAGTTGATAAAGAAAAGGGAGAATACAAATTAGAATGTGTATTCAAACTTGGTGATGATGATTTAGGCATGAATGTATATATTACATTCGGTGATGATGGAAATATCAAATACGATATACCATATAAAGAACTTACAGGTTCAGGCATCAAGAGAATCGCTAACGTAATCATTACACCGTTCTTAGGAACAAGTGGTGGTGCTACATTAGCATATGATGAAGAAGAAGCTGATTGGGTTAAGTTACAGGGAAAAGAATTAACACCTGGTTATGCATTAATACCTGACGGAAGTGGAGCTTTAGTAAGATTCGCAACAAACAATACAAAGTTCAGTGAATATCAGGGTAAGGTTTATGGAACAGATCCATCAACAAACTTAACATATTATGCAACAAGCGATGACGTTGTTCCTGTACAGGAACCAACAATGCCGGTATTCGGTATTTCACATGGTGATGGAACACAGGCTGCATTTGTTGCTTACGCTGATAAGGGTGATGAATACATGAGCATAAATGCAGTCCCTTCAACAACAGCAGAAGGTGAAGTAAGATATACATACGCTTACCCAACATTTAAGTTCAATTCAGAATATTATCAGGTAACAAACCAGAAGGGTGATTCTTACAGAAAGACACAGGATACACCAAACAAGGTTGATATTTCAATGACATATCAGTTCTTAAGTGGCGATGGAAGTGATGGAACACCATCAGCAGATTACGCAGGTATGGCTCAGGCATACAGACAGCATTTAATTGATAATGGAACATTGAAAGAAAGAACAACAGAAGGTTCAAACATTCCAATTAGAGTTGACTTCTTAATGTCAGATTCAAAGAAAGGTGTATTCTCAACACAGCAGGTAACAGTAACAACTGCTGATGATGTAAGAAACATCTTAAGCAAGTTAACAAAAGATGGAGTTGAAAATATTAATACAGGTTTAATCGGATGGCAAAGCGGTGGAGAAACATTATCAAAGCCAAACAGCACAAGTTTTTCAAGTGCCGTAGGAAGTGAAAGTAAGTTCACTTCATTAATATCTGATTTCACTAAGAAGAATATTGATATTTCATTCTCAAGAGAGTTTACAACAATTAATGAAGATATGGTAAGTTACTACAGCAACTCTGCTAAGCACTTAAATACAAAATACCTTCAGGTTGATAAAACAGATATTTTACCAAAGAATGCTCCTGTAACAGAATTTGGTTATGCACTTCCTAAGAAGACAGCACAGTGGATGGATGACTTATATGAAGATTTAGGAGAAGACAGCAAGTCATTTACAATTGACGGAGCATCAAATGTATTAGTTAGTACATACAGTAGTGATGGTGTAGAAACAACAGTAAGTGATGCAATTAAGTTATATCAGAATTCATTACAGAAAATGAAGAAGAATGGTACAACACTTAACTTAGTAGCACCAAACAAATACTTATGGAAATACACAGACAGATACTTACAGTCACCTGTAGGAACATCACAGTATGTATACGAAACAGATACAGTTCCATTTTTACAGATGGTACTTAACGGTACAATGGAAGTATATGCACCATATGCAAACTTCTCATTCTACTCAACAACAGACCAGTTAAGAATGATTGACTACAATATTTGTCCTTCATTTGTATTAACACAGGAACCATCATATCTTTTAGCATCAACAACTTCATCAGACTACTATTCAACAGAGTTTGAACAGTATGAGCAACTTGTAAAAGATATTTACAACAAAGTCAACACACCATTATCTAAGGTTGCTGGATATAAGTGGTCAGGCCGTAAGGTAGTAAGTGACGGTGTTATCGTTAATACATACAAGAAAGACGGAGATACAAAGAGTATAGTAATTAACTATACAAAGGATAAAGTTACTGTAGGAAATACAGAAGTAGCTGCACAGAGTGCAGAAGTAATTGAAGGAGGTGTTAAATAATGGCTGAAGAAAAAAAGACAACAGAAGTAAAAACAACTCCTAAAAAAGATAAGCCAAAAAAGGCTAAGAAAATGCGTACATACCAGCAGAGACAGGACAGAACAGGTTATATGTTCATGGCTCCTTGGATTGTAGGTTTTGCATTATTTACATTGTTTCCATTTGTATTTACTATTTATTTAAGTTTTACAAATGTAAAGAGAACAATCAAAGGATACGAAATTGAATGGACAGGCGTAGGAAACTACGTTAAGGCGTTCATTGGAAACAGTGAATTTACACCTGCGTTAATTAAGTATTTACAGATGATTATACCTTACACATTTATTGTAGTAGTATTATCATTTATTATCGCTTACCTTTTAAATAAGATTAAAGTAGGTAAGGGTGTTTTAAGAACAATTTATTTCTTACCTGTTATTATCATGTCTGGTCCGGTTATGACACAGATTATGGAAGTGCAGGGGGCCGCAGGACAGGCCGCAGCTCAGGCTGCTAAATCAGCCGCGGCGCCAGAAACAACCAATGCATATTTAAATATATTTATTATGCAGATTATAGACAGTTATTCACCGGCACTTGGAAATGCCCTAGCAGGTGTATTTGATCAGTTATCAATTATACTTTGGTTTACAGGTATTCCAATTGTATTATTTATCAATGGTTTACAGAAAATCAACCCAAGTGTTTACGAAGCAGCAAAGATTGACTCAGCCAATGCTTGGCAGATTATGTGGAAGATAACAATTCCAATGTTAAAACAGATTGGACTTATTATTACAGTCTTCACAGTAATACAGCTTGGTATGTTCAGCTCAATTAACCCATTATATGAGTTAATTCAGGAAAAGACAGGTGAAACAGGTTCAGGTCTTGGATATGCCGCAACTTACGCATGGATATACGCGTTAGTGGTACTCTTACTTGTTGGATTTGTGTTCTTACTATTTAGAGATAAGAAACCAAAAGATATCAAGGCAAGACAGAAGCAGGAAAAGAAATTAAAGAAGCTGGAAAAACAGCAGAAGAGAAGATTAAATTCTCAGAAGAGACATCAGGCAAAGGAGGCAAAGTTATATGGCAAATAAAAATAACAGTGCAAAGAAGATTGATTTGTCATCAGTTAAGAAAATCAACTTTGCCAAATTAAAGAGATTAAAAGCTGTAAACATTATTTCAAAATTTGCAATTTACTTTGTATTAATTTGTATTGGATTCATTTTCTTAGAGCCAATCTTTGAAATGATTTCCAAATCAATTATGACAACAAAGGACTTAATTGATCCATCAATTACATGGATTGCAAAACATGCAACATTAGATAACTTTAAAAATGCTATTGGAACACTTGATATTCCAACATCAATTTTAAACTCAATTTGGTACTCAGCATTACTTGCTATTGCTCAGACATTTGTATCAGCAACAACAGGTTTTGCATTATCAAGATACACATTTAGAGGAAGAAACTTCTGGTTTGTAATGTTAATTATCGCATTCATTCTTCCGGTACCACTTTTAACAGTACCAAGAATTATGATGTTCAGTACAGTTGAAAGCATTTTAGGATTTAAATTAATTAACACAGTTGTTCCACAGTTCTTATTAGCATTATTAGGACAGGGAACATACTCAACAATGTTGGTATTGATATTCTACAATTTCTTTAACATGATACCAAAGTCACTTGATGAAGCAGCAATGATCGATGGTGCCGGTTCATTAAAAGTTTTCTATCATGTAGCAATTAGATTATCAATTTCAACAATCTTAGTTGTATTCTTATTCTCATTCGTATTTAACTGGAATGAAACATATACAACTAACATACTGACAGGTGATGCTTTAGAGTTATTACCGGGAAGATTATCATTATTTGATAACGGTTCAACTTCAAATGCCGTAAGTGAGTTAAACGAAGCCATCAAGATGGCAGCTACACTTATAGCAATTGCACCATTGTTAGTATTGTACGCATGCGTACAGAGACAGTTCATTGAAGGTATCGAAAATACAGGTATCACAGGTGAATAAAACATTTTAGAACAGGTGCGTAAAGCATCTGTTCTAACAGATGAAAGTGAGAGGGCAAAATATGAATAAGATGTTAAAGAAAATCACATCTGTTGCATTAGCAATCGCTATGGTTGTTACTACAGTTTATGTAGGAAATCCAACAACAGCACAGGCAAAAGTAACAATCAAGTCTAAGAAGACAGTTACTTTAATCGCAGGAAACAGCAGCACAATTAAAGTTAAACAAAAAGGTGCTAAGTTTACATCAAGCAATAAGAAAATTGCTACAGTTTCAAAAAAAGGAAAAATCAAGGCTAAAAAGCCTGGTACTTGCAAAATTACAGTAAAAGTAAAGAAGAGCAAGAAGAAAGTAACTGTTAAGGTTACACCTGGCGCAACATCAATTGATTACGCAAAGAACACAGCAACTAATGGTATTTCATTAGAGTGGACTGGTGTAAGCGGTGCAACAGGCTACCAGATTTACTATTCAACAAATGCAAACAGTGGCTTTAAAGTAACAACAGTTGGAAAAGTTACAAGAACAACAGTTAATGGTTTAACAGCAGGTTCAACTTATTACTTCAAGATTAAACCTATTGCAAAAGTAAGCGGTAAGACTTATGTATGTTCAAAGTTCTCAAACGTAGTATCAGACAAAGTTCGTAAGATGGTTTGGAATGATGAATTTACTGGAACAACAATTGATTCAACAAAATGGACTACAAACGGAGCAACTGGTAACGGTGGTCCGGAAAATCCTGGCTTTGGAAACAAAGAAAGACAGAATTATCAGCCGGAATATTCAGAAGTTAAAGATGGAAATCTTATTATTAAGCCACAGTTTGAATGGAATCCTAGAACAAAAACAGTTGTAAATAATTCAATTTATTCAACAAAACTTTGGACAAGAGGATTATATACATTAACATATGGTAAGGTTGAATTTAGAGCTAAGTTACCGAAAGGACAGGGAACATGGGCAGCATGTTGGATGTTAGGTAATGATAGCAACTATGGTGGTTGGCCAAAATGTGGTGAAATTGATGTTTTAGAAACAATGAGTGAAGCATCAAAGACAGTTATTCCACAGTCAATTCATAATACAAAATTCAATGGTATGCCAACAAGTTCAGGTAACAAATACAAGCATACTACAGTAGCTACAGCAACAAGCGAATATCATACATATGGTATTATTTGGAATGCTAAGGAAGTTACATTTACAATTGATGGTAAGGTAACATGGTCATATAACCCATCAAAATATGTAGCTACAGGAAATGCTTGGGCTAACAGCAGTATTTGGCCATTTAACAAGCCATTCTACTTAATTATTAACTGTGCTATTGGTGGAACACTTGGTGGAAATATCGGAACAAACTACTGGACAAAAGTTGGCACAAAGACTTACCCGGACGGCGGAGTTAATGATGTATATCAGGATAAGATGTACGTTGATTATGTAAGAGTATATCAGTAAAAATAAAGTAACAAGGAGGCTTTAAGCCTCCCTTGTTGCGAAACTTTCCAAGTAGATTAGGAGGATTATTGTATGGTTACAATAAAAGACGTTGCCAGAGAAGCGGGAGTGGCAATATCAACAGTTTCAAATGTGTTTAATAACGCAGATATCGTTAGTGAAGAGACAAAACAAAAAGTATTAAATGCAGTAGAAAAACTTCATTACATACCAAATATGAATGCAAAGTTATTAAAGTCTAATAGAAAAAATACAATAGGCCTCTTTTTAACAAGTTTACAAGGTGATTTCTATAAGGTATTAACACAGGCAATTCATTTACAGTGTAAATTAAATAATTACATGTTAAATATTTATATAAGTAATGACAACTCACCGGATGAAATATACAGAATGATTATTGCATCAGGTGTTGCAGGCGCAATTATTTACCATGAAGACTTAACAGGTGATTATGTAAAAAGAATTGCAACAGTAAATATCCCTATGGTATTTATTGACAGAGATAGCAAAGGTAAGAATATTTCAGGTGTTTTAGTTGATGACAAATTGGGTGCATCAATGGCAATTGATTACTTATTAAAATTAGGACATAAGAGAGTCGGTTACATGCACGGAAATGATACGGGAGATGACAAGCATCGTTATCAGGGATATGTTGAAATGATGCAGAAGCATAATCTCCCAATTGATGAAGACATTGTTTTAAGAGGTTACTACGAAGAGAGCCTGGCATACAGCGAGATGCGCTCTATGCTATCAAGTGGAATAAAGATTCCTGATGCAATGTTTTGTGCCAATGACGAAATGGCTTGGGGTTGCATAAAAGCGCTACAGGATGTGGGAATTAAGGTCCCTGAACAGGTAAGCGTAATAGGATACGATGACAGCACAATTAGTGGCTATTATGGCGTTCCACTTACAACAGTACACAGCCCAATTACAGAAATGGGTAGTGCAAGCGCAAATGAATTATTCAGATTATTAAACGATGATGGTGACAGGAGCGGTACAGTTACAAAACTTTCACCAAAGATGGTTTACAGAAGTTCATGCGGAAAACGCAAATAAAAAGGAGATTATTATGGAGAATTATAGACTTGAAGGTAAGACATTTGTTATAGATGATTATGACAGATTGCCAGCTTTTTCAAGCTTTTTACCTGGTCTTGCAGGTGTAAAGGGTATTCCAATGTGGACGTTCTACACAAACAGAGGACAGGGAATGAACAGTTTTGGTATTGATAACAAGGGCAATGCCATTATGGAATTTAATTCAGCTAATACAGCTTTTGAAAACACAACAGTAAAGGGTTTTAGAACATTCTTAAAAATTGACGGCGAATATTATGAACCATTTTTCAAATATGAAAAAGAAGCAAAACGTCAGATTAGAATGAATAAAAATAGTTTCAAGATTATTGAAACAAATGAAAAATACGGTATTGAAGTAACAGTTAATTACTTCATTCTTCCAAACGAAAGTATTGGAGCATTAGTTAGACAGGTTTCAGTAAAGAACATTTCTGATTCTGCAAAAGAGATTGAAGTTATTGACGGACTTCCAAAGATTATTACATACGGAATCTCAAATGGTGAATTCAAGGAAATGTCAAACTTATTTAAGAGTTGGGCATACATTAAGAACATTGATAACAAGGTTCCATACTACACACTTAGAGCATCAACAAAGGATTCAGCAGAAGTTTCAGATGTTGAAGGTGGTTACTACTATCTTACAATTAAAGGTGGAGAATTACAGGATGTAATCTACGATGTGGATACAGTATTCGGATATGATCTTTCATTAATGACACCTGTAAGATTTATCGAAGGTGGAATTGATAACGTAAAAGCAAAAGAACAGTGTTTCGCAAACAAAGTTCCTTGCGGATTTACAGCATTCCATGAAACAGTAGCTGCAAACGAAGCAATCACATTTGATACAATGATGGGATTTGCAGGTTCAGAAGAACAGATTAATTCAAAGGTTTCTACATTTACAAAGCCTGGCTATATTGCAGACAAGTTTGTAGAAGCAGAAGAATTAGCAGATAGTTTCACATCTGACATTAAGACACATACATCTGCCGGAAAATTTGACCAGTACATTGAACAGTGTTACTTAGATAACTTCTTAAGAGGTGGTTATCCATATGTTCTTAACAAAGATGGTAATAAGTCTATAATTCATTTATTTAGTAGAAAACATGGAGATCCGGAAAGAGATTACAACTTCTTCTCTATTGCTGCTGAATATTATTCACAGGGTAACGGAAACTTCAGAGATGTTTCTCAGAATAGAAGAAATGATGTATTCTTCAATAAAGATGTTGGAGAATTCAACGTTAAAACTTTCTTCAGTTTAGTACAGGCTGATGGTTACAACCCATTAGAAGTACGTCCAAGTTTATTTAACGTAATTGAAGGAAAAGAAGACGAAGTTAATGCTTATGTAAAAGAAAACATTGACGGAGATGCAACAGCCATTGAAAAAATTGTTGCAGGTAAGTTTACACCAGGTCAGATTTCAAACACAATTGCAAAACTTGGTTTAAAAGTAAAAATTGATGATGGTGATTTCATTGCAGAAATCTTAAATGATTGTGACCAGAACATTGAAGCCGGATTTGGTGAAGGTTACTGGAGCGATCACTGGGATTACAACATGGATTTAGTAGATAACTACTTAAGTGTATTCCCTGATAAGATTAACGAATTATTATTCGAAGACAAAACATACAAGTTTTATGACAGCGTTGCATACGTTGTACCAAGAGATGAAAAGTATGTTATTAATAAAAAAGGTGACGTACGTCAGTACGGCATGGAAGTTGAAGATGAAGAAAAACTTGCACGTCCGGGATTTAACAAGTGGGCAACTAACTGGTTAAAGACAAAAGACGAAAAGATTTATGAAACATCTTTAGCTGTTAAGATGGTTATTTTAGCACTTAGCAAATTTGCTCAGCTTGACGTTGACGGAATCGGTGTTGAAATGGAAGGTGGAAAGCCGGGCTGGAATGATGCCATGAACGGTCTTCCTGGATTATTCGGTTCAGGTACACCTGAAACATTTGAATTAAAGAGATTAGTAAACTTCATCATTAACAACTTTGATGGAGAAGGTGAAGTTACAATGCCTGCTGAAATTGCAAAATACTTAGATGATGTCAAGGCAGCACTTGACGAATACAACAATGGAACAATTAATGACTTCCAGTATTGGGATAAGGTTGCAACAATCAGAGAAGCTTACAGAGAAACAATTAAACTTTACTTAAGCGGTGAAGAAACAGTTGTATCAAAAGCTCACATTGTAGAAGTATTCAAGGCATTCGAAGCTAAGATTGAAAAAGGTATTGCAAAGGCTGTTGAAATGGGTAACGGACTTGTTCCAACATACATTACACATGAAGCAGTTGATTTTGAACCAGTTGTAGATGAAAATGGAGAACCTGTAATTAGTCATTACGGACTTCAGAAGGCAAAGGTTAAGGAATTTAAAGCAGTTGCTTTACCATACTTCCTTGAAGGACCAGCCCGTATGATGGGTTATGAAGATGTAGATACAGCAAGAGACATGTACAACAAAGTTAAGAACACAGGTCTTTATGATGAGAAACTTGCTATGTACAAGACTTCAGCATCAATTGAAGAATGTTCAATGGAAAATGGACGTTGTCGTGCATTTACTCCAGGATGGCAGGAAAGAGAAAACGTATTCTTACACATGGAATACAAATATCTCTTAGCTATGATTAAAGCAGGTTTATATGATGAATATTATGAAACAATTAAGGGAGCACTTATTCCATTCTTAGATCCAAATATGTATGGTAGAAGTACACTTGAAAATTCATCATTTATTGCATCAAGCGTAAATCCAAATGAAGATGTTCATGGTAGAGGATTTGTTGCAAGACTTTCAGGTTCAACAACAGAAATGATTTCTATGTGGATTCAGATGATGATGGGTGGCAAGGTATTTACTTATGAAGATGGTAAGCTTGCACTTAACTTTGATCCAAAGCTTGCAAACTGGTTATTTGATGAAGGAAAAGTTACATTCAGACTTCTTTCAACATGTGACGTAACATACATTAATAATACAGGAAAGAACACTTATGGCGCTGATGCTGCTAAGGTTTCAAAGGTTGAAATCAACGGTGAAACAGTAGCAACAGAAGGTAAGATTGTTGGCGAAATGGCAGAAGCTGTTCGTGATGGCAAGATTAATGCTATAAATGTTTACTTTGAATAAATCATTTTAAATGCTATAAATTTTTATAGAGCAAATGGTGGGGATGAGAATCTTTAGGGTTCTCATCCAACACACATTTGAAAAAGATATAAACTCTATAAGGTTCACAGCATTTTTTCTTTATAAAAGCTTGAAACGTTTTAATTTTTGGAAAGATTATAAAAGAAAGTAAATAAAAGAATTGAAATTATATCTTTTAGATTACCTAATACAAGTTCCTGCTAATTATATTTAAGAGCAAATAAAGGTATATAAAATAAATATGTAACAATTATAGTTTTTCCAAAAACTAAAAATATAATATAAAATATAAAAAGAAAATTTCCTAAAAATAATAAGCAAAAAAGACAATCTGCAAAGATGCAGACTAAAACAACTATCTGCAAAATACAGAGTAAAGACAACAACCTGCAAAAATGCAGTTTCAAACAACTATTTGAAAACTATTGAACAAAATCAATTTAAAATAAAAAGGAGAAAGGATTAGATTTTATGAGTGATTTAAAGTATTTGGACAAAAAGGGAACATTTACATTAGATGATCCTGATTTAACAAGTTATATGTACTTCCCACTTGCTAACGAAGCAGGTATGATGAGTGCAATCACACCGGATTTAGGAGGCGACATTAAGCTTGACCAAAACACATTTTTACTTGAACCGGTAAGTAGCGAAAACTTACACAACAACAAGTCTTCAAGAAACTTCTGGGTTTATGTTGAAGGAAAGGGAGCTTGGTCTGTAACAGGCCGTTCAAGCAAACAGCAGGCAAAACTTTTTGAGGATGACAAGGAAGACGTAAAACTTACAGCAGGTATTATGTGGCATCAGGTAGAAAGACAGTCACAGGAAATGGGCTTAAAAGCTGTAATGACAAGTTTTGTACCTGAAACAGAAGAAAAAGTAGAACTTACAAAGTTTGAAATTACAAACACATCTGATAAGGCACAGACAATTACATCAACAGTTGCAATACCAATGTATGCACGTTCGGCGTCAAACATCAGAGATCACAGACACGTAACATCATTGCTTCATAGAACTTTTACAGTAAAAAACGGAATAATGATTTATCCAACTCTTACATTTGATGAAAGAGGACACAACAAAAACAAGATTTTCTATGGCGCATTAGCAAAAGAAGAAGTTAACGGAGAAATGGTTTCACCTGTAAGTTTTTGCCCTGTAACAGAAGAGTTTATCGGGCGTGGAGGAAACTTCGAAAATCCATATTACGTTGTAAAAAATCAGCCATTACCATATAAGGCAGGCGAAGAAGTAGATGGATACGAAACAGTGGCTGCAATAAGATTTGCTGACTGTACATTAGAGCCGGGCGAAACAAGAACTTATATTGTAGCTTTAGGCTATGGTGAATCAGAAGCAGAAATCACAGAATTAAGCAAGAAATATTTAATAAAGAAGCATTTTGACAAATATTTAGAAGAAACAAAAGAATTCTGGCAGGAAAAAATCAACGTAAGTTACAATTCTGCTGATTCAGATTTCGATAACTGGATGCACTGGGTTAATTTCCAGCCAATGCTTAGAAGAATTTACGGTTGCTCATTTTTACCACACCATGATTACGGAAAAGGTGGTAGAGGCTGGAGAGATTTATGGCAGGATTGCCTTGCACTTCTTATTATGGAACCTGAAAAAGTTAGAGAAATGTTAATAGACAACTTTGGCGGTGTAAGATTTGACGGTACAAATGCAACTATCATCGGTTCAAAACAGGGTGAGTTCATAGCAGACAGAAACAACATTGTAAGAGTTTGGATGGACCATGGTGCCTGGCCATATCTTACAACAAGATTATATATGCAGCAGACAGGAGATATTGAATTCCTTACAGAAGCCAATACATATTTCAAAGACGCACAGATTTGTCGTGGTGAAAAACGTGATGACCGTTGGAATGACACAATAGGAAATAAGCAGATGACAGAAGACGCACTTCCATACGAAGGAACTGTTTTAGAACATTTACTTATTCAGCATTTAACATCATTCTACGATGTTGGCGAGCATAATCATATAAGACTTCGCGGAGCAGACTGGAACGACGGTCTTGACATGGCAGAAGAGCGTGGAGAAAGCGTTGCTTTTACAGCTCTTTACGGCGGTAACTTGAAGAATCTTGCTCAGGATATTAAGGATTACAGTGACAAAACAGGAAAAGATACAGTAAGCATAGCAAAAGAAATTTTGGTGCTCTTAGAAGCAGATAGCAGCATTTATGATAGCATTGGCGAAAAGAATGCTTTACTTGAAAAATACTGTGATGAAGTTGGTCACATTATTTCAGGAGAAAAAACAGAAGTTAAGTGCGACTGGTTAGCCGATAAATTAACAGAAATGTCAAATTGGATTACAGACCACATTAGAAACACAGAATGGACTTCTGACAAGGAAGGAAATTCATGGTTTAACGGTTACTATGACAACAGCGGAAAAGCTGTAGAAGGTGACTTTGAAAGTGGAGTAAGAATGATGCTTACAGGTCAGGTATTTACAGTAATGTCAGGTGTTGCCACAGACGAACAGGTAGCAGAAATCGCAAAAGCTGCTGACAAATATCTTTACGATGAAGCAATTGGCGGTTACAGACTTAACACTGATTTCAAGGAAGTAAAAACAGATATGGGTAGATTATTTGGATTTGCTTTTGGTCACAAAGAAAACGGTGCAGTATTCTCACACATGGCTGTTATGTATGCAAATGCATTATATAGCAGAGGTTTTGCAAAAGAAGGTTACAAAGTAATCAACACATTGTACAAGCATTGCGCAGATTACCACAAGAGTAACATTTATCCTGGTGTGCCTGAATATGTAAATCAGAGAGGACAGGGAATGTACCATTACTTAACAGGTGCAGCAAGCTGGTTACTTCTTACAGTATTAAATGAAATGTACGGAATTAAAGGTGAACTTGGTGCCTTGAAACTTGCTCCAAAGCTTTTAGCTGAACAGTTCTCAAACGGAATGGCAAGTGCCACATGTATGTTCAGAGGTGCAAACATTACAGTAACATACCAGAATCCATTTGGTTTAGAAGCAGGAGAATACACAGTAAAAGAAATCTACATTGACGGTGATTTATACGGAAACACAGACACAATTGCAAAAGAAGATGTAGACAAACTTGGTGACAAGAGCCAAATTACAGCAATTTTAGGCTAATGAATTTAATACTTTCGGTTGTGAAAAACATATTAACGAAAGCACGCTCCCGCTGCGTTCCGCTCGTAGTGGTTCTACAAAGCCGACTACGCTGCCTTTGTGAACCAACGGCTCCACAGCACTTTCTTATAATAATGTTTTTCACAGCCGGAAATATACAATTACCTAAGAATTGCAAGGATATTAGAAATGTATTGATACAGAAGGAGAAAATAAATGTTTGATTGGGGCAGAGCAATTTGCTATTCAGGATATAGAGAAGGACAAAGTCCAAAAACCTGTACATATCCAACATACGACCAGATTGTTGAGGATTTAAAAATTTTAGATGAAATGGGATTTAAATACATTAGAATGTACGATCCAATTAGTTATGCTGAAATGACATGTCAGGTAATTCGAGATTTAGGACTTGATATGAAGGTAATGTTAGGACCGGATTTAATTTCAGAAGTAAATAATCCAGGTTGTCCATGGTTAAAAGAAACTTACACAGATGAGGAACTTGTTAATAGAGCAAAAAGAAATGATAATAACATTGAGAAATTAATTGAAATTGCTAATAACTATTCAGATGTTATAAATGCAGTGTCAGTCGGAAATGAAAACACTCCAAAGTGGGGAGCAAACAATGTTCCTGTTGAACGTTTAATTAAGTTTGCAGACAGATTAAGAGAAGGAACAGGCAAGCCTGTAACTTTTAACGAAGGTGCTTTCGAGTGGGTGGAACTTGAAGAACTTGCAAAGCATCTTGATATTATCAGTGTTCATTCTTATCCATTATGGTATGGAAATACAGTTGAAGAAGCTTTGGAAGTAAATAAAACATGGTACAAAAAAATTAAGGAAATGTACCCGGACAAATTTGTGCTGTTCTCAGAAGTAGGCTGGGCAACAGACTGCGCTGACTTTAAACAAATGAAAGAAGGTCAGGCAAACGAAGAAAACCAGAAAAGGTATTATGACGAGTTTTGGGATTGGACAGACAAAGAACAAATAATTGCTTACATGTTTGAAGCTTTTGATGAACCATGGAAGGGCGGAAGCAGACCAAACGAAGCAGAAAAAAACTGGGGGATTTATAGAGTGGATAGAACTCCTAAGCTAATGGTAAGATAATAATATGTTTTTTGATATAAATTTTAAGAATTAAAAATTGAATAAAAGTATTTTTATTGTGTAAAATTACTAAAAAAGAAGTGGTGGTTGCGTTGACTACGACTTCTTTTTAGTTTATATTAACAAAATATTGCTTTGTATAAGTTGCATAAAAAAAGAGAAATAAAAGTGTTTTCTTTAGTGCAATTTGTTGTTTGAAAGGTGGAAATATGGTAAAATATAAATCAATCAAAGAGTGGAACTTTGAGATGAGAAAACGTTAATCGAAAGGAGAAAGATTATATGAGAAAGTTTAAAGGACTAAAAAAAGCAACAGCTATTACTTGTGCATTGTCTATGGTCGTAGCTGGCTTGCCAATGAGTTCACCGGTTTTTGCAGCAACAGATGAGCAGAAAGCTATGGTGGCAGATGCAACAAAGAACCTTGCATTAAGTAAGACTACAAGCTTATTTCCAGAATGTGCAGAAGGGGCTCAAGCAAACTTAAATGATGGAAAGTTAAAAGCAGATGTAACAGGAGATGCACATTGTGCATTAAGTAAGAAAGGATGGGGCTATACTGGTGAAAGTTATGCAGTAATAGATTTAGGTGATTATTATGATGCATCAACTATTGAACAGGTATTAGTACAGTATAAGGATGCTGCAGCTAATGACACATGTATTACAAGAGGTTATGAAATTCAGTTCTCATCTGATAATGCTACTTGGAATACTGTTGCAAGTGCAGGAGAAGATGTGACATTTGACGAGGATAATTGTACGGTTGATGATATTAGTACAACTGGTGCAGTTAGATATGTTAGAGCATATTATCCTAAGACTGCAGATTACGGAATCCAGATTACAGAAATTGCAGTTTTAGATACAAATGGGGACGCAAAAACAGTAGAGGTTTCACATTGTGAAAATGCAGCAGGTGTTACTGTTAAATCAGAAGATTACAATCAGATTACATATAACATAACTGCAGGAGAAAATCAGGCAGATTATAAGTATATGGTATATGATGATAATGTACTTGTAGGTAATCAGGTTGAAGCAGGAAAGGACTATAAGATAGATGGTGTTTCAGCAGGAATTCACAAACTTAAAGTTGTTTCTTCATATAATGGAACAACATCAGAAGGAATTGATAGTGAAGAAGTTACTGTAAAAGATGCTTCTGAATTATACACATCACCTAGAAATATTGTAAACAAGAACAATAATGCAGATGTTTCAATAACAGATATAAGTTCATATTATAGCGATGAATATGCTGAATCAGCAGTTAATATGATTGATGGTTTGTTAACAGCAGGAGAAGAAAAAGATGTTGCATTTAGAACTGGAAAAACATCACCACAAAGTTTTGTTATTGATTTAGGAAGAGAATATAAGACAGCTGAATTAGACAGATTTATGATTGCATATACTAATCCAAGAACATATGCAAAGAAATATTCTATTGAGTTATCAGATGATGGCGCAGAGTATAAAGAGGTTGCATCAGGAGATTCATTAATTTGTGGAACAGATGGTGTTCAACCGGCTTATAGCAATGCTGTTAAGTTAGATAAATTATCAAATTATGAAGCGGAAAATGTAAGATATGTAAAAGTAACACTTTCAGAAGGAGCAGTTAATTACGGCTATGTTATCAATGAAATTGCAATCGTAGCAAATACGGATACTCCTACATATACCACAACAGTTGATATTGATGCACCAGCAGATTTGAAAGCAGAATCAACTAAATACGGTGTTATAGATTATGAAATCGTGGCAGGTGAAGGTCAGGAAGATTATGAATACAATGTTTACGTAGATGGTAAACTTGCAGCAGAGAAAGTAAAAGCTGGAAAGGGTCAGTTAACAGGAGTTGCAGACGGTACTCATAATATTAGTGTTAAGACTGTAAAAGATGGCTCATTATCAAAAGCAGTTACAAAAACAGTTGTAGTTCCACTTGATATTGTAGAAGATGGCACAAACTTAGTAAATGAAAATACTAAATGGACTCTTAACAATGAATCAGACAATTGGTCAGATAATCCATGTGGAACAGGAACATCACTTGCAACAGGAGATGTGAAGGCAGGAGCAAACTGGTATTCATTAATGGCTCATACAACACTTGTATTTGAACAGGGAAAAGTTTATACAATTAAGTTTACTTTCAAATCAAATATTAAGAAACAGTTTTTAGTTGCAACAAATACAAATGGAGATAAATTCTTAGCAAGTTCTGCAACAGCTACTTGGACAGGAAATGATGAAGAAGGATATACATGTGATTATTCAGCAGAGTTTGAGTGGACAGTAGCAACTTCAAAACAGAACTTTATAATTGCATTAGGACAGTTAACAGCTGAAAAGGATGGAGATAAAGGAATTAAAGAAGATGACTCTATTGCAGCAGGTGATAGCATCAATGTATCAGTTACTGATATAAGCGTTGTTGGTAAGACAAAGCAGGTTGAATCTTCAGATACAACAACATCAACAACAACACCAAGTACAACAACAAATCCAAGTGTAACAACACCAGATGCATCATCAGCAGACGTTACACAGCCAGACGTATCATCAGCAGATGTTACATCACCGGATGCATCATCAGCAGATGTAACAACACCAGATGTAACAACACCAGATGTATCAACACCAGATGCATCAACACCAGATGTATCAACACCAGATGCATCAACGCCAGACACATCAACTTCAGATGAAACAACAACACCTAAGGTAACAACAGCTAAGCCAACAGTTAAACCAACAACAGCTAAGCCAACAGTTAAGCCAACAACAAAGAAAACTTCTCTTAAGAGTACAAAGGTTACTAAGAAGGTTTCAAAGAAACTTAGCTCAAAAAAGGTTAAATTAACATTTAAGAAAGTTAAAGGCGCTAAGAAATATGACATTCAGGTTTCAACAAGTAAGAAGTTCAAAAAAGTACTTTACAAGAAGACTGTTAAGAAAACAAAAGTAACTCTTTCAAGCAAGAAGTTAAAGGGCAAGAAGAAATTATATGTTAGAGTAAAGGCAGTTGGAGCTAAGAAGTGGTCTAAGCCGGTTAAGATTAAAATTAAAAAGTAGTTTAAAATAATAAAAACATTTTTAAGAGGATAGTCATAATGCTATCCTCTTTTTTCGTAAATTACCCCTATTAATTAATAGGAATCAATGCTATAATCGTGAAGTATCATTTGCCAAAAAATGTATAAAAATGGGCTAAAAATACGAAAATGACAAATGAAAACATTTAACAAAGAGGAGGGAAAACACATGTTAAAAAAAGCAGTTAAGAAATTTTTATCTGTGGTACTTGCAACAGCAATGGTAGTGAGCAGTATAACTGTTTACGGTGCAAGTGTTAAAGTACCGGAAGACAGAGTGCTAACATCTGTAAAAGAATACAGTATAGCACCTGGTATTAAGGAAAAACACATTACAACAGTAGATAAGGATGGAAATAATCAGGTTCAGGCCTATATGGCAGAAGTAGATTTGAAAACACCTAGTGCTGGAATGATGGCTGGTTATAAGGACTATGATAAGACTGGTAAATGGGGCATGCAGACAGTTCGAGATCAGGTAAAAGCAGCAGAAAAAGAAACAGGAAAAACAATCGTAGCAGCAATTAATGGTGATTATTTTGACCTGGGAACAGGTCAGCCATGGGGTTCATTAGTTATGGGAGGAAACATTGTTCAGTCTCAGAACGAGCATCCATACTTTGCAATAATGAAAGATGGAACAGCTGATTGTAGAGAAGCATATGAACCTTTAGATAATGTAGTTGAAGCTATCGGTTCACCATTCTTTTTAGTAAAAGATGGAAAGGCATTAGAAGAATTAGCATCCGATCCATACACAAGCCCAAGATGTGCAGTAGGTATAAAGGCAGACGGTTCAGTTATTATATATGAAGCAGATGGTAGACAGGCACCAAAGTCATGTGGTCAGTCACTTTATGAAACTGCTAAACAAATGGCAGCTATGGGATGCGTTGAAGCATTATACTTAGATGGTGGTGGTTCAGCAACATTTGCATCAAGAACAGAAGGAACAGATTCATTAGAAGTAAAGAATAGCCCATCTGATGGAACAGAAAGAAAAGTTTCTTCATCATTATTAATTTATTCAGATGCAAAGGCAAATGGTGAATTTGATCATGCAACAATCTCACCTTTAGAGGAAGTATATACACCAGGTTCAACTGTAAAGTTTGAAGCAACAGGTGTTGACAGTGCAGGTGGCAAGGCGGATTTACCTAAAGATGCAACTTTTGTATTAAAAGATGATAGCTTTGGTACAATTGATGGAACAACAGGTCAATTTGTTTCTAATGGAACAGAAGGAACTGTAGAAGTACAGTTAAAGTCAGGAGATAATGTTGTTGGTAGCACAACAATTGAAGTAAGAAAACCGGACAGCATTACATTCGTAAATGATGAAGTAAACCTTGGTTTTGAAGAAGAAACAGATTTAGGTTTAACTGTTAAGTGGAACAACAGACAGGTTAATTATGCAGATGGTGATTTTATTTGGACAACTGAAAATGTAACAGATGCTAACAAACAGCCTAGTGATTCATCAATTGGTACATTTAAGGATAATAAATTTACATCATCAGACGGAAATACTTTATATGGAACTATCAGATGTAAGTACAAAGATAGCGACATCCAGGCAACAATTAATGTTGTTGTAGGATTACAGCCAACAGTTGTATATGACTTTGAAGACCATACAATGGAAGATGGAACAGTAATTCCTGCAGCAGACTGGTATTCAACAGCAGCAGACAAGAAAGAACCAAACGCCGGATTTAAGACAATGAATTATGGCAGAGGTGGTAACGAGTCTACAGAAGTTGTTGATATTGCAAGTGGTGAGCCTGTAAGATTTGGTAATCATTCGCTTAAATTAAACTATGACTTCTCACAGTGTGGAGCTGTTACAGAAGGTGCATGCGTAGGTCTTGAAAATCCATCAGGAGACATACCTGGAATACCAACAGGAATTGGTATGTATGTATATGCACCGGAAGGAATACCAAACTTCTGGTTGAGAATTCAGCTATATGATGCTAACGGAACAGTTCTTAACTTGAACTTTACAGAAGAAGCAAAATTGGATGAACATAAACTTGGTGGTTTCGATTGGACAGGTTGGAAATATGTAGAAGCCAGTTTAAAGGATTATCAGGCACCATACAAATTCCTTGGAAACAATATGATTAGACTTATGTTCGTAAACGGAACAGGTATGGGTAAATACGACAAGGATGGAAATGAAATTCAGCCAAGCGACCGTAAGGGAGCAATCTATATTGACAACATCCAGTTCGTATATGGAGCGAATACTGATGATATAGACAACCCAAGTATTGATACAATTTCAGCCAACGGAACTGAATTAAATGATGATGCAGTGCTTGACACAAACAATGTAACATTCACAGCAAGAGCATCAGACTTACAAAACAAATACACATCAGGTGTAGATTTTACAACAGCAAACGTATGGTTAGATGGTGTTAATCTTACAAATGGCGGTAGTATGCATACTGACGTAAGTAAGGATGAAATCTCATTAAATAACCAGAAACTTGCAAACGGAAAGCATACTATCAAATTCTCTGTCAGAGATAAGTTTGGTAACGAAGCGTCAAAGACAAAGACTTTTGAAGTGAAAAATAAAGATGACAATACAGTTACAATTAATGCTACTTCACAGGGAGAAGCAAATATTGGTGACGAGGCGAACATTGACTTCACAGCAAGTGATGCAAGTAAAGTTAATGAATTAACAGCAACAGTTAAATTAGCAAAAGGTTATTCTGATTATTCAGTAAGTTATGCTGAAGGCTTTGAACAGGCAAAAGAACCTGAATATAACAAAGCAAACAATCAGGTAACAATCTATGCTAAGAAAAAAGCAAGTGAAACAAGTAATCAGATTGCAACTTATGCAGATACAGCAAATGAAGACTCAAATAAGATTGCAACATTATCTGTAAAGATTCCATTAGATGTAAGCGATGGAAGCAAATTCTCATATTCAATTCCTAGCGCAACATATAAGATTGCAGCAGGTGACGGTGAAGAAACATATACATTTGTTCAGGATACAGAATATACAGATATTGGAGATTACTACACAATTTCTTTCAGTGACTTAATTGAAGGAATGGACATTACAATGTCAGTTAAAGACAGCAAGACAGGCAAGAGAGTGAAAGGTGTATCTGTTTATAAGGAGGATGGTGAACTTCTTGGTAAGACAGATTTAAGAGGAAATATTACAACATCTAAGTTTCAGGAAGCACAGGCAATTTCAGTTTATGCTCAGGATGACAATGGACATCGTTCATTTATTACCAAGGCACAGACATACGCTACAGCCGGTAATGAAGATGGTACACCAACATTTGTTAAGGTTAACGCTGTAAAAGATTCAACATCTATGAAGAATATCACTTGGGTTTCAAAACCGGGCGTAAGTGAAGACACACCTGTTGTTTTATACGCAAAGAAGAGTGATTATGAAAAAGATGGTGACACTGCATTCAAGAAGGTTGAAGGCAAGTGCAAACTTACATCTCTTTCTGGATATTCAGATGTAAAATCAAATAGAATTATCTATGCTAATTCAGCAGAAATTAATGATTTAGATGCTGATACAACTTACGTATACAAAGTTGGAGACGGAGATTTATGGTCTAAGGAATATGAATTTACAACTGCTTATAAGAATGAAGATACTAAGTTCTTCTTAGTTGGTGATACACAGGCAGAGGATACAACAATTATTTCTAAGATTACACATATGATTTCAAAAGAACACTATGATTTTGGTGTTCAGACAGGTGACTTTGTAGATGATCCTACAAAGTACAATTACTGGGATAATATTTTAACAGCCTTTGATGGGGATGTGTTCAAGGGTGTTGATATGATTCACGTAACAGGTAACCATGAATTAGCAGGTGATCCTGAATCAACAATTGCAAAGAATATGTTCAATATTGAAAGTGAACATCACTATTCAGTAACTTATGGAAATGTATACGTTGCAGTTATTGGATACACAGCTTCAAAGAATCAGACAATTGAAGATGCAAAATGGTTAGTAGAAGATGCAGCAAAGAGCAATGCAAAATGGAAAGTTGTTGTGTCACATCAACCACCTTATGGAACAAATGAAACAACACATGACTGCGAAAACGTACATAAGTATATTTCAGAAGCATGTGACGAAGCTGGTATTGATTTTATGTTCTCAGGACATGATCATGCTTATGCAAGAACAAATCCATTAAAGGCAGGCACAAGAGACACAGAAAACGGAACAGTATATTATGTATGTGGTTCAACAGGTGAAAAATCATACCCTGCAACAAATGTAAGAGGTTATGATTTCGCTAAATTTGGAAACACAGACTACGACGGAATTTATTTCTCAGTTGATGCAAATGCATCAGGATTTACCGTTGATGTATATGATCAGGATGGAGATTTATTAGACACATATACAAAGTCAAAAGGTGAATGTGTAAATGGAATCCATGATTATGTATATCAGGGAGATGGACATTTAATATGTAAGAAGTGTGATGGCTCAAGAAAAGTTGACGGTTACACAGGTATTGCAACTAATAAGGACAATGGTCTTCCAATGTTCTTTGCAAATGGAAATCTTGATAAGAACAGATGGAAAACAAATGACAATGACAACTACTATGTAGGAGAAGACGGAGTAGCAGTTACAGGCAAGAATACAATTGACGGAAAAGAATATACTTTTGATGAAAATGGTAAGTTTGTAAGAGGCTCATTTGTTGAAGAAGTTGTTAAGGATAAGAAAGGCAAAGATGTTACAATTACAAGATACTACACAGCAGGCGGTAGCTATGCATTAATGTGGCAGGAAATTGACGGAAATCTCTATTACTTCCAGAACAGCGGTAAAGAAATGGGTCGTATGTTATCAGGCGGTCAGTGGATTATCACAACAAGAGGTAAGAATACAAAGAGAACTTACACATTTGCTAAAGACGGTAAGCTTACAGTAGGTGCTTTTGAAGATGAACTTGATTCAGATGGAAATGTTAAGGGTACAAGATATTACTGGGGTGATAATTATGTAACAGGTGAAGTAGAAATTAAGGGCAAGAAGTACAAGTTTGATGAAAACGGCTACATGGTAAAAGAGCCTGAAACTACAACTGATACAACAACAGAACCAGCAACAACAGAACCTACTACAACAACAGAAAAGCCGACTACACCGGCAACTACAACACAGAAACCAACAACACAGAAACCAACAACTGTAGTTACAACACAGAAACTTGGTAAGGCAAGTGTTGCTAAGAAATCAGCTAAGAGAGTTTCTAAGAAGAAAATCTCATTAATGGTTAAGAAGGTTAATAAGGCTAATGGATATCAGGTAAGAGTTTACAAAACAAAGAAAAATGCTAATAACAACAAGAAAGCGTTAGTAACTTGTACAAAGAAAGTTGTAAAAGCTAATAAGAACGCGGTAACAATTAAAGTAACTTCTAAGAAGTTTAAGAATAAGAAAACTTTATATGCAAGAGTAAGAGCATTTAGAAAAGTTGGTAAGAATACATCTTATGGAAAATGGTCAAAACCTGTTAAGATTAAAAACAAATAAGAATAGGAGCAGATAATGTACAGAAAAATAGTTAAGAAAATTATTTCTTGTACAACAGTTTGCACTTTGATTTTAGGTATGAGCAGTGTCAATTTCGACACTGCTTATGCTGAAAATGGGAGTGGATCCGATGTTAGTACAGTAGCTGAAAAAAATACTGAAGACACAAAAGAAAATTTGACAGGAAACACATTAACAGACGATTACGATGTGACAAAAAGTGGTTTGCCTGTTGTATACATTAACACAGAAGACAATGCAGAAATTGCATCTAAGGAAGACTACATTGATGCTAATTTAAAAATTCAGGATGCAGGAACAGATGGAACAGAAGGAAAAGTAGAATATGATGGGGTTACAAAAGTAAAAGGTCATGGAAATTCTACATGGAGATGGTTTCCCAAAAAAGCATATAAATTAAAATTAGATAAGAAAACAAGCCTATTTGGAATGGGCAAAAATAAACATTGGTTATTACTTGCCAATTATATAGATGAAACTCAGATGAGAAATGCGCTTTCATCAAAGATAGGTAAAACATTTGGTGTAACAGCCATGGATACTGTTTGGGTTGAGGTGGTTCTTAATGGAAAAAACCTTGGAACGTACCAATTATGTGAACAGGTAAGAATATCAAAAGACAGAGCAGATACTTATGACTGGGAAGACACTGCAGGAACAATTGCAGAAAAAATCGCCAAGAAAAATGATTTGTCTAGTAAGGAAGAAAAGGCACTTTCAACACAAATGGAAGAAGACCTTAACTGGATGACAACTAAAACAGTTACATACAATGACGTTACATACAATATCGATGACTACTATGAAATTCCAAACGCTAACGGTGGATTCTTAATGGAAATTGACAACAATGCTGATGAGGCATCCTTGTTTTATACAGATAAGAAACAGTGTGTTATGTTTAAAAATCCGGAATTTATTAAAACAAACGAAACTGTCTTTAATAGCATTAAGACATATATGCAGAATTTTGAAAATGCCACATATAGCACAGACGGTTGTATTGACATAGACGGTGTAAAAACATCTTATACACAGTTATGTGATTTCGATTCTCTTGTAGCTTTTTGGTTTGCTTCTGAAATTCAGGTAAATGAATTTGGCGGAAGAAGTACATACGTTACAAAGGAAATAGATGGTGGTTTAACTTTTGGCCCTATTTGGGATTATGATTTCAGTTCAGGCTCTGTTGCACCTTTCGGAGCACAGGGAATTGAACGTTGGACTGCAAAGGACAGAACATGGTTCTCACAGTATGTAAAAGATCCTTACTTTGTTATAAAAGCAAGAGAACTTTACATGAAAAATAGAGATTTCTTAAATAATATTTATGCTGATGGAGGCTTACTTGACGGCTGGCATGACACATTAAAAACATCAGCTACACATAATGAAAGTATGTGGTTCTATTCAAAAGGTTTTGAAGGAGATTTTGCAACTTTAAAACAGTGGATGAAGAAGAGACTTACATGGATTAATGAACAGTTTGGAACAGACGCCTCAGCAATGAAATCATTTGGTGCACCTGTAAGCAAGGATATAACTGTTTCAATGACAGAAAATAATGGCACAAACAGCGACAACGCATTTCATGTAAGCACCAATACTGATAAGGTTACATTGAATTTTAAGTCAGATAACAAGTCTGATACTTCATTTAACTACTACATTAACGGAAAATACATTGATAATGTTAAATCTGAGAACAATGAAGTAGTAATAACAATTCCTGCAGAATTATTAACTAATAAAGATTCAAAGAACGTCGTTACAGTATGGGCAAAGGATGCAAATGGTAACCTTACAAGAATGAACTATGCTACTGTAAACTTTACAGATAAGCAAAGTCATACAGTAACATTCGAGGATGAAAAAGGAATTGAAACAACAGAAGTTTTAGATGGCGACACTGTTTATATGGACTATCCAAAATCAGATTCAGCTAATAGAATTTTTGTAGGCTGGACTGATGGAACAACAACTTATGACAAGGAATCACGCGTAGTTGTAAAAGAAGACATTGAACTGACACCTGTCTGGGAACAGTGTGCAGATGGAGGTTTGGAACATACATGGAAAGAAGAAGTACCTGAAGGTGATGACTTTGAATGTAGTACATGTGGAAAAACTAAATTAGACAAAAACACATACAAGGACATAACAAAGATTTACTGTAATCTAAGCTTAAGATACTCTAATAGCTATACAGGTGGAGAAACAATACCAACAATTGATGTATACTATGATAATAAGAAATTAACAAAAGATGTTGATTATACAATCTCATTTAGAAATGACGTCAATGTAGGTTACGCTACATACACAATTAAGGGTATTAAGAAAAATGGCTTCAAAGGAACAGCGGAAATGTCATATAGAATAATACCAAGAGCCATTTATGCGTGTGTTTCTTATAATATTTTAGGGACTTATGAATATACAGGAAAGCCAATAGAGGCTAAGAATTATTCTGTAAGATTAATTAACAATGAACTAAACTATAATTGCCTATTAACTGAAGGAGTAGACTACACAGTAACATATCAAAATAATGTTGAAGTAGGTGAAGGAACAGCTATCCTTACAGGATTTGGCAACTTTAATAATACAAAGAATGTAAAAATGACTATAATCCCGGCAAAGGTAAAAGCTTTTGCAGGCAAAGCAAACGGCAAAAATGTAACATTGTCATGGAATAAGTCAGAAGAAGTAAATGGCTACAATGTTTACAGAAGAACAACTTCTACAGAAGAATGGACAAAAATCGCTAATGTGAAAGATACATCTTATGTAGATTCAGATATAAAAGAAGGCAAAACATATAGTTATGCAATTGAAGGCTACACTGCAAAAGACGACAAAACTTATGTAGGTAAGAAGGTTGAAATTGAAGTTAAGAATACTCAGGAAACAACAACTAAGCCTACAACAACAACTAAACCATCAACAACATGCAAAAAGCCTACAACAACAGCTAAGCCAACAACATCAAAGAACACAGGCAAACTTGCTAAGACAAAGCTTATAACTACAAGTAAAAAGAATAATTCTAAAAAGATTAGTATAAGTTTCAAAAAGGTTAAGGGAGCAAAGAAATATACAGTACAGATTTCTGCAACAAAGAATTTTAAAAAAGTTCTTGTTAAGAAAACAGTGAAGAAAACAAAAGTTTCGATAACAAGCTCAAAAGTTAAAAAGAAAAAGGTATTGTATGTAAGAGTAAAAGCTGTAGGCGCAGCTAAATGGTCCAAGCCAAAGAAAGTTAGAATTAAAAAATAAATACTTATTTTACTAAAATAAAAAATCAAACTGCAATATATTTGTCCGAGGAAGAAAACTCGATGTATTGTCAGTTTGATTTTTTTGTGCTATTTGCAATATAGTGAGTGACTTTGGGCGTTGTTATGTAATAAAAATTAATAAAAAAAATGTTTTTTATACAAAGAATATAAAAAATATACAGTGAATAGTGCAATTTGCGTAAAAATAATAACAAAAAATATACATAATACACAAAAATTCGCCTGGAACCGTTACAAGGGGAAAAATTGTTTTATATAAAATTGACACTAAAAAAAAAAATGGTATACTTAAGTGGAGCCAAAAATTGGCAACAGAAGATTGAATGAAAATATTATAGGATGATTCAATCGGGTATGTTTTTTTACAATGAAAGGAGAAATAGAGATGAAAAAACAGCTTAAAAAAGCCGTAGCTATCGTTAGCGCATTAGCAATGGTAGTTGCAGGAATTACAGTAGTTCCAAACAGTGTAAAAGCTGACACAACAGGAGTAGAAGCACCAGCAGAACAGTTAAAAGAAATTGGTGGAGATGCAGCAGCAACTTGGTTCTATGATGAAGCAAAGACAACAGGAATTGAAAAAGTTGTAAATATTCAGAAACCAGGTTTCGCTAAAGAAAGCGGTGTTTATGTATCAGTACCAGCAGGAATTTCAAAGGTTACTGTAAATGGTAATGATGATGCAGCTTTAACAGCAATCCAGGGAGCTGGAGTTGTAGTATATTTAACATCATTAACAAAAGAATACAACACAGTTGTAATTACATACGCTAATGGAGAAGGAACAGTTGTAATTAAGAATGTTAATGGAACAAAAGATACAACAGACGTAACACAGCCAGATGCATCATCAGCAGACGTTTCACAGCCAGATGTAACTTCACCAGATGCAACATCAGCAGACGTAACATCAGCAGACGTAACATCAGCAGACGTAACTTCAGCAGACGTAACTTCAGCAGACGTAACATCAGCAGACGTAACTTCAGCAGATGTAACTTCACCAGATGCATCATCAGCAGATGTAACTTCACCAGATGCATCATCAGCAGACGTAACATCAGCAGACGTAACATCACCGGATGCAACATCAGCAGATGAATCAACGACACCTAAGGTAACAACAGCTAAGCCAACAGTTAAACCAACAACAGCAAAGCCAACAACAAAGAAGGCTTCACTTAAGAAAACAAAGATTACTAAGAAAATAACAAAGAAACTTAGCTCAAAGAAAGTTAAATTAACATTCAAGAAAGTTAAGGGTGCTAAGAAGTACACAGTACAGGTATCAACAAGCAAGAAGTTTAAGAAAGTTCTTTACAAGAAGACAGTTAAGAAGACAAAAGTTACTCTTTCAAGCAAGAAATTAAAGAACAAGAAGAAATTATACGTTAGAGTAAAAGCTGTAGGCGCTAAGAAATGGTCAAAGCCAGTAGCTATTAAGATTAAGAAATAATTAAAATTACATATTTTAATCTAACATAAGATCCTTATGAATTGTGATGGTTCGTAAGGGTCTTTTTGTGTGCCAAAAGATTAATTTGTTATGTGAGTGTTTGGTAAATATGAAAAATAGTAACCCTTTGCAAAGTATATGAGTTCGTTAATTTCAGAACTAATAAAAATGATTTTTATATAAAAAGACACCTTAATAAAAAATAGGCTACTAATTTTGAAAAATGAATCTGCTAGAATGAAAGCAGAATGTGATGAAAGACGCATCGAATCTAATACAATTTTTTGAAAGGAGTAGGATATGAGAAAACAATTTAAGAAGGGTGTTGCTATTTTAAGTGCAGTTTCTATGGTGGCAGCAGGTATGTCATATGTACCACAGAATGTAAAAGCTGACGCACCAGTGATAGCAGTTCAGGATAGCGAAGAAGGAGTGGATTATTCAAGCCTTACATATACAAAGGCAGAACCAAATGGTGGTGGAGAGTTCCCAGAACTTTATTATTCAGTTATAACAGATGAACTTCATGCAAATGTAGGTTATTTTGATGCAGGAGCAACATTCCAGTTTGCTTATTCAGCAGATAATAAGCAGGAGGATACAAAGATTACAGTAAATGGCGTTGAAACTGAACCAGGTGCTGGGGTTGTATCAATGTATATTAGTGGCTTAACAAAGTTGAATCCGAAAGCAATGGAAGATAATGCTTATACACATGTTGTTATTACAAGCACAACAGGTAAGCTTGAAATTGTGTTTAAGAAAGGTACCCCAGCAAGTTCTGGTACAACAACAACTACAACAACAGAACCAACAACTACAACAGCAGAACCAACAACTACAACAACAACTACTACTACAGAAGCACCTGAAGTTACAACACCTGCAAAGGTACTTGGTTTAACATATGCAGGAAATGAAACTTTACCATTTTATTTTGCATGGCAGAGTGTAGCAGGAGCTAATGGTTACAATGTATATTTAGATGGAAAACTTATCACTAAAGTAAACGGTGTAACATACGAATTTAGTAAAGACTTATTTGCAGAAGCTCGTGAATATATAATTGCAGTAGCTGCTGTAAATGAAGCGGGAGAAGGCACCAAAACTGAATATAAATATACTGTAGAATCTAAAGAACCTGATTCAACAAAGAATGAAGAGACAGATTCAACAAAGAACGAAGAGACAGATTCAACAAAAAATGAAGAGTCAAATTCATCATCATCAACAGAAGAAGATGTAAAAGTACCTGTTGCAGTTACAGGATTAGCATATACAGGAACAGAAGAAGCATCATTCAAATTCTCATGGGATGCATCAGAAGGTGCTGAATCATATAATGTATACTTAAACGATAAATTTGTTACATCAACTGTAACACCTGAATATAGCTTTGACAGTGCATTATTTGAAAAAGCAGGCACATACACAATTTCAGTTGAAGCTGTAAACAAAGCAGGTAAGAGTGATAAGACATCAATTGAATATGTTGTAAAAGAACCAGCTTCAAGTGAATCAACAGATGAATCAAAGGATCCACAGCCAAGTTCAAGTGATGAATCAAAAGATCCACAACAGAGTTCAACAGATGAATCAAAAGACGATAATACAGAAGTTACAATGCCAAGTGATTATACAGCATTTGAGAATAACGCA
>ERZ791906.70-NODE-70-length-157189-cov-9.103358_pt1 | contig 157189 bp, 128 predicted proteins | sample MGYA00510146_ERZ791906 | MGnify/ENA primary metagenome ERZ791906 (study PRJEB30046, sample SAMN00792096) | human gut metagenome | study: EMG produced TPA metagenomics assembly of the A metagenome-wide association study of gut microbiota in type 2... | reverse complement strand
TCAGATATTTTCAGACCGACTGAACTTTGACACGCATCGTTTCTCCCCCCTTATAAACTGTGGGGTATAAATATGAAAATCAATATCCAAGTGTTTCATCAATAACCCCGTATTCAAAGAACCTACGAGATTCACTCTGGCACCCACACTTTCCCAAGCCGGGATGATTTTTGTGTCTTCTATTATTTTCCAAGCTTTCTGCTGATTTCGCCTGGCAAGATCAAGGATATCCATATTTTTTCTTTTGAAATGACTTGCAAATGTAGAAAAAAGGATGGATATATAGCTATAAATAGCTATTTAATAATCTGACAATTTGGACTAACTTTGCCACCCTTTCTAAACTTTTCAGCTAAAAAATTAAAAGAACTATGACATTTTATCAAACAGAGCAACAAGAAAAAGTACACTTGCAACAACTCATCAGTATCATAAATGATACGATTCATAACACTGATACTTCGGTCAAAGAACATGTAGAAACCTTACAGGAATATAAAGATTATATCTGGTCGAACAAAGATATCGATCCTCATGAAATCCGTTCTATGCGCGAGAGTATCCTCAATCATTTTGCACTGGGTGAAAGTGTGATTGATAAACGCAGGCGGCTGGGCAGGATACTGGACATTCCTTATTTCGGAAGGATAGATTTTAAAGAAAAGAAAAACGGTGCCAACATTCTACCTATTTATATAGGTATACACACATTTTACGATTCTCAAAACAAGATGAATCTGATATACGACTGGCGTGCTCCCATCTCCAGTATGTTCTACGATTATGAACTGGGAGAAGCAACTTACACCTCTCCCGCCGGTGAAATCAGTGGAGATGTTTCGCTCAAACGTCAGTATCGCATCCGCAAAGGAAAAATGGAGTACATGATAGAAAGTTCGTTGACGGTTCATGATGAAATTCTCCAAAAAGAACTCAGTAGTAATGCAAACGATAAAATGAGGAATATTGTTACCACCATCCAGCGGGAGCAGAACCGGATTATTCGCAATGAGGAAGCCCATATATTGATTATCCAAGGAGTTGCCGGATCGGGCAAAACGTCTATTGCTTTACATCGCATCGCTTACCTGCTCTATACACTGAAAGGGAATATATCTTCAAAAGACATACTGATAATCTCGCCTAATAAGGTTTTTGGCGATTACATCTCGAATGTCCTTCCCGAGTTAGGAGAAGAAAGTGTGCCTGAAACCAGTATGGAACAGATTCTTTCGGGAGTTCTTGAAAACAAATACAAATACCAGAGCTTCTTTGAACAGGTAACGGAATTACTAGGGAAAACAACTCAGAGTTTTATAGAACGGATAAAATATAAATCCTCTTTCGAGTTCATTTCACAGCTTGACAAGTTTATTCTCTATATGGAAAATAACTGTTTCAAAGCTACAGATGTAAAACTCACCAAGCACATCACTATTCCGGCTGAATATATTGAAGAGCAATTCAGACGCTTCAACCGTTATCCCATGCGTCAACGATTCGAGGCAATGACGGATTATATCCTGGAAATGATGAAAGTACAATACTACTTTACGGTTACCACCGCCGACAGGAATCTGTTGAAGAAAGAAATAAAGAAAATGTTTGCAGGTAACAATGATCTTCAGGTTTATAAAGAGTTCTTTGAATGGATTGGGAAACCCGAATTATTCAAATTACGGAAAAACAGAATACTGGAATATACTGACCTGGCCCCTTTAACCTATTTACATCTGGCTTTAGATGGGAATATTACCCAATGCCGTGTCAAGCATCTTTTGATAGACGAGATGCAGGATTACTCTCCGATTCAGTACAAAGTTATCCAGAAACTTTATCCCTGCCGGAAAACAATTCTTGGAGATGCCTTCCAGTCTGTCAATCCTTATAGTTCGTCAACTGCCGGAATGATCAGAAAAGCATTCATTATGGGCGAAGTAATGAAGCTCTGCAAAAGTTACCGTTCTACATTTGAGATTACGGATTTTGCACAAAAAATTCAAACGAATAATGAGTTAGAACCCGTCATGCGACATGGTGAATTCCCTTCAGTCCTACAATTTGAGAATACAGAAAAAGAAAACTCCGGTATTATCGACCTGATTTCATCCTTCAAGAAATCCGGTTATAAGTCACTCGGAATAGTATGTAAAACTGAAGCACAAGCGAAAGAACTGGCAGAAAGTCTACAGACATATACTGCTGAAGTTTATTTTCTATCCAATCAAAGCTCCGCTTTTGTGAAGGGTATCATCGTTACCTCATCTCACATGGCAAAAGGATTGGAATTTGATGAAGTTATCATTCCTTATGTCAATGACAAAAACTATAACTCAGCTATTGATAAAAGTATGCTCTATGTAGCCGTAACAAGGGCAATGCATAAATTGACACTGACTTACAATGGGAAACTAAGTGAATTCGTTCCTGCTTTTAAACTTTAAAAAAAGAAATTTATTCCAGTTTCTGTCCAGATTCTCCTTCTATATTTGCAATATCATAATAAACCAAAGTATTAATTATTAAAAATAGAAGAATATGAAAAAGTTAGTCTTGTTATTAGTATGTATGTTCACAATGCACACAATGGTTATGGCAGATAATGATAAACCCATCCAGGTCAATCAACTTCCAGCAAAGGCTCAGACCTTCCTCAACACTTATTTTAAAGATCACAAAGTAGCATTGGCGAAACAGGAAACGGAATTGTTCTATAAGAGTTACGATGTAGTCTTCACTAATGGAGAAAAAGTTGAATTCGATAAGGCGGGAGAATGGACAGAAGTTAAATGCCAGCAGAGTGAAGTTCCTGCACAAATCATCCCGGAAGCTATCCGCACTTATGTAAAGACTAACTATCCGGATACTAAGATCGTACAGATAGAGAAAGATAAAAAAGAATATGAAGTGAAGCTGTCTAACCGTTGGGAAATCAAGTTCGATTCGAAGATGCGGGTAATTGATATCGATGACTAAATAAAACAGAGTAATCTGCGAGAAGTCGCACAAACGAAAATATTTTTGTTACATTTGCAGCCGATTAACAAAAATAATACCGGCTATCGGTTCAATACCGATAGCCCAATATCATGAGGAAAAGACAACTTTATAGAATGACTATACGCTTCCGGAAATGGAGTCGGAAAGCCTATGCTGCATTTGCCAGTCTGGGGCGTTGTGTCACTATTGGTTGTCTGCCAAAAAATGTGGCAGATTGTTCTCTTTCCAAACAAAATTCCGGGACATCGGCCGGCTGCAAAAGCGGCGGACAAAACCTGGAAGATACAGATAACGGTAAAGGACAGGAAACAGATATAGGCATACCATTGGGATGTGAAAACGGATTGGGAACAATGCTTGAAATCTTCGGTTTCAAAAGATTGCTGCCTATATTGTGTCCGACTACCATCAGTCCTGACGGGAAGAAAGATATAAACACTATTATAAATAAGAGTGGAATACAAATGACGCGGATCATGCAAATGCTGTTTTCAGATTTGCACGCCCCGCGTCATTTGTGTTTTGTATTCTCCTAAAACCAACGTAAGAATATGACAGTAGAAGAATTGAAAAACAAAGTACTGCAAGATGTACCCATCACACAGGCAGAAGCAGAATGGTTGGCTACACAGCCGGATAAGGAAAGCCTTTATGAAGCGGCACACGAGATTACGACCGCACGGGCATCACAGGAATTTGATATGTGTTCTATCATCAATGCAAAATCCGGCCGCTGCCCAGAGAATTGCAAATGGTGCGCCCAATCATCACACTATAAGACGAAAGCGGATGTTTACGATCTGGTGGATAAGGAGGAATGCCTGCGTCATGCACTACACAACGAATCACAAGGCGTGGCACGCTTCTCATTGGTAACCAGTGGACGGAAACCTTCAGGAAAGAATATGGAGAAACTATGTGAAGCAGCACGCTATATGAGGCAAAAAAGCTCCATTCAACTCTGTGCTTCACTGGGATTACTGAACGAAGACGAACTACGTGCTTTGTATACAGCAGGCGTGACGCGCTACCATTGTAATTTGGAAACTGCCCCAAGCCACTTCTCTACCCTGTGCAGCACACATACGCAGGAAGAAAAACTACAGACATTGACAGCCGCCCGCCGCGTAGGAATGGATATCTGTTGCGGTGGTATCATCGGTATGGGAGAGACAGCTGAACAACGAATTGAATTTGCCTTTACATTGAGAGATTTGGAAGTACCTTCCATTCCCCTGAATCTGTTGCAACCCATCCCGGGAACACCGCTGGAAAACCAAACTCAACTGACAGAAGAAGAAGTGCTGACCACCATTGCTTTGTTCCGTTTCATCAATCCGACAGCTTATCTGCGATTTGCCGGCGGACGTTCTCAGTTAACAAAAGAAGCTGTGAAAAAATCCTTGTACATAGGTGTAAACTCCGCCATCGTGGGAGATTTGCTAACTACTCTCGGATCTAAAGTTTCGGAAGACAAAGCGCTGATAGAAGATGCGGGATATCGTTTCAGCGACTCACAATTCGACAAGGAGCATTTATGGCATCCTTATACATCGACCACCAACCCACTTCCTGTATATAAAGTGAGACGTGGAGACGGGGCAACCATTACACTGGAAAACGGACAGGTGCTCATAGAAGGCATGTCTTCCTGGTGGTGCATGGTACACGGATACAATAACCCAGTACTGAATCAGGCTCTCCGGGAGCAAACGGAAAAAATGTCGCACGTCATGTTCGGTGGACTGACACATGACCCGGCCATAGAACTGGGTAAGTTACTGTTACCACTTGTACCGCCATCCATGCAAAAGATATTTTATGCAGACTCTGGTTCGGTAGCTGTAGAGGTAGCTATGAAGATGGCTGTACAGTATTGGTATGCCATGAGTCAGTCGGCACCGGATTGGGCACATCTGGCTAAAAAAAGTAATTTTGTAACCATTCGACGCGGTTATCACGGAGATACCTGGAATGCAATGTCCGTATGCGATCCCATAACTGGAATGCATTCCCTATTCGGTTCGGCATTGCCGGTACGGTACTTTTCATCCCGTCCGCAATCACGGTTCGATGGCGACTGGGATGCGGATGATGCACTGGAACTGCTGGATATTATAGAAAAACATCATGAGGAACTGGCAGCACTGATCCTGGAACCCATCGTTCAGGGTGCAGGCGGCATGTGGTTCTATCATCCGCAATTCTTGCGGGAAGCTGCCAGAATATGCAAGGAATATAATATATTACTGATCTTTGATGAAATAGCCACTGGATTCGGGCGTACGGGCAAGATGTTTGCTTGGGAATATGCAGGCGTGGAACCAGACATTATGTGCATAGGCAAGGCATTGACAGGAGGATACATGACCCTGTCTGCAGTACTGACCACAAATAAAGTAGCGGATGCGATTTCCAATCACGCACCGGGTGCTTTCATGCATGGCCCCACATTTATGGGAAACCCACTGGCATGTGCAGTGGCATGCGCCTCCATACGCTTGCTGACTTCCCCCGAATATGACTGGCAAGGAAAAGTGAGCCGCATTGAAGAACAGTTGTGGCGTGAACTGGAACCAGCACTACTACTTCCGCAGGTAGCAGATGTCCGTGTATTGGGTGCCATCGGAGTAATTGAAGTACAAGATCCGGTAGACATGGCCTGGATGCAGAAACGATTTGTGGAAGAAGGCATTTGGGTACGCCCCTTTGGAAAACTGGTATACATCATGCCACCGTTTATCATAGAACCGGAGCAATTGACGAAGCTGACAAGCGGATTGTTGAAGATTATAGGAGAAATGGAATGAGTATAATAGAGCAAATGCAGCAGGAGCTGCAAGAACTGAAAGAGAGCAGTAATCTGCGGACATTACCCGACCTGATCCATGAAGGACGGGATGTCATCGCAAACGGACAGCGAATGCTAAATCTTTCCTCTAATGATTATCTGGGACTGGCTACAGACCGGACCTTGCGGGAGGAGTTTCTGAAAGAACTGACAGCCGACAGTTTTTTGCCAACATCTTCCTCATCACGTCTATTAACAGGTAACTTCACCATCTATGAGGAACTGGAACAGACGCTCGCAGAACTCTTTGGAACTGAAGCAGCACTGGTATTCAACAGTGGTTATCACGCTAATACAGGTATTCTACCTGCCGTGAGCGACGCACAGACCCTGATACTGGCAGATAAACTGGTACACGCAAGCCTGATTGACGGCATTCGACTTTCGACAGCAAAATGTATCCGTTACCGGCACAATGATCTGAAACAACTGAAACGATTATTAGCTGAAAATCATGCGTTATACAGACAGGTGATTATTGTCACCGAAAGCATTTTCAGTATGGACGGAGATATAGCCGATCTGAAAGAACTGGTACGACTGAAACGTATGTATGAGAATGTGTTACTCTACGTGGATGAAGCACACGCTTTCGGAGCGCGGGGTGAACAAGGACTGGGGTGTGCAGAAGAAGCCGGATGTATTCGGGAGATTGATTTTCTGGTAGGGACTTTTGGCAAAGCAGCCGCATCAGCCGGAGCATATATCGTTTGTCAGCGCACCATCCGGAAGTATCTGGTGAACAGGATGCGGACACTTATTTTTACAACAGCTCTTCCTCCGATAAATATCGCATGGACTTTGTTTATTGTGCGGCGATTGGCTGAATTCAGAGAGCGAAGAATACATTTAAAAAATATCAGCAATATTCTTCGCGAAGCTTTAAAAGAAAAAGGATATACTTGTCCGAGTAACAGTTATATAGTACCGATGATTGTAGGGAAAAGCTCAGACACGATTCTAAAGGCGGAAGAGTTACAACGGCATGGGTTTTATGCCTTGCCGGTACGGCCTCCTACGGTTCCGGAAGGAACATCACGCATTCGTTTTTCGTTGACAGCGGAGATAAGGGAAGAAGAAATCAGGAAACTGATAAAGATAATTATATAGATATACAGGATTATGAAACAAGTTTATATAATAAAAGACAAGCATCCCCGGCTATTGCTATTCTTTGCCGGATGGGGAGCCGACGAAACACCATTCAAAGGTTATCAACCTGCGGACAGTGACTATATGCTCTGTTATGATTACCGGACACTGGATTTTGATACTTCATTGCTGAAAACATATCAGGAGATCAATGTAATCGGTTGGTCAATGGGTGTATGGGCTGCATCTCGGGTAATGGGTAAATTACAGGAAACAGATACATCTCTTATAATCAAAAATAGTATAGCCATTAACGGCACTCCCTATCCTATTGATGATACGTGTGGCATTCCATCCGTTATTTATCACGGAACCCTGGAAGGGTTGACAGGTCCTTCCCTGAATAAGTTTCTAAGAAGGATGTGCTTCAACGGAGAGGCATTCAAAGAGTTTCTGAATATTACTCCCAGACGACCATTGGAAGAATTGAAAGAAGAACTGGCTGAAATAGAACGCATGTATCTCGCACAACCTACTACTTCATTCCATTGGCAACAAGTAGTAGTGGGAAGTAACGACCGTATCATTCCACCCGATAATCAACTGAATGCTTGGCGTAAAGAAGAAGAGAATAACCGGAAAAAGATACGGGTACATTATACGGAAGATGCTCATTATCAAGTTGAACTGTTCCGATACTATTTGCAGGATATATGGACAAAAGATTGATTGCAGAACGATTTGCCCGTGCACGGGATACCTACTCACGCGAAGCACGGGTACAGCAACAAGTAGCCGAAAAAATGTTACGGTTACTGACAGAGCATACTTCCCTCTTTCATCGTATCGTAGAATTTGGATGTGGTACAGGCAGTTATTCCAGGTTATTGTTGGACAAGCTACAACCGGAAAGTTTGCTGCTGAATGATTTATGTCCGGAAATGAGAGAATGTCTTACTGATTTGCTTCCACAAAATATGGTGCAATTCATTCCCGGGGATGCCGAAGCCTTGGACTTTCCCGAAGGAACGGATTTAATCACTTCCTGTTCTACCTTGCAATGGTTCAATGATCCAGAGGCGTTCTTCGCCCGTTGTCATCGTTTCCTGTCGGAAGAGGGTTATCTGGCTTTTAGTACCTTTGGCGCTGAAAATATGCGCGAAATCCACACACTCACAGGCCATGGACTTGAGTATCTGTCGATAGAAACCTTAAAAGAACTGCTTGCTCCTCATTTTGAGACTGTATACGCAGAAGAGGAAATAGTTTCTCTCCCCTTTAATACTCCACTTCAGGTATTGCAACATCTGAAAGAAACCGGAGTAACAGGAACGGAAAAGAAAGTATGGACACGAGGACGGTTACAGACCTTCTGCAACGGATATACCGAGCAGTTCAGCCGAGAAGATGGCAACGTCACTCTGACGTACCATCCTATTTATATTGTCACACGAAAGAAAAACAAATAAAGCAATGGAAAACAATGTCTATTTTATCAGTGGTATTGACACGGATGCCGGAAAATCTTATTGTACAGCTTATTATGCCTGCCAACTGATTGGCAGCGGTAAACGTGTTATCACGCAAAAATTCATCCAGACAGGTAACGTCGGGCATTCCGAGGATATAGACCTGCACCGCCGCCTCATGGGTATTGGTATAACAGAGGAGGATCGTGAGGGATTGACCATGCCTGAGATATTCTCTTATCCCTGCTCCCCTCATTTGGCTGCACGCATCGACAACCGCCCGATTGACTTCGGAAAGATAGAACGTGCCACGCAAGAACTTGCCCGACGCTACGATGTAGTGCTTGTGGAAGGTGCAGGCGGACTAATGGTTCCGCTTACCGAAGATTACCTGACGATTGATTACATTGCAGAAAAACAATATCCACTGATATTCGTGACTTCCGGCAAGCTGGGAAGTATCAACCATACATTGCTCAGTTTCGAGGCAATCCGAAGCAGAGGAATACAGCTGGATACGGTGCTGTATAATCTCTATCCTACCGTAGAAGATACTACAATACAAGAAGATACGATGCTGTATATCCGCCGGTATCTGAATAAGTATTTCCCGGAAAGCAAGTTTGTGGTGGTACCTGTCGTATAATCATATTTTTTGTGTACATTTGCAACACAAAAAACGTCATACGACCACATGGAAACATTAACATTCAATACTACAGAACAAGCATTACTTGCCGCTGTCGGTATCCTTTTCCTGATCCAACTCCTTTATTACTTTTGTCTTTATAATCGTATACATACCCGTAGCCGTGCCGTAAAGCGAAGTGACATACATTTTTCACAGGAGTTGCCACCTTTATCGGTCATCATCTATGCCCGTGAGGAAGTGGAAAACCTGCGCCGCAATCTGCCTGCTGTGCTGGAGCAAGATTACCCGCAATTCGAAGTGATCGTCATCAACGATGGCAACACGGACGAAAGCGAAGACTACCTGACCCTGCAAGGGGAAAAGTACCCGAACCTGTATCATAGCTTCGTTCCAAGTTCTTCACGCTACATCAGCCGTAAGAAGCTGGCCATCACTCTCGGAATAAAGGCAAGTAAATATGACTGGCTTGTGTTTACCGACGCAAACTGTCTGCCCGAAAGCAACCAATGGCTGCGCACCATGGCACGTAACTTTACCTCCCGTGCACAAATCGTACTAGGATACAGCGGATACGAACGTGGAAAAGGCTGGCTGCACAAACGGGTGTCTTTTGATAATCTGTTCACTTCCATGCGCTATCTGGGCTATGCACTGGCAGGAAAGCCTTATATGGGTATCGGACGCAACATGGCATACCGGAAAGAGTTATTCTATGCCCAAAAAGGGTTCTCAGCACACTTGAACCTGCAACGCGGAGATGACGATTTATTCATCAACAGGACAGCTACAGCCGAAAATACGAGGATAGAGACCGATGCCAACGCAGTGGTACGCGTACAACCCGTTTACCGCGCCAAAGACTGGCGGGAAGAGAAAATCAGCTATATGGGTACAGCACACTTCTACCAGGGTATCCAACGCTATTTATCGGGCTTTGAAACTACAACACGGTTATTATTCCATGCAGCATGGATAGCAGCCCTGGTGATTGGAATACTGAATTTTCACTGGCTGACAGCCGGCATTGCATTTCTGATGTTCGCCCTGCGATACACTATGCAAGCTTTGATTATCAATAAGACGGCAAAGGACCTCGGAGAAGAACGGCGTTACTTCTTTACCCTTCCGGTATTCGATATTTTACAGCCGATGCAATCACTCCGCTGGAAGCTATATTGCCAGTTCAGAAAAAGAAGTGATTTCCTAAGAAGATGACTATTTTCCAATGCCGCAAGGTTAGCATTTCAAATGCCACACCTCATCGTCCTGAATGCCACACCTCAATAGAACAAATGCCACACTTTATCACCCACGAAGTGTGGCATTTCACTTGTTGAGGTGTGGCATTTGGGTCGATGAGGTGTGGCATTCAGGACGATGAAATACGGCATTTCTATTCGTATCTCATAGAATTGGCAGGATGGATACGTGTAATCAGGAAAGAAGGTCCTAAAAGCATCAGAACGGATGCCAGTAAAGTGCCAATATTCAGTAATAAGAACAACAGGATACTGAAAGATACAGGAACAGTATCCATATAATACGTTTCAGGGTCAAGCTTGAAGATTCCAAACCACTTTTGCAAGAAATAGAATGCCAATCCGATAGCATTGCCCCATAACATACCTTTTCCGATAAGAAAAACTGAGAACCAAAGGAATACTTTGCGTATGGTGGTATTGTTAGCGCCAAGAGACTTCAGCACACCAATCATGGAAGTACGCTCAATGATGATAATCAATAAACCGGATACCATGGTAAAACCTGCTACGCCAGCCATCAATATCAATATTACCCAAATATTTACATCCAAAATACTGAGCCAAGAAAATATCTGAGGATTCAGTTCCTCCACATTGCGCACGCAATAGTCTTCTCCGTACTTATCCTCTATTCCGTTCAGGTCGGCAGCAATCTGATAGGTAGTTTCCTCAAGACGATCATAATCGCGTACCTGTAGTTCTGCACCGCTCACCTGCCCCAGCTCCCAGTTATTAAGACGATTTACAAGATATAAATCTGTAAGAAGAAAGAGGTTGTCGTATTCCGAGAAATTAGTCTGATAGATTCCCACAACCTGCAACCGGCGGGCACGGATATCATCCTGTATATAATAGGTATCTATCTTATCTCCGAGTTTCAATCTTAACTTTGTGGCAAGTGCCTTAGAAATGACGACCCGATTGGAAGAAACTGTATCACTGAACTGTGGTAACTCTCCTTCCACCAGATGTTCACGGAAAAAGGCAGGATCAAACTCTGGTCCTACCCCTTTCAGAACCATACCCTGAAAATCTTTGGCAGTCTTCACCATGCCCGGTTTAGTGGAATAACGTTGTACATGCTTTACCTCAGGATATTCGGAAAGAATGGAGATAACGCTATCATTCACCACCACAGGACGTGTTTCATAGGAACGTGCAGCATCCGAATTCGTAATCTGAATGTCCGAACCAAAACCTATGACTTTACCACGCACTTCGCTCTTGAACCCCACAATCACCGACACCGTAATAATCATCACCGCCAGACCGATAGCAACACCTATCAGGGCAATGAGCACGGCAGGACGTGAAACTTGCTTTCCAGCATCTCTGTCGCGGTAAATACGTCGGGCCAAAAACAACGGCAGGCTCATAGGGTTAATTAATTAAATAATAAAGCGATAGAGTAATAGGGAGTGACAGAGCGATAGGGTGATAAGATGATAAGATGGTAAAATGATATAACTTTATTACTTTACCACCTTATCACTCTATCACTTTATCACTTTATTCCGTTCTTCCCGGATATGCCTCCAATGCCTTTGAAAGCACAAAGAGCGCACGAGTCAGATCTTCCTTCTTCAGTACATAAGCTATACGCACTTCATTCCGACCAGAACCGGAAGTAGTATAGAAGCCGGAAGCGGGTGCCATGAATACGGTCTGCCCTTCATACTCAAAATCGGAAAGACACCAGGCACAAAACTTATCGGAATCATCTACCGGAAGTTTGGCTACTGTATAGAATGCTCCCATAGGAATAGGTGAATACACACCGGGAATACGGTTTAATCCGTCTATCAGGCATTTACGGCGTTCTACATATTCATCATACGTATCACGCAAGTAATCTTCATCGGCATCCAAAGAAGCTTCGGCAGCAATCTGACCAATCAACGGAGGACTGAGACGTGCCTGACAGAACTTCATTACAGCACTACGAATTTCCGCATTCTTCGTAATCAAAGCTCCGATACGGATACCACACTCCGAGTAACGCTTGGATACGGAGTCTATTAATACTACATTATCTTCGATACCTTCCAGATGGCAGGCAGAAATATAAGGAGAACCTGTATAAATGAATTCACGATACACCTCATCGGAGAAGAGGAACAAATCATACTTCTTTACGAGATCACGTATCTGATTCATTTCGCGACGGGTATAAAGGTAACCAGTCGGATTATTAGGATTACAGATCAGGATAGCTCTGGTACGCTCATTAATCAGTTCTTCAAACTTTTCTACTTTAGGAAGTGAGAAACCTTCTTCTATCGTAGTGGCAATGGTGCGTATCTTAGCACCGGCAGAAATGGCAAACGCCATATAGTTAGCGTAAGCCGGTTCGGGAACAATAATCTCGTCACCCGGATTGAGGCACGCCAGAAAGGAGAACAATACCGCCTCCGAACCACCGGACGTAATGATGATATCATCTGCCGTCAGTTTGATGTTGAACTTATCATAATAGCCCACCAGTTTTTCACGGTAACTACGATATCCGGCACTGGGGCTATATTCCAGAACTTTCCGGTCGATATTGCGTATAGCATCAATCGCGACTTGCGGTGTGGGCAGGTCGGGTTGTCCGATGTTCAGATGGAATACGTGCACTCCCCTTTGCTTGGCTGCATCAGCCAGAGGAGCCAGTTTTCTGATAGGAGACGCGGGCATCTCCGTTCCGCGAATAGATATTGCTGGCATGTCTAAGTATTTACAATTTGACAAATAAATGTTAACGATTGGCGATACACTTTCATATATATGCAATCAAAGGTGCAAAAGTAACACTTTATTTGAAATGACAGGAAAGCATTGGCAAAAAAGTTTAAAAACACTAGCTATGACTTAAAAGATAGTGATGGTTTCAAAAGAAATTGTACCTTTGATTGTCAAATCGTAAATCATATACAATGCCATGGTATTAAACCTGATAACATTTGCATCGTTGCTTCATAAACAAGCATCCATTCTCGGCTCACACGAACTTATATTAAACGAACTGGAGAAATATTTCACTGTAAATATTGTAGAATATCAAAACATCAACAAACTCACAAAAGACGATTTCAGTCTGCTTTTCATTGCTACCGGCGGTGTAGAACGGTTGGTTATCCAGCACTTTGAGTCTCTGCCCCGCCCTGCAATCTTACTGGCGGACGGTATGCAAAACTCACTGGCTGCCGCGCTCGAAATCTCGTCCTGGCTACGTGGCAGGGGTATGAAAAGTGAAATCCTCCACGGAGAACTACCTGAAATCATCAAACGTATCTTCGTACTTCATAGTAACTTCAAAGCTCAACGGGCGCTCTCCGGATCGCGTATCGGCGTAATAGGTTCCCCCTCTTCCTGGCTTGTTGCCAGCAATGTAGATTACCTGCTCTCCAAACGTCGTTGGGGAATTGAATACACCGACATCTCACTGGAACGCGTTTATGAGTATTACAATCAGATCACAGATGATGAAGTGGGCGAAGCCTGCGCCGCTTTTGCCAGTAAAGCGCTTGCCTGCCGTGAAGCAACACCGGAGGATCTGATAAAAGCCATGCGCCTGTATCGTACCATTAAGCGGATTGTGGAAGAAGAAAAACTGAGCGCACTCACTCTGAGCTGCTTCAAGCTGATAGAACAAACCGGAACCACCGGATGCCTCGCTCTCTCCCTATTGAACGATGATGGTATCATTGCCGGCTGCGAAGGTGACCTGCAATCTGTCTTTACCCAGCTTGCCGTAAAAGTGCTGACTGGCAAAGCTTCTTTCATGGCAAATCCTTCGATGATCAATGCACGCACCAACGAAATCGTACTTGCACACTGCACCGTGGGTATTGCACAAACCGAACAATACATTATCCGCAACCACTTTGAAACAGAGACGGGTATCGGTATTCAGGGAATCCTGCCTACAGGACACGTAACTTTGGTAAAATGTGGCGGAGAATGTCTGGACGAGTATTACCTGAGTACAGGTACACTAACCGAGAATACTAACTACATCAATATGTGTCGCACACAGGTACGCATTAAAATGGATACACCCGCAGAGTATTTCCTCAAAAATCCATTGGGAAACCACCATATCCTGATACAGGGGAATTACGAAATATTGCTGGATGAATTCCTACAAGCCAACGGATGCAAAAGAGTTGAATAATACTATTCATGCAAATCAGTGGTTGAAACTGATTCGTATTATTCATTAAAATCGGGTACACGTACTGTAAAGCGTGTACCTTTTCCTAATTCAGAAGATACGTTTATCTCCCCTCTGAAACGCTCTACAATGGTTTGGCAGATACTTAGTCCCAGACCAGCACCCTGCGTAAAGCTATCCACTTTATAGAAACGCTCAAATATGCGTCGCTGGTTTTCTTCCGAAATACCGCTTCCGGTGTCTTCTACAAAGAAGACCGTATAACCCGGTTCTTCCGTAAAGAAACCGAAGGTTATAGAACCTTGAGTCGTAAATTTCTTGGCATTGTTAATGAAGTTATTGATCACCTGTTTCAGGCGGACAGAATCCGTTACTATGGATTTACTTTCTTCGGGCAATTTCATGACCAGTTCTACACCCGGAGGCATACTCAGACGCTGAGAATCATAGATCTGCTGCATTACAAACGTAAGGTTATATCCGGCAAAACGGAAGTCCATTGAACCGGACTCAATGCGAGACAGATCAAGAATGTCATTAATCAATGCCAACAATAAAGTACAGTTCGTATTGATTGTATCTACAAACTGTTTTACTTCTTCAGGACTGAATGCATCAATATCTTTCAGTAAATCGGAGAAACCGACAATAGAATTCAATGGAGTACGAATTTCATGACTCATATTGGCCAAGAAAGCCGATTTCAGAGTATCAGCCTGCAAAGCTTTGTCACGGGCTGCAATCAATTCTTCTTCGGTAGTTTTATAGCGCTGTATACTTTGACAAACACCCAATACCATATAAGGCGCCTCAGAATCCAGACCGTTATAAGAGGCACTACGGAATTCCCACCATTCATATTTACCTTCTCCGCTACGCATACGGAAACTCATACGGGTATCCATTTCCTCACCTTTGAAAATGGCCGTGAAATGTCGGTGAGCCTCTTCCAAATCATCCGCATGGATAAAAAGCTCCAATTCTTTCCGCAAGATAGTCTGCTTGCCGGGAAGACCGAAGTAATCAAGCAAAGCACCTGAAAAATGGAAACTATGCGTACGTATGTCATATTGCCAGGGATATACGGAACTTGCATCCACAGCCAGATTGAAGAAACGCTTATGCATTTCTTCCTCCGAAATATTGCGGCAACAAATAGCCATACCCGTCATCTTATTCTTGGAATAAATCGGTACAATCTCACCAGAAACAGGGAAATAAGTTCCTTTATGAACTTCCTGCATAAAAGCCTTCTCCGGAATAGGTATTACACGACGCTCAGCTCTCACCTGTTTCAGTAAAGCCTGTAGAATATCCTCCCCATTCGAATAGATATGGAAAATGGAACCAGCCATCTGACCTTCGTAATAACGTGCCGTATGAGTATCAGGATCCAGTTCGAGCATCAACATCAAAGCACGATTAACAAAATGTATACGGAAATCCGTATCATACGTAATCAACCCGTCGCGAATAGAGCAGAAAATATTATCAAATTCATCACGTTGCTCCACCAAACGATTCTGTATCAGTAAACGTGTTTGAGCATGCATACGACGGCGTGATTCATGACGATTCAAACGATAAAGCCAGATTACGAGGAAAACTAATGCACCTACAACAATAGAGTAGAACAACACGAACCAGATGCGGTAACGTTCCATCAAAGGTGCATTCATGATAACACCACTATCACTCACTTTATCCGCATTTACTCTGAAATATTCCAACTGCTTAAAGTCGTAAAGCAATTTGCCTGGAAGATCCGTAACTCCAACCACAGAAGGTGTGGCACCTTGCAAAACTTGCGCAGCACATTTACCTGCTGCACTGGCCCCTTCATAAGGCTCCATATCGTGCACACAGAATACTCCATTTGTCAAAGCCAGACTCTGTCCGGCAAAAACCGGTGCCTTAGAGTTTTTTCCGATAAAAGAGAGAAAAGGAGTCCATTTGGGAGCAATGACAATACGGTTATATGCGTTATAATCATAACAGATGGAAGCAATAACAGGATTGGGAGCCTGTGCCTGCACATTCATTACTTTCAACTTATATTCAGGATGAAGCTGCTGATAATCAGGCCACGCACGTTCTAATTCAGCAACTCCTCTAAGTCCTAAAAGACTGCTATCTGAAACACAAACTACTTCTGTACGATTAGGGAATACACGACGTGCATTTTCAAGCAAATGTATGAAATCGATCTTAGATGTATACCCACAGACATTGGGTAACTTCGACATCAGTTTTTCATTAGGATATTTAATACCCGATACTACAACCGGTAATTTATAAGGCAGAGAATCCCCACAATGCATCAATGTATAGAAAGCCTCGTCACTGCTTGTTATAATAATATCCGTGTTTTTCTGACGTGCCCGTTCACAAATACGCCGCATAATGACACACTCAGATGCGAAAGTCCAGTAATCGGCATCCAGATATTCTGTTGTAACTTTCGCTTTTATACCTCCACGTGACAGACCATCACGCACTCCTTCCGTCAAACGTTCATTCCAGGGAGTACGATGAGTATATGACTGGATGAAAAGCACGTTGTATGTACGTTCTGCAGCATAAAGGTGTCCGGCAAATACAATGCAAGGAAACAGGCCTATCAGCATCACGAGGAGAATGCGTCTCTTCATATCTCGATTTCTTCTGTTTTTGAATAAATGTGCTAAGAATTTTCCTCGCAAATATACGGATTATATTGAAATACAGAATAGAATGCACCTTTTCTTTTACCTTATGCAAAAGAAAAGGTGCACATATAGAAGAAAAACTGACTATTCGTTGTGTAAGGCATCCGCCGGTTTCACCCGCATCGCCTGTGCAGCAGGGAACCAGATACCGGCAATTACCATCAAGGTCATAAGAAAGAAAGTGAATAATGAGACTAACGCAAAGCGAAGTCCGGTAGCGTCAGCCTGTTCCGTCATTACAGCTTCCGCCATAACCAGATTACCACAAATAATCAAAGCCGGAATAGCTGCCAGTATCAACAATAACAAACCTTCTCCCAACAATTGGGAACGTATCCTGGAACGACTGCTTCCCATCGCCATACGCAAAGCAATTTCACTACGGCGATGGCGGGTACGGAACCAGAAAGTCCCCATCAACCCGATAAAAACATTGAAGCTAAAGAATATAGCAATAAGCCGTGCACTGCGAATATACGGAGTAATCCCTTCGGATGCATCACGCTCCGCTTTCTGTTCATCATAGCTACGGACTTCAAACAGATAGAACGGTGCAACCTGCAACCGTGAAGTCATTTCACGGGAGAAGCGGGTAGCAAAATCATTCGTATCAGCTTCGGGGCGCACGCGAATGGAAATAAAAGGAATAGCTTGCATTCTGTAAAACCAATTCGGAAGAGGGGTTAAAATGAAAGATTCATAGCGGGCATAATCATCTGTCTTCTGATGGTCGCATACGGCAGTCACCCGGTAACGGAGACTGCTACCTGTATAATAATCGAAAAATTCCTTCCCCAATACTCCGTTATGAGCGTGAAAAAGGCTGTCAGCCAGCTCTAATGTAATGACAGCTGGCAATGGAGTGACAGCAGGATTCCACTCGGCTGAAGCAAATGACAGCGAAGAGCCGGAAGTACTTTCAAAGGCATTCATATCAGCAGAAAACATTCCTGTGCCTTCTTGTATTGGAATACGCATTACATCAAAGTATTCAGGAGATACATAACGAATATTAGCATCCTTCACACTTATGCTATCTGTGGTGTATCCCTGAAATACAGTGTTTCGAGTATAAGCATCAGAACCAAGCCAGATACTGGCACTCTCCACATCCGGATTTTGTTTGATCCGGCGGAATACTTCCTCCATAGGCTTAAACCAGAAATTTTGCAAACTATCTTCGGAAGAACAAAGTACCAACTGCATGGGGTTCGTGGAAATACTGACTTTATATACATGTTCCAAATCATACCCTTTAGGCTGACGTTCTGCATAAGCAAAAGCATAGAGCATATCAAGACAATACCATAACAATACGAAAACAATCAGAAGTTCTGCAAAGAGCCAACTGTTCGAACGGCGCTGGTTCCAGATTTGGGTCAGGATAGACTTTATCATAATGGTTTCTCTTTAGTTTTTAAACAATTATTCTCCACTGATAACTTCTGCTATCGGACGGCGAGTAGCATTCCATGCCGGAATAAATACGGACAGAAAATTAAAAAGCAGGCATACGCCCAATACCGTCAGAAATACGGTGGGTCGTAGGAAAAGCCAGATACTTACCTCGAAGTTCGTATCGGTATATCCACCTGCGAGCATCCAATCTTTCCCCAACCATAACAGCAGGCATGAAAGCAGAAATCCCAGCAATGCACCAATGAATGCCATCAGCAAGTTCTCAATTAGCAGCTGTGTCATCAAGGTCAGACGACTTGCACCATAAGCTTTACGCACCGCAAGTTCCGACAGACGACGAGACATTTGAGAGGAGATAAGTCCACTAACATTGATTGCCGGCACAATGAGTAGGATAAGCCCCAAAATGATACAGGTAGCCATAGGGTTAAGGAAATCATCACGGAAGAACTGGCGCTCAGCATAGGTGCTCAAATCAGGAAGTACCAATTCATATTCGGTAAGTGATGCATTCAGACTATCCAGCGAACTCTCTATCTGTTGTTTCATTTCATTGGGACTGACATCTGGTTTACACAACACCATCGCTTCAAAACCACCACGTAATCCTTCACTCCCCCATGCAGGGTCTTTAGTATAGTAAGGCACCCACACCTCGCCATAAGCAAAGGTGAAAAGAGAACTTACATCTTCCGTAACCCCTACTACACGTTTGGGACGAAAATCAACAAAATAACTCTTGCCAATAGCTTCTTCAGCCGAACCGAAAGCTTCGCGTGCCAACCGCTCGGCAATGACTACAACATCTGCACAAGCATCAAACTCTTGTTGATCGAACGAACGACCTGCTACGAAACGAATATCATAAAGACGCCAGAAGTTCAGATCGACACGACGCTTCTGGCGGCGACTACCTTTCTCCGGTGAAACCCCACAATACTCCATGGTGAAATAACTGGTATAAGTAACAAGTTCCGCACCAGGCAAATTTTCAAAAACACGGCTGGCAGCCTGATAAGACATACCCGTGTTCGCATTACTATGATCTGCCTTACGATAACTATAGCCATAAGAAGAATAAACCATCCGATCACGATGCGATTCGGGACGAATATTGGCAGTCTGAATGTCATAAACCATGTAGACTACCATAGCAAAAGCAATACTTACCGCCGTACCGATAATGGAAACGACGCTGAAAAACGGATTTTGTCGCAAAAGTGTAAATGCCTGTCTGATTATCATAGTTCTATTTTTTCTGATAAAACAATACTATTCGTCATGAAGTGCCTCAGCAGGTTGTAACCGCATGGCCTTGTAAGCCGGATACCAAATGCCGACAACAATCATCAATGCCATAAGCAACCACGTAAACACAGCCGCAATCAAGAAGCGCTCAAATGTAAACTGTATCTTGCTGATGTCTACCAACTCGGCAATACCCACATTGAAAGCAATCAGCAGAGCAGGAACGGCAGCGACCGATAATAGCAACAACCCCTCACCCATCAGGCGTAAGAACACACCTCGACGACTGGATCCCATTGCCATACGCAACGCCACTTCACGGCACCGGTGCTGTGTACGAAACCAGAAAGTACCGATAACCCCCAGAAATATATTCAGCATCAGGAAGAAGAGGATGCAAAGTTGTGTCTTCACCTCATTCACATCTTCAAGTTCCCGGACGTAGCGAATGTCACTGAAAGGAAGCGCATCAAGCAAGTAAACATTGCCTACCCGATAAAGACGGTCCACATCCTCCATAAGCGCATCCACAAAGTCATGGTCCGCATCGGGTGAAACGCGCAGGCTGACCTGGGCATAACGCACATTGCCCAAATCATTGATAAGGGCATCCCTATTTAGATTATGACCGATAAATGCTCCACCCCACTCATTTGATGTTTCAAAATGAGAACTGCGCACAGGGGCGGCAATGGCGGCAATACGCCGATGATAACCACGGTCGGGATAAGTCAAAGAAACTTCCTTGTTCAGCAAAGAACGGGCATCGGACATATTCAGTTGGGGATACCTGTCGGTGACATTGGAAGTAACAACTAAAGTTTGGTCGGAAATAGCAGCAGCGAGTTTATCCGGACCACCACCATCAACAGTGTGGTAACGAAAAACGCGATAGAAATCCGGATCGGACCAAATCTGATGAGCAGTGACACAGATAGTATCCTGTAAATAAAAAAATGCTCCACTACTCCCCTCATTATATGGGTAACAATTCTGTGAAACAGTAACCCCCTCCACGCCGGGACGGTGACGTAAACGTTCAGCAATCTCAAGCAGGGCATCCACATCGTCTTCGGCTGTAAAAGCCGGATTATATAATGCAGATTTGGGAGGCAGGCTATTAAAAGACAAATTGTAGCAATGCTCTGTATCGAACCCCATCGGAGTATGATAAACACGTGCAGTAACCGTAACCCAGTCAACGATATACCACAACACAGCGAAAACCAACAATAACTCCACAAGCAGGAAAAGGTTGCTCCGCCATTCATTCTTTATTTGTGTTAGCAGGTTCTTCATATCTATCTTTGATTAATAGCATCAGTAATATTCATCCGGGAAGCACGCCATGCAGGAATACCTGCGGAAAGTATGTTCATCAGGAGACAGAATGCAAATGCTGCAATAAATGCCCACGGTGACAGCAACATTCCCGGTGTCAATGCAGTCTCACCACTCAGAGAAGCATTCATCGAATTGCTGAAAAGAAAACCGTTCAGCGCAAAAGTAGCAACGTAGCTTAAAGCCAAACCAACGATACCTGCCAGCAACGTCAACACCAGATTCTCGAAAAAGACTTGCCGCATCAATTCACCGCCCGTAGCACCGAAAGCCTTGCGTACCCCAATTTCAGCCATACGGCGACGCATACGCGAAAGGGTCATGCCGGACAGGTTAACCGCCGGAACAAGAAGTAATATGATGACAACAATAGCATAGCGCAACATCACTCCCGGGACATCAGGTTCTGCATACCAGCGGCGATAAAGATAAGCCAGTTGCGTATCGGGCTGACCGCGATAAAAGACTTCTACATCCTGCAACCCGTCATTATACTTTTTGCGGAGCAGCTCAGTTTCCTCACGAATGGCATCGAAGTCCGCAGACGAGCGTGCAAGGATAATAGCATGCATAGGCCCCATCGTGTCATTCTGCCAGGACATAGCTTCTGCGCCCGCAGCAGTATAAGGCACCCATATCTGTGCATAAGCAGCCGTAGCAAGCATAGAGACATCAGCAACCACTCCGGCAACGGTATAATCAACATAATCCAGTTGCACTGTATGTCCCACAGCATCCGTAGTGCCAAACAGCCTGCGGGCTGTAGTAGCATCCAGCACCGCACGCGTTAATCCGGCATCACAGTCAGCCTTGGTAAATGCCTCGCCACTCAGAAAATGAAAACTGAAAATTGTCCAGAATGCTTCGTCGGTTTGCACCATATCCGCCGTCGCTTTCGATCTGGAAGGAACAGAAGCACGAACTCTATAGACACCACTGGCTAACGTTACAGCTTCGGGCATACTCAATGCACGGAAACACTCTCTCCCAGTACGCACGGACATGGAAGCATTGGCGGACTCATTGTCTGAATTTCCTTTTTGCTTTACAGACATATAAGGGACATAAAGTGTACGCGAGCGATTCACTTCAGGTTCACAATCCACGAGTCGCACTTGGAAAGTAATAACAAGCACCATAATCATGCAGATTGCCATTGCCGTACCTAATATGGACACCCAGGTAATGATTGGGTTCTCGCGCAAATGGTAAAATGCCTGAAGAAAGTAGAGTCGTATCATAATATTTCGTTTTATCTTAAAAACTTATTCGTCATGCAAGGCTTCAGCCGGCTGTACCTTCATTGCCTTACGTGCCGGAATACCGATACCAATGGCAATCATCAACGCCATCAATACAAAACTAATACCCGCACAGAGTAATAATCTATCCCATTCCAGCGTTGTACCGTTACGCCATGAATTCAGTTCCAGATGCGCCAGGTTCCAGTCAATGACCAGTGCAATAGGTGTAACAACCGCCAGCAGCAACAAGCCTTCACTGAGTAATCGGCGGAAAATAGCACCGTCTGTTGCCCCATGTGCTTTATGCAATGCAATCTCCGAACGGCGTTGCTGCGTACGGAACCAGAATGTTCCAAGCAGTCCAAGGAAGATATTCAGCAGCAGAAATCCCATACCCATCACATAGTTACGGATATCATTGGTCCATGCCTGCTGGAAGTTGCGGCGTATATCGTGGAACGAGCGAATCTCCGAGATAAAGAGGTTGCCTATACGGAACTGGCTTTCACTGTCCTCCTTCAATTTTGTAATAAAATTATTATCCTGCCCTTCGCGGACGCGGACACAGAGTTCCAGACCTACATAATAGAAAGATTGTTTGGCCAGGAAACAATACGAAGAACGAGCCTGGTCGTAGTCATGATAGCGTACATTCTGCAAGGCTGCTCCCAGTTGATACGTCTTGGTCGTGTCACCGAAAAGTTGGAAACGTTTGCCTACAAACTCCGTCAACTTATGGTCGTACTTTCTATAAAGATTATCAGAAGCCAGAAATTCACCGCGTTCCAGCATCTCCGCCAATTGTTCGGGCGTTTCCCCCCGTGTACCCTGATAGCGGAAGACACGCACAAAGTCCGGAGTAACCATTCTACGGATAGTCCATTCGGGTGACTGAAGCGTATCATAACGCACCTCCCCGCTACTATTGCTTCCATTATAAGGATACGAATTTTGCGAAAGGCTGACAGCCTCCACCTCCGGACGGCGACGTAAGCGCTCTACCAATTCAGCAATATCCGCATGTGTGTCGTCCCTACTCTTATCAGGCATATAATCTGGACTCTTGGGTGTCAGTTCTCCCAATTCAATGAGATAGCAGTGCTCTATGTTGAAGCCTCGCGGTTCCAGGTAAGTGGCAGCACGGGTATAGAGGTAGTCCACCACATACCACATCACTACGCTCACCACCAGCAACTCCAACGCCAACCATAGGTTTGAGAGCCATTCATTCTTTATCTGTGTAAGAAGTTTCTTAGTCATTTCTTTCAGTAATTAATGTTTAGTGATAAGTGATTAATGCAGACGTCCGCCCAATGCATTTACAATTCCTACTCTCGATGCACGCCATGCCGGAATACCGGAACTCAATAAATTCAATATGAAGCAGAACAACAATGCCCAGCCAAAGGTAGAAGCATGCAACAATATGCTAGTATTCACTGCCGGAGGGCTTAGAGTCTGACTGAACTCCTGTGCAAACAATAATGTATTACCTAAATAAGCAAATGCCACACTGAACAATAGTCCCAGTACACCAGCCATCAGGGTCACTACAAAATTCTCGGCAATGATTTGTCCCATCAGTTCCAACCGTGTACTGCCGAATGCACGTCGCACGCCTATTTCGGCCACACGCTGACGAAGGCGGCTCTGCGTCATACTACTTAGATTGATAGCAGGCACTATCAGCAGGATAACAAAGATTATCAGTCTCTGCCTGCGTGCCTGATCCACGTCCGGTTCCAGATTGGCAGCAAAGGCTATTGCACTTTTCTCCTGGTCGTAGGGGCGATTACGGTAAATCAACTCGTAACCATCGGCACCAATCAACACATTATACTCCTGTCTGCGCCGTTCCGCTTCCTCACGGATGGCATCAAAGTCGTCGCGATCACGTGCTAGGATGGTACAACTCATCATGCCCATATGCTCATCACTCCACGTATCTTTCGTTATCTCTGTCGAGGTATAAGGTACCCATACTTGTCCGTATGCGGTTGTAGCCAAGGTAGAAACATCCTTCACTACTCCTATTACCTTATAAGGTGCATGGTTCAACAGAAACTCACGTCCTTCAACATCCGTACTTTGAAACAGTTTCTTTGCCACACTTTCCGTAATAACCGCCACCGGCAGCCCAGCATCGAACGTTGCCTTATCATAAGGCTTCCCGCCGATAAACGAGAAATCGAACACACGCCAGAAAATATCATCCGTCTGCAACAGGTCGATACCTATGGAAGGTTGTCCCGGAAGGTTGACCGGAGTGGAGATTACCATACAAGTATAAATAGTTACTGCTTCGGGAGTTTTCAATATCTGAAAGCACTCGCGTGCAGTCTTCGCACTCATAGGACCGTTGCTGCTTCCGCCCCCCCAATTTTGGTTTGTAATGCTCATATAATGGGCGTGCAGGAAGCGGTCGCGGTTGCTTTCCGGTGCAAAAGGTGCCACTTTGACTTGTTGCATCATCACCACCAACATGATGAGAAAGATGGCAAGTGCCGTACCGGCTATGCTGACAGCACTGATTATCGGCTGTTGCCGTAGCTGCGCCCATGCTTGCGTAAAATATTGTTTAATCATATTATTTGCTTACAGTTTACAATGACCATTGTCACTCTCCTACTTTCAGGTTACGTGTATTCACACCACCGATACCGCCTTTTGAAATATCGGCTTGTCCGGCGCGTCCGCTCAACGTAACGCTGCCTACACCTTCCATACTGGCACGCAGACGGTCACAATTCACGTGAATATCAGCCTTGCCTACACCTTCCATTTTTACTACAAGTGAATTGCACGTCAGATCTTCCACATTTACCTTGCCTACGCCTTCTATCTCAAACTTCACATCATCCAGTTTCAGAGCTTCATTGCAGTTGAATGAACCGACACCACTGAATTTCACACTTTTTAGGTCGGGAGCAGTCAGGTAGATATTCACGCCTTTATTACGGTTGTTGTTACCATCCTTTTTATTTTTGAAACCGATGATGAGACAGTCATTCTTCACTTCCGTAGTCGTGGTGGTGACATATTCTTCCCTTCCTTCTATTTTCAGAGAATAGTTATTGCCCTGCGTGAAGTACACTGTTGCTACAGACGTCACCTCAACAGAAGAGAAAGCCTCCACTTTACGAATTTCACTAACCTGCGGGTCCTTTTCGTTAGCTGCATAAACTGTACCGGCTACTGCGGCAAATAATAAACTCAGGGTTATAAATAAAGCCTTCATAATCTTTCTCATATTAATGATTAATACCAATTTATTTCTTATTCTTCATGTAATGCCTCGGCCGGCTGTATCTTCATCGCCTGCCGTGCCGGAAACCAAATTCCAATCGTTACCATCAAAGCTACCAGCAGCCATGCCCCAAAAGAACCAAACAGAAAGCGCAGAAAACTCCACTCTACAGGCCATGTGGAAATCAGTTCCGACCGTCCGACGGTAAACTCCGCTATACCTATATTATAGCAAATAATCATTGCGGGCAACGTCACCAGTGCAAGCAGCAACAGTCCCTCGCCTGTCAGGAGGCGGAATACCTGATTCTTTGTGCTACCCATAGCCAAGCGCAAAGCTATCTCACCACGGCGGCGACGGGTACGGAACCAAAACGTTCCGATCAATCCCAGGAATACATTTACCAACAGGAAAAGCACTACAATTGCCTGACTGTTCACCTTGTCCGTATCTCCATTCATGACTTCAAATTGTAACTGCTGTTCGGTATAAGGCACGGCATCAGCCACAAACAAATCGTCTACATCCAGCCGTGGTGCAATCTCACGGATAAACTTCGCACGGTAGTCCGAGCCATCGGCAACAGCTTTCACACGAAAAACGATTTGCGCCCAATTGTCGGCAAACCGCGTTTTAATCAGGTTTTCGTCCAGACGAAAGAAAAACCACGAGGCATCGCTTCCGTAACGATAGCTACGGAAGGCTTCTATCTTTCCGCCTTGCGTAACGACCGACGTGGTATCGCCATAGTAACTCAGCGGTGTATCCAGTGAGAAGGTCGGCATTCTCTTCTTGAAACGGTCCACAGCTGCCTGGCTCAGCATCACGTTGTTCTCCCCCGCAGGAGTCTTGGCAAAGGGGCGTTGCGGGTCGTCACTCATGCGGAAGACGTCAATATATCCGCCGGTAGTCAGGATAATGCGTGCATTCACTCCGATGGTGTCCTGCGCGGCCAGTGAGTTGTCGCTGTTGTTTCCGCTCATCGGCAGGCTCCAATAACACAGGGCAGCCGCCTCAACGCTGGGTTCCTGCTCCAATTTCCGCAATGCACGCAGGTATCTGTCGGCATTCGTCAAGGTGGTGTCACTGGTGGCACCTCCTATAATTGTGTTTAGCTGGTAAACGTGGTCTATGCTATAGCCCAAAGGGCGGTAGAAAGTATACTTGAGACAGCCCAGAGAATCGCAAAGGAACCACATCACGATGAATACCAGGAAGAGTTCAGCCAACACCCATCCATTACTGCGCAGGCGCGACCAAATCATGTGTAAATTATGTAATATAAATTTCATAAGATCTCCTTTTCTTATTTATCGTTCAATGAGTCCACAATCGTGCGGCGAGTGGCAAGCCAGGCAGGCAGTCCTGCACTCAGCAGATTTATCAACAGGCAAAAGACAAAGGCCAGCACAAACACCGCCGGACTGAACAATGCACCCATACTCAGACTGAAATCGCCCGCCGTACCAATGTTATCGCTGTTGGTAAACAACCACGTACGCATGGCGTAAACAGCAAGGTAGCTGAATATCAAACCTACCACACCTCCTATCAATGTCAATACCAGATTTTCATTCAATATCTGACGGACAAGTGTACCATCCGTAGCTCCAAAAGCTTTGCGCACACCCAACTCACTGACACGTTGTTGCATGCGGCTATTACTCAGCCCGCACAGATTGAGCGAGGGTACCAGCAGGATAATGAACAAGGCAATTCCATATTGCAGATAAAGCATCGGCAAGTTGGGTCCTATATTAGACCATACGTGGTTTACGTGTGCTACAATGTTATCGGGTTGTTCCATAATATCTATCTGCCTCTGTTCCAAACCGGCATTGACGTCTTTCACCCGTTTCTCGACTCCTTGTTTGATAGCAGGGAAATCATCAGGAGTACGCGCCAATACGGCAATAGTCCTATTTCCATTATAGCTCCACCAACCGGTCACGTTCAATTCATTGGAATGGTACATGCTCCATACTTGTGCATAAGCGTCCTTAGCCGTAACCGAAACATCTTTCACAACTCCAATGATCCGTACCACCTCCCTGTTCAACAACATCTGCCGTCCCGCCGCCTCCGTCGTTCCAAATAGCTTACGGGCAACAGAAGCGGAAATAACCACTGACTGCATATCTCCTCCCCGTTCCGCCTCCGTGAAACTTTTTCCATCAAGAAACTGCAGTTTGAAGATTTTCCAGAAATCGGGATCAGTACTCATGGCATCCACTTTCAAACGGTTGTTCCCATCAGTCAGAGATACCAGCGCCACATCTGCTGTACTGAAAGCCGTACAGGCTTCTACTTCCGGAAGCGGTTGTATACACTCCTTCATAAATGCAGCCGAAGGCTTGCCAAAGTTGTTCCAATCCTTATTCTCCTTTCCCTGTACATGCATAGCAGAGAAATAAAGACAACGGCTCCGGTTCACTTCCGGTTCCAGATCAGCATATTTCGTTTGCCAGGTAATCACGATAGCCATAATCATGGTAATGGCGAAAGCCGTACCCAGTATGGATATAGTGCTCAATAACGGATTCTGCTTCAGAATCGTAAAAGCCTGACGAATCGTTTGCATCATTATATCCTTCCTTTCATAGTTTCATTGTTTCACTATTTCATTCTTTCACTTTTCACTCTTTCATTTGCCCCGTCATTCCACCTGGCGACCATCGAAGAAGCGTACCGTGCGACTTGTCTGTTTTGCCTGTTCTTCATTGTGGGTTACCATCACGATGGTACGTCCGTCCTCCTTATTCAACTGATGCAGTAGTTCCATTACTTCAGCACCCATCTTAGAGTCCAGGTTACCGGTCGGCTCATCGGCGAGGATTATCTCAGGATTACCAATGATGGCACGGGCCACAGCCACACGCTGGCACTGACCACCGGAAAGCTGTGTCGGCATGTGGCGCATACGATGACTCAAACCCACCTTTGCCAATACCTCTTCTGCCAAACGGCGGCGTTCTTTTGCGGACACCTTTCTATATAATAAAGGAAGTTCTACATTATCGAGCACATTCAATGAGTTAATCAAGTGGAAAGACTGGAATACAAAACCCAACTTCTTGTTACGGAAAGCGGCCAGTTCCTTATCCTTCATACCATCCGTACGGGTACCGTCGATCTCAATAATACCACTTGTAGGGGCATCCAGCAAGCCTATAATATTCAGCAACGTAGATTTTCCGCAACCGGAAGGTCCCATAATACTGAGGAACTCACCTTTCTCTACTTCGAGGTTTACATTTTCCAATGCCACGGTTTCAATCTCATTCGTACGATAAATCTTGTTTATCTCAGTCAATTTAATCATAATGGTAAGTATTTAATTGTTATTAATTGATTCAATTCCTATTTATTTGTTCTTCACATATATTAATCAAATGATATGCCAAAAAAGACATATACTCATTATCAGCCAATTAAGTTCACAAGCATGTGTCCGAAAATGAACACCCTGTTCGTTTTCAATTGTCCGCTTCTGTCCTATTCATCACGCAAAGCCTCAGCAGGCAATATCTTCGCTGCCCGGGTGACGGGTGCATAAGTACCCAATAAAGCAATTATGAGCAATACCACATAAGTCAGCAGGCTGACAATAAAGAAATGCGTATACGGCTGATTTTGCCAGTAATCGGGGTTTCCATCCATAGTAGGATTGGCAAAACCGGATGCATAGACACGGTGTATTGTCAATGGCAGGGAAACAACAAATGCCACCGTCACCAGCAGCCATGCCTCCGTGAGGAACTGATTGCAGATTCCTTTCCGGGTAGCTCCCATACTTCGCATCAGCCCGATGTCTTGCCTCCGTGCATTGCAACGTATCCAGAACGTGCCCACCATACCGAGAAACACGCACAGCAAGGCAAATCCCGCCAATGAATATTGCAGACGTAAAGTATTCGTCACCCCACTCTCATTTTCATATTGACGACGAATATCAGCGAAGCGTCCCAACTTCGTGAAATAGAAATTACCGACATTGAGTTGTGGAACCACTTCCGCCTTGAAGCGCTTCTCAAAAACAGCAACATCCACATTCTGCTTTAACCGAAAAGTGACCATATACATCCGTTGAATCCAGTTATGGTTTGGAATCTTGCCATTCACTTGTATCAACAGGTTACCCGGCTGTTCATTAATCCGATGTTTATAGTCCTGCAACACCCCCATCACCTCATGGAAAGTACTGTCGCCATATCGCACCCTCTTGCCCACTGCATCTGCAGTGCCAAAAAGCTCCTTTGCCATACGTTCGGATACAAACACTCCCTCACGGGCAGCACAGTCTTCGGGCAAAGACATGATCTGCCCACTCTTGGCATCTTTCATGCCGAATGTACGGAATACATCGCCACCCTCTGCCTGCACAAACTGGTAATACTGCGAATGCACCTTCAGTGTGTCATTGAAGTATTGTCCGCCATTCCACGAATTACAATTTGGGAAACTAGCATTAGTCACCAAGGCAAAACTTTCCACTTCGGGACAATTCTTTACCAAGCGGGTAATGCGATAAAGATTTTCCTGCCTGATGGCAACACTATCTTGTGCCTTGTCAAACTTACCATGCAGTTCATCATAATAATCCATATAAAGCGCGTATGCCCGTTCTTCATCATAACCGGGGTCAAGGGCAAGATTGGAAGTCAGCACATAGATAGGATCAATTACCGTCCAGAGGAAAAAGCTCACGATGACTAATTCCACAAATATCCACCCATTTTGCCGGCGCTGATTCCATAACTGGTGTCTTATTATCTTTATCATAGCATCTTAACGTTTAGAGTTCAACGATTGAATAATGTTGCGGCGCAATGCCCATATTGCAGGAATAAGTGCAGAAATGAGGTTCAACAGCACACAAAGTCCGAATGCCGTACAGAAAACCATCGGATTAAATAGCATCTCAAACGAGAGGAAAGGAGTCTTCCCAGCATCCGTATAACTGTCGAACAGGGTCAGTATCCAATCGCTTGCCGTCAGCACTATCAGATAAGAAATTAGCAAGCCAAGCAAACCACCGATACAGGTGAGCAGAAGATTCTCCCACAACACTTGCCTTATGAGGCTTCCGTTGGTAGCACCGTATGTTTTGCGTACTCCCAACTCGGAAAGGCGTTCGTCCATGCGCGAAGACATCATGCCGCTCAGGTTCATGGCAGGGATGAAAAGCAGAGCAAGCAACATATAAAGATATCCCCTCAACTCGGATGCCAGGTCAGGGGCTCCGCAAGAATTTACACGGAATGTGCTGGCCCAGTAGTCATCGGGTTGTCCCATAAGGTCATTCATATATTTAGGAGCAGCAAGATTAAATTTCCGAAAAACCTCACGCACTTCTTCCTTCAAAGCTTCTTTGTCGGTAGCAGTGGGAGCCGTCATATATATATCCGCACTACCAACCAACTTTTCGGAATTGTCCGACTTAATCCAAGAGTTAAGCGTTATTGGCATCCATAAATCTCCCACGGTAGAAGGCGTAGCAGCAGAAACATCCTCTACCACACCGCAAACCCGGTATTCCTGCGCATCCATCTTAAAGCGTCTGCCCACCACATCATCTGCAGCAAACAGCCTCCTTGCCAGACTTACCGGAACTACCACTTCCCTGCGTTTCGCATCGATATCCGCTTGTGTGAAAGGCTTTCCATACAGAAAACGAAAGGTAAAGACCTGCCAAAATCCTGCATCGGCATAAAGCGGAGTAATGCCAATAGGCTCATTATTGTCAGGAACTTCCACGTAATATTCTCGATAGCTGCCTGATGCGGCACCGATAGCGTCCAAGTGCGGCAATTCTTGTAACATTTTCACCACATCGTAACTGACGCTGGAGCAATTCCAACTCTTATCATCATCCTTAGGATAAGATTTCATCATTTTCAATACGATCATCCGATTGCGATTATATTCGGGATATATAGGCGCAAACTTCACATAAAAGATGATGAACATTGTCATGACAAGAGCTATTGAAAGCCCTGTACCCACCACATAGATGCCGGTAAAGAGACGATGCTGCTTTATCAGCGTCCAAGCTTGTTTCAGATAAAGTTTAATCATAATATTGTGTTTTATTTATTCATCACGTAATGCTTCTGTCGGTGGAATACGACTAATCTTACGAGCAGGAATATAGATCCCGATCAATATCACCGCCAACAGGATAAAGAAAACAATGAACGACACGATAAGAAAATGCTGCGTGAAATCCGTAACCCAACATTCATTAATAATCTGCCTCCAATTGTTCCCCCTCTCCAGTCCTTCTTTGACAGCATATTGCAAATAAAGCAAGCAGCCCGTCAGTGCAGCTACAAACGTCAACACCGCTCCTTCACCCATCAACAAGCGGACAATATATCCCGGCGTACCGCCAAAGGAAAGCATCACTCCCACTTCTTCGCGGCGAGTACGTGTCTGTAACCAAAAAGTACCGATAACACCCAAGCAAAGATTAATTAAAAAGAATGCCGCCATTGCCAGATTACGCCGATACATCGGCGTAACATCATAAGACTCATTTTTCGTTATCAATGCTTCATAAGACCGGACGTTACGGGCAAAAAGATTACCGGCCCGCAACTCTTTCACCATCCACGGTTGAAAATCATGCAAGAAACGCTTCATACTCACATTCTCTTTCAGACAAAGCAATATCCGCATATCATCGTAAGCATCTTCCATATCGATAGATATCAAAGGACGAAAAATGACAGGAGCCGGACGGGAGTCACTGGTTGCCTTAAAGTTTCCCACTACACCAATAACCGGCGAATAAATTGTATCATTCCCCTCTCTGGACCAACAACGCTTATTACCCGCATTTTTAGTGTGGAACAAATGTTCAGCCGTATTTTCAGTTATTACGATGTCATTTTCCGTATAGTCATAGTCCGATAATTCGGCCGGTGTCCTGCCTCGTCCGGAACGAAAACCATAAGTTTCGAAGAAATTCGTATGAGGTATAAATTCCATAATCATTACCGGCAAATCCAATGTGTCACCTTCCGCACGAATAGATGTATTGGCATTCCCCGTAGAATTGGGATAAGCGAAACCCAATACCGGAGTAGCCGATTCTACGCCGGGATAGTCCTTAACCAGTCGCGTCAGATTGAAGTAAGATTTCATAATCATGGCCGAATCCTCAGCCTCTTCATCATAACCGGGCGCTTGTGGCTGCAAGGTACTGAGAGTAACAAGACAAAGGCGGTCGGTGTCATAGCCTAAAGGAATACTGCGGTCATACGTCGTCACGATAACCGGGTCAAGGATAATCCACGTAACAATACTGACCAGAATCAATTCCGCCAGTAACCAGCCATTACGGCGACGGCGTGCCCACAGGTTCTTTAATATAAGTTTCAGCATATTCTTTATCTTTTTTCATTCAATGAATACACAATCGGCTTCCGCAGTGCATACCATGCCGGAATCAATGCTGATAATAAATTCAGCAAGATACAGAACAAAAGAGCAACAACAAATACCGCCGGGGCAAACAGCACCTCACCGGAAACCAGCACATTCACTCCTTCCGGAACCGGTTCGGCCCAGTCTTCCAATATCATAAATACCCACTCACGACAAGTATACAGGGCGAACCACGCCAACAATAATCCCAATACACCACCCAACAATGTCAATAAGAGGTTCTCCCACATCACTTGTGAAAGTAATCCGCCACGGTCGGCACCGAATGACTTACGCACTCCCATCTCCGACAAGCGGCTTTCCATACGGCTCGCTATCATTCCGCTCAAATTCAAGGCAGGAACCAGCAGGAGCACCAGCAATATTAAAAGGAGATAACGTATCTGTGCCCATGCACCGGTTGTCATACTAGGATAAGGTTTAAACAATCGCTGCAAATGGGAAGTAGGTTGCTCCCAAAGATTCACCTGCCATTCATCCGCATGCAACAGATTTTCCTTACGGACAATTTCCTGAATTTCGGCACGCAACGCTTCGGCTTGCGCATCGTCCTTTACAAGAAAAGTAACACCAAATGCACCTAAATAAGGTATTCCATAATTGGAGTCACGATATTTAGGAATTACACTATAAGGAATATAGACTTGAGCGTATGAATCCGAAGTCAGATAACTTGCACTACGCACAACACCACAAACGCGATAATTGACATAATCCAAACTGAATGAGCGTCCCACCACACCTTCGGCCGTGTCAAACAGACGACGAGCCAGTTCTTCTGTTATGACAGCCGTACAGATACCGCTTTCAAGGTCGGACGTAGTAAAAGGCTTACCTTCCGAGAAATTAAATGGATAGATGCGAAAGAAATTCGGGTCAACCAACTTTAAACTTACTGTAAAATCCCCACTGCGGTCGACCGGTTGAATATAATTGTCATCTGACCTGTTATTCATGAACCCCGAAACAACCTCAGCATTCTTCAACGGATAAAACCACTCTTGTAATGCCTGATAAGAAACGGCCCATTGAAAAGTCTGTTTATTCTGCTCCGTTCCTTTTTGAAAGCTTGCAGAAGTCAGATAAAGCGTTTGCATGCGATTCACCTCCGGATAAACCGGAGCTACTTTAACGTAGTAAATCACAGCAACAATCATGGTCATAGCAATAGCCAGCCCTGTACCGACTATATAAAGGGTACTGAAAAGCGGATTCTGCTTCAACAAGACCCATGCTTGCTTCAAATAGATTTTTACCATCCCTGAATATATTAAGTTATTTGTCTACTCGTGATGCAATGCTTCCGCCGGTTGCTCTTTCATAATCCAGCGTGCCGGCACCGCAATGCCCAATACAATCATCATTGCGAGAGTTCCCAATGAAATAGCAAAATCTACAATCCAGCGACCTGCCGTATAAGGAACTTTAGTACTCAATAAATCCATGTGATGGAAATTGAACACGATAATAATGATAGGAATCAACGCCAGTAACAGAATTAATAATCCCTCCGTATTGAGCCAGAATACAACCCGCCCCTTCGACGCACCGACAGCCATACGCAATCCCGTTTCCGAACGGCGTGCCTGTGTACGCATCCAGAAAGTCCCGGTAACGCCGAAAAACACATTCAGCAACAAGAAGGCGACAATGAGTTGTACCATTTGCCAATCCGTTATCACATAATCTATACGATCGGCACGCATTTCTTTAAAACCTGTTACAGCATTTACATAGATATTGCCGGACGTCAACCGTTCACCCAAAGAAGCAAGCCATTCTTCCATCTCAGTCTGTGTCATGTCACGCTTCATGCGTAGCGAATATTCCAATGAAGAAGGACGATACCACTCGAAAAGCTCCTCCATCGTAGAACCGGAAGCTTTGATATAAAACGTGGGAGTAGCCGGTTCAAAATCATTCTCACGAATAGTAGGGGCAACAGCCAGTACAGGCGTCCCGTCCAATTCGCCGGTATTTACCAACCGCCCGCGCGGTTCCTTCCCACCGAAAAATTTCTGCGCTACCTTCTCCGTCAGGATAACCTCATCTTTTGCCGGATTTTCCAGTTCGCGGATATGTTTTCCATTCACGTCATGAATGCCGAAAACTTCAAAGAAACCGACATCACCCAGTTGGCGGTGCAAAGATTCCGAATAAGCATTGACGCTATCCGCACCTGCCGGTTCAACGCTCGTCCACGAATTTCCCTGACTGTAGGGGCAACTGTAAAAGCTGCATCCCACAGCCTCCACCTCACCGGTATTCATCAGTCGTCGAGTCAATTCCGTGATACGTTCCCAACATTTGGCTCCACGCTCGTCCTCGCCTGTATAATCTTCGTTATCAGATTCCATTTCCTCCAGATGAAGCCGCCAGCAACGATCGATGTTATAACCTAAAGGCTCATTATAAAGAGTGTATTTACTATACCCGCCATCCGTAATCATAAAGACAGCCAGTAAAACCAATGCCAGTTCGGCAAATATCCAGCCATTCTGTTTGCGCTGGTTCCATATCAGAGTGATAAGATGACGTATCATGGTTTATTCTTGATTGTTCAACGATTTGACAATGTTATACTTTCCGGCACGCCAGGCAGGAATGCCGGCACATAGCAGGTTCAGCAGGAAGATGAAAAGCAAAGTCACCAGAAATGTTTCCGGACGTATCAGCATCTCCGCGTTGAATTCCGTACCTGACGGAAAGAAGATATCACGTGTCAGTAACAAGACACCGATGGAGAACATCAGTCCGAATATACCACCGATGAAAGTAATTATGAGATTCTCATCGAGGACCTGACGGAAAACATTACCTGCACTCGCTCCAAACGCTTTACGAACACCTATCTCTGCACGCCGTTTACGAAAGTTAGCCAGTGTAATGCCAATCATATTGAGCGCCGGAAGCAGCAATAGGAAAAACATGAAACTGCCTTGTTGCAAAACCCAATTGCTATAGGGAATTTCATTAACAAAACCGCTATTATTGGTAACCAACAGATCCAGATTAGTCATCGGTCCGTTAAAGAAACTGACAGCATATTCCGACGTATTCGTATTCAGTTGTTTGGTAACCTTATCCACCTCTGCACGGATAGCGGTAAAATCATCGGTGTCATGTGCCAGCATCACAACATTAAAAGGACCTACCAGCCCCTCATACACATTGGCAGCCGTCTCCATAGCAGCACTCGAATTATAGGGCAACCATACATCCGAATAGGCGTAACGGGCAGTACGAGGTACATCTTTCACCACACCACATACCGTGTATTCTGTCCGATTAACAAGTAATCTCTGTCCCTTTACCTCCGTCTTACCGAAGAGGCGGCGTGCCAGTTTCTCACTGATAACTGCCTTACGAATGCCACTTTCATTGTCTTCGCATGTAAAAGGAGCGCCATTCAGAAATGTGTAATCGAATATTTTCCAAAAACGTTCGTCTGTATAGGTAGCCCGGTATTTTGTAAAGGTACGTTTGGCAACGGAACTAACGGATACCGTGTTACGGGTATAGCCACTCACCTCCTGCGGAGTTTTCAGATTATAGAAAAGCTCACGTACCACACGTTTTCCCATTCCTCCATTATTCCAGTTCCCATCATTACTTTTCATGAAAGAACGGGTTGCAATTATGTGCAACATACGACTACGCTCTGTCTCCGGTGCATACTCTGCCAGGCGCACCTGTATCACAAGAATAATCATCATTACAGCAGTTATAGCCAATGCTGTTCCGGCAATAGAAAGTCCGCTAACCAACGGATTTTCTTTCAGCAGACTCCACGCTTGCTTCAAATATATCCTCAACATATCTTTCTTATTTTCAAGCTATAAGTTACAAGCCACGAGTTGCTGCAACCCTCACCCCAAAAGGTACTTGTAACTCGTAGCTTGTAGCTAATTCAACTTCAGTTTATTCTTATTTTTATACTGGCTCATGTCGCTCACCACCACCTGGTCACCCGGCTGCAAGCCACTGATAACTTCAACAAACTCAAAGTTGCTATCACCCAGTTGCACTTTACGTTTCACGATTTCTTTATCAGAGTCACACACAAAGAGATCATACTCGCCACGTCCTACATAATAAGAAGCATTGGCGATACGCATCACATCTTCTTTCACGGCATTCATCACATATACATCCGTCTTCAATCCCGAACGCAAACGACGGTTATTATCCTCATTCAGTTGTACAGTGAAAGAAATCACTCCGTTTTTTGACAACGGCGTCACACTGCTGACCGTACCTTCCAGTTTCTCACTGCCAATCTTCACAATCGCTTTGCCACCGGCAGCCACACGGTCACCATACGTATCTGCTATTTCACCTTCCACCTTGAAATGGCTAAGATCAGAAATCACGGCAAGCTGGCTTCCCTGAGAAACCTGTGCACCGATCTGGTTATTAATATAGGTAAGGATAGCTTTGCGCGGAGAACGAACCTGTGCATCATCCAGCGTTCGCTTCATCTCGGCAAGACCTTTGCGGAAGATGCTGAAATCCAACTCCTGAACTTTATATTCGGCAGCAAGCACTTCTTTCTCATTATCATATTGTTGTTTCAGCTGTTCGTATTCCAACTGGGCTACGTTATAGCTAAGTTCTGCTTGGCGCACTTTATCCGTAGTTCCCGAACCCAGGCTATCAAGATATTGCTCATTACGCAACTCCACTTTCTTGCGATTCAACTGCATGGCGGAAACCTTAATCTTCATAGACAGGTCGTTCAGTTTGGTCTGGTTGTTCACGCGCAACTGATCCAATTTGTAGCTGCGCATCTGCTCTTCGTCTAACAATTTTTTATAGTCTGTCTCTACACTTTGCAAGTCAAGTTTCAAGATCGGCGTACCTACATCCACACTATCGCCACCTTTCTTATATATCTCGACGATACGGGTATTGATAGGAGAGTTGATAATCTCCTCGAAAGCCGGTACCACTTTTCCGGATGCACTTACACTGACTTCAATCGTGCCTTTATCTACTGTGGAAAGTACCAGGTCTTTTGCTTTCACTCCCGTACGCATCAATGAAATGAGTACGCTGATAACGACTATACTTGCCACGCCGATGCCTCCGTAACGGATAATTTTCTTGTTGCGTTCTTTGTTACGCACTGCTTTTGGTATTTCTCTGTCCATGTTGAATATTGAGTTATTTATTATTTTATAAGTTTTCAGCCTTCGCCCGCTTTCAAAAACGAACAGGCATATTATTCACATTATTTATATATACTAAATGCGTGCCAAAAACGTAAATAGCTGAAAACAAGAAGATAGAGAAAAAAGAATGGTGTCCGATATCGAACACCCTGTACATTTTCGGATAAATCAATAAGCCTTTGAATGGCAACGAAGCAAGCTAATTTCAAAGATACTAAAAGCTAATTTCGAAGATACTAGAAACTAATATCGGAGTGCCTACAAACTAATATCACGGATACTAAAAACTATTCTTACCACAAATATTTTTCTTTCTTACAACAGATATAAAAGTATCATACAATAATTATATAAGTTTCTTACAACAGATATTGTAAGAATAATAATTAGGAAATTAATTATTAGTTGGATGCGGTACGGAGATTAATAATTAGTGGAATAGAATCTAATCCGTAGCAAGTAGATTCTATTCCCCTTTTATGCCAATCAGAAATGCCTGTTATCTCAGCCTCAACCTATCTCCCACTTCAGGAATATATTCATCATCTTTCCGGTTCATCTTATACAGGTTCTTCAACCGTATACCGTACTTTTGCGAGATGGTATGCATGGAGTCGCCATCTTTCACGATGTAAACAGTATGCCGCTTAGAAGCTTTCTTTTTCTTACCTTTCAGATAGATGATATCACCCGCCTCCAACGTATAATCCTTATGCAGGTCATTGTACTTCACAAGCTTCTTCCAACTGATATCGAACTCCTTGCCCAATAAGCGGAAAGTATCACCGTCACGAGCTACGATATAGGCTATATCATTAGCTATATATACCTGATGCGGATTAGCCAGCCAGGGTTTCTTCTTCAGTTCTTTCTCCCAATTACGGTTTTCACGATTACTCATACCGCGACTGTCATACTTATAAAGTTCATAATCCTCTATAATCGTTATCAGACGGTTCGCATAAGAGGGATCAGTAGCATATCCGGCTTTCTTCAAACCACGTGCCCAACCTTTATAGTCCGTAACCTTCAAATCGAACAGGAATGCATAACGTGCACCCCGCTTCAGAAAAGCAGAATGATCTTCATAAGAATCTCTGGGATTACTGTAAGCCCGAAAACATTCATTGCGGGCATCGTCATCATGACGCACTGTGCGTCCACGCCAGTTACTACCGCACTTAATACCGAAATGGTTATTACTTTTGCGTGCCAATGCACTTTGTCCGGCACCACTTTCAAGAAGTCCCTGAGCCAGAGTAATACTGGCAGGTATCTTGTGTTCCTTCATTTGTTGTACGGCAAGCGGAGCATACTTCTCTATATATTCCACGTAACGGGCATTCTTGCGCTGCGCCTGAGCGGCAACGGTACAAACCAGAAGTGCCAGGATTGCAGTGAGTCTGATAGCGTTCATTCTATTCATAGCAATATAAGTTGAGGTACAAAAATCTTAAAAAGAATTGGAATTACCAATCTCTTTTCTAACTTTGTAACATTAATTACAATATACATCACTGCCTTATGAAAGATTTGACCTTACAAATTGACATTAAAATATACGATTATAGTGAATTAAATGATGCCGACCGCCAACTCATAGATTCAGCGCGCGAGGCTACCCGGCGTAGCTATGCCCCCTATTCACACTTTTCAGTAGGCGCCGCTGCACGGTTGGCAGACGGTACAGTTGTCACAGGTACCAATCAGGAGAATGCAGCTTACCCGTCAGGACTTTGTGCCGAACGTACCACTTTATTTTATGCAAACTCCCAATATCCTGACCAGGCAGTAGAAACTCTTGCCATTGCCGCATGCAATGAACGGGATTTCCTGGATGATCCGATTCCTCCCTGTGGTGCATGCCGCCAGGTAATGCTTGAAACGGAAAAACGATTCAAGCATCCCATGCGCATTTTACTTTTCGGGAAAAAAGGTATCTATGAAATGAAGAATGTAGGTGCTTTGTTACCTCTATCATTCGACGCATCTTCCATGGAGTAATCCTTCTGATTTATTTAGTTTCTTTCTCTATCCATTTACTGACCATCCTGCGTAACTCAAGTGGCGAAACAGGTTTGGTCAAAAAGTCATTGCAACCCACATTGAGTGCCAATGCCCTATCATCGTCATAAGCAAATGCCGTAAGTGCAATGATGGGTACCCGGGCACCGCCTTCCCTTAACATAACGACTGTATCTATTCCGTTCATACCCGGCATCTTCATATCCATAAATATAAGATCAGGAGATTGAGTATTGAAAAGCTCTATAGCCTCATTACCATCATGTGCTCTCAGCAAACGATAATCCTTTCTGAGAAGTGCCTCGATCAATAAATAGTTGCTGTCTATATCCTCGGCCACCAGAATCAGAGGTTTATAATTTCTTGAGATGATCTTTATAACCTGGTCACCACCCTTTATTACAGTATCCGAGTCCAATGAGGCATCAAGTGTATATGGATGTGTGAACCAGAAACACGAACCTTCTCCTTCACGGGATTCTACTCCAATCTCTCCTCCCATTCGCTCTACCAAACTCTGGCATATAGACAATCCAAGACCAGCACCTTGCGAAAATGAGTCGAGTTTTACAAAACGATTGAAAATCTCATGCTGCTGTTCAGCAGGAATACCCTTACCGGTATCCGTCACACAGAAACGCACCTGAGTGTCATTTTCCAATCTATAGGAAAGAGTAACCGATCCCTTGGTCGTAAATTTCAAGGCATTCGTTACGAAATTAGAAAGTACCTGCATGATTCGGTTCTTGTCGGCATCAACCATTATCTGTGGTGAGCTTTCGTCAAAACACAGTACTACCGCTTCCTCATGTTTTTTGTGTGAACAAGTGGAAATTACCTCACGGCAAAGTCGGGGTAAATCCACCCTTGTTATAGTGAGTTCCACCGTACCGGCCTCTATTTTAGAAATATCCAAAATGTCAGAAATAAGGTTGAGCAACAGTTCGTTGTTCTCCTCTACTAAAGACATATACGATTCACGCTCATCATCATCGGCTTCGGCAAGCAAGCTCGAGAAGCCCACAATAGCATTCAGAGGAGTACGTATTTCGTGGCTCATATTAGCAAGGAATGCCGATTTTAGCCTATCTGATTCTTCTGCTTTTTCCTTAGCCTGAATCAACTCCAATTCTACCTGCTTACGGGTAGTGATATCAGTAGCCAATTCCATGATTGCCCATCGTCCGTCGAGCCACTTTATCGCCATACTCTGAATGGTATACCAGCGTTCGGTAACGGGATTGTAGTCTTCCCAGAAATGAACACCTGTGAACTTACGGTTGGCATCGAGTAACTGTGGTTTCGGGCAATGCGCACACAAACCATTCAGTCCTGCATTCAGCATTTTCCAGCATTCTGCATTTTCCGAAACCTGTCCGGCTTCTTCGCGGAAAGGTTTGTTTGCAAAGAGTACCTTCTGTGTATCATAATCGCAAACAAAAATATTGGCATTGATGTTATCCAATACCTTTTGCATAGTTCGTTGAGACAATTGCAGAGACGTTTCTACCTGCCAGCGTTTTGTAGCAGTGGATACAATTTGCGATATTTGACTCATTAACTCCACGTCCTTTTCATCCCACTGCTTATTCCAGCAGAAGTTAAATGACAGGAAACCGAAATGCACCCCTAACTGCGACAGAGGAAAAACGGCAATGGCTTTTACACCCTGTACTTCGAGCATCTGGGTAATAAAGGGATCGAGCGAATAGATATCGGACGTACAGATGATATGATTCTTTTCGAGCATATCAAACCACGGCTTTCCCGCTTCAATGGTCATACTCCGCAGGTAATCTATGGCCGGCTCAATACCATCGTTGCACCATTCGTTGGTGCATCCGTATGTGACCCCGTCAAGATGGTTTTCCCATGTTGCCAATCGGTCAACACCGGTATAACGGCCTATTTCAGCAAGTGCCATATTCATGGCTGTAGGTATATCCGGTTCCAGTTGTAATATTTGCAACACTTTTATGAATAATGCCTGCCGCCGGTTGGTTGCTTCCAGATTCTCTTGAATGGCAATCAGGTCCTTAGATTTTTCTTCGACCATTTGTTCGAGCCGGTTACGGTACTGTTCCAGTTCCATGCCGACTCCTTCTTGTTCGGAATCAGTAGATTTCATACGAGATTTATTGAGATAAATTAAATATAATGATTAATTGTTCTCTGCCGAGATACACCTTATATTTTGCAAATATATAGTTTTATTTGGCAAATATATGGTTTTATTCTACAATTTAAGAAAATCTTCTTAAAAACGGTATTTTACCTAAAAGGCTAATAATCGAAAGCTTATCGAAGCACTCAGAATATCCCCCTTTTGATAGTAATATTGCAATATCCAAAAGAAATACCTATCTTTGCACCCACTAACTAATAATTACTACGATGAGAATTTCCAAGTAAAGACAAACATTTCGGTAAACATCACTTTTTACATGCTTTATAATTCAGAACGCTGAGCATCACAAACGTGAATGTTTAGCCAATACTGTGTTTGTCTATTCCCTCCACAATCGAGATTTTATTGTATCCAAAGCACTTTTTGGTACAGTGTATTCACCTCTTTAAACACAGTATTTACCATGAGTATTATTATCAGAGATCTTAGTTATGTCCATTCCGACAAAGAAGTCTTATTCCAACATTTGAACCTTGTTATCAACCCGGGAGATAAAATGGCGCTAACCGGAAACAACGGTTGCGGAAAATCCACTTTAATGCGGATTATTGCAGGTGATTTATCTGCTACAACCGGAACGGTCAGCCACCCGGAACATCTCTATTATGTGCCTCAACATTTCGGGCAATATGATGACCGAACCATTGCACAGGCTTTAAGAATAGATGGCAAACTGGAAGCCTTGCATGCCATCCTGAACGGAGATGTATCCGAAAAGCATTTTGCCACACTGAATGATGACTGGAATATTGAAGAACGTGCCCAAGCTGCCCTGTCGGCCTGGGGAATGAATGACATTCCCCTCTCCCGTCTGATGGACGGATTAAGCGGGGGAGAAAAAACGCGTATCTTCCTCGCCGGCATGGAATTACATTCACCTGTCGCTATTCTGCTGGATGAGCCAACAAACCATCTGGACGCAATGGGGCGGCAACGGTTATATGACTTTGTACGGCGCACTCCGGCCATTGTACTCGTCATCAGCCATGACCGCGCCTTACTAAACCGGTTACCTGCCATTTGTGAATTATCCTCTAACGGACTAACTTTCTATGGCGGCAATTACGATTTCTTTAAGGAGCAAAAGGGAATCCAACTGAATGCCCTGCAAGAGCAACTGGAAGAAAAACAAAAAGCCCTGCGGCTTGCCCGGAAAACTGCCCGTGAATTGGCGGAACAAAAGGCAAAACAGAATGTACGGGGCGAAAAGGCCGCCATCAAAAAAGGCATCCCCCGCATTATGATGGGTGCCATGAAAAACAGAGCAGAAGTAAGTACCAATAAACTAAAAAGTGTACATACCGAGAAAGCAGAAAAGCTACAGCAGGATATGCAAAACATAAAAAGTACTCTTCCCCTTGCAGAGAAACTAAAAACAAACTTCAATGCCTCCACTCTGCACGAAGGTAAAATATTGGCTACTGCAAAAGAAATGAACTTTCAATATCCGGATGTTCCCCACCCCATGTGGACAACACCGTTAAGCTTTCAGTTACGGAGTGGCGACCGCTTCTATATTGAAGGCAATAACGGCAGTGGTAAAACTACATTGCTAAAGCTGATTTGCGGCGAACTCGCTGCCGTCAACGGAACACTCGACCGCATTGATTTCAGCACTGTTTATCTGGATCAGGAATACTCTCTTATCCATAATGAATATAGCATTCTGGAACAGGCGGACCATTTCAACCGTCGTCATCTACCGGAGCATGAACTGAAAACGATATTGAACCGTTACCTTTTTCCAGTAGCTACATGGAACAAGCCTTGCAAATTGCTTAGTGGTGGAGAAAAGATGCGTCTCTCCTTTTGTTGTCTGATGATTGCAGATAATACCCCGGATGTTTTCATACTGGACGAACCGACCAATAATCTGGATATTGAAAGCATCGAGATTATTACGGCAACCATCCGGGACTATACAGGAACGGTGATTGCCATATCACATGATAAGGAATTCCTGAAAGAAATAAACTGTAAATCATGGGTTAAGTTAGAAAGATAGTAAGTATAGAAAAAGCAGAGCAAGCTTTAGCTGCTATTTCCGAGTTTCGTCTACAAACCCATCCGGTTCGTCTCAAATAAAAAAGTAACGCATAGCAGAGACCTATCTTTGTCGCATTAAACAAAAAACGATAAAGATGGATAAAACTAAAGTATTAGTAATAGCCGCATTACTAATTTCAATTTGCTCTTTCGGAAAGGAAATATCTAATATCCCCGGACAAGCATCAGTCGATGATGAGAATATCCCACAAAGTAGTGGGCGCCCTGTACAAACACTACGAGGAGTGGTTAATGACCGGGCGTCGGGGCATCCTATCCCTTATGCAACGATACAGTTGACGGACATTCCGGGTTTAGGGATGATGTGCGATAGTCTCGGACGTTTCGCACTTCCCAAAGTTCCGGTAGGCCGCCATTCCGTGCAGGCTTCGTTTATGGGATACGAGCCGGCAACCGTACGGGAGATTCTGGTGACTTCCGCTAAAGAAGTTTATCTGGAAATAGCTTTGCAGGAAAGCGTAAACGAACTGAGCGAAGTAGTGGTGCATGCACACAACCGGAACGAAGCAATGAATAAAATGGCTGTCGCAGGAGCACGTATGCTCAGTGTAGAGGAAGCAAGCCGCTATGCAGGCGGATTTGATGATCCGGCCCGACTGGTTGCCTCATTTGCCGGAGTAACGCCAAGCGTTTCCAATAATGGTATATCCATCCACGGCAATGCACCGCATTTATTGCAGTGGCGACTGGAAGATGTGGAAATTCCAAACCCAAACCATTTCGCAGATATCGCCACTTTGGGAGGTGGAATTCTGTCCTCACTCAGTGCACAGGTTTTAGGAAACTCCGACTTCTTCACGGGTGCTTTTCCGGCAGAATACGGCAATGCCGTTTCCGGTGTCTTCGACATGAAGCTACGCAACGGGAACAACCAACGAAATGAAAATACATTCCAGGTAGGCATCATGGGAATAGATTTCGCTTCCGAAGGTCCGTTAAGCAAGAAACATAAAGCCTCATATATCTTCAATTACCGCTACTCCACTACGGGACTACTGAACGTTGACTTAGGTGGAAAGATGGACTATCAGGACCTGAACTTCAAACTAAACTTCCCCACCCGCCATGCAGGTACCTTTGCCGTATGGGGTACTGCATTGCTTGACAAATACAAAAGTTCACTCGAAGAGAATCCGGATAAATGGGATTACCTGGAAGATGCCGGACAGGGGCGTTCCACCCAGTACATGGCAGCCGGAGGTGTTACCCATCGCTACTTCTTTAATGAAAACACCTTACTGAAAACCACACTTGCCGGAACTTATTCCGACCAAGAGGCCATTCAAACCACTTACGACAGAGAATTTAATTCTTCACCTTACATCGAACAGAACAGCAGTAACACGAACCTGATACTGACTTCGTCACTGAACCGGAAAGTAAGCAACCGTTTTACCAACAAAACCGGATTCACCTTTACACAAATGTTCTACAATATGAATTTCGAGCTTGCTCCATTCATCGATCAACCGTTGGAAACAATCTCAAAAGGAGATGGAAACACCAGCCTGATTTCAGCCTACAACAGCTCTGCATGGGGAATAAACGACAAACTAAGCCTGAACTTCGGATTGCACGGCCAACTGCTCACGCTAAATAACCGCTGGACCCTTGAACCCCGCACCAGCCTGAAATGGCAAACCAATGCCCGAACTTCCTTTGCTTTGGCTTACGGTATGTACAGCCGTATGGAAAAGATGGACGTTTACTTCGTAAAGACGCAAAGCACCGGTGACCGGTCAGTAAACAAAAACCTCGATTTTACCAAAGCACACCATCTGATGCTTTCATTCGCCTATAAGGTTTCAGAAAATATAAGCTTGAAAGTGGAACCTTACATTCAGTTTCTATACGATGTACCCGTCATGCGCGACAGCTCCTTTTCGGTACTTAACCGAGATGAATTCTTCGTGGAAAACGCTTTAGTGAACAAAGGACGAGGACGCAACTTCGGTGTAGACTTCACTTGGGAACGGGCACTGAACAAAGGACTCTATTATATGATAACCGCTTCCCTGTTCGATTCCCGTTATTGCGGTGGCGATGGTATCTGGCACAACACACGCTTCAACCGGAAATATGTATTGAACGGACTGATCGGTAAAGAGTGGATGCTGGGACGCAACAAACAAAACATTCTCAGTGTCAACCTGAAGCTTACCCTGCAAAGTGGAGAACGCTATGCTCCGATAGATGTGGAAGCAACGATGGCCCACCCCGACAAAGAAGTGCAGTATGATGAAACGCGGGCATATTCCATTCAACGCTCTCCGATGCTGATTGGCAATTATACGGTAAGCTACCGCATCAATAAACGCCGTGTATCTCATGAATTCTCCGTGAAAGGCCTCAACTTTACAGGCAGCAAAGAGTTCATTCAGCACCTCTATAACATAAAAACAGGAAAGATAGAGGCAAGTGAACAGAAAACCGGTCTGACCAATATCAGCTACAAAATAGAGTTTTAATTCAGGATAATCCAGTGTTTTATATGAATTTATTCTATCTTCGTCACCTCAAATGAGAGATACTCCCATGAAAGTAATACCAATTATAGGCAATGATGATTCTTTTCTATACCGCTTCCTCGTCAGCTCACGCTTCCGGGTAGCCAGACATACCACTGTCGTCGTGGCACTGTTTGTCATAGCCTGTAATCTGGTATTATTCAGCTGTCAGGGTTATATAGAGATGTTGGGAAAGTGGATCTATCTTCTCATCTTCAACATGTTTCTGCTCTACGGTGGCATTTTTTATTTCAATTTGCTCTATCTGGTGCCCCGTTACTTGCTCAAACAAAGATATCTGACGTATATTCTTTCCCTATCAGGTGCTTTAATCATAGTTTTTATTTTTCAAGCTACACAGGAGTATATTGTATCCGATATCTTCTCTGTACCTAATATTTACGTGGGATATTCTAAGGTGGCATTTGTTATGGATTATCTTTCCTCTTTCCCATTAACCCTTCTCAGCATCATGGGCGGCGGTATGACTGTCTTGTTGCGGCTCTGGATACTGGAAAACCAACGGGTGATGCAACTAGAAAAAATCAGGTTACAGTCCGAAATAGAACATCTGAAAGAACAAATTAGCCCCTCCATGTTATTCCGGGTACTCCACTATTCAGGAGAACAGGCACTGGTAAATCCGGGAAAAGCGTCGGAAATGTTAATGAAACTGAGCCAGATACTCCGTTATCAGTTGTATGACTGTAACCGGGAGAAAGTGCTGCTAAATACGGAAATCAAATTCCTTTCCAATTATCTGGAACTGGAACAACTTGTTTCGAATAAATTTGATTTCCACATGAGTGCCTCGGGAGAGACAGGGCGTACATTTGTATTCCCATTGCTCTTTATACCTTTTATCCAGTACACAGTAAAGCAAATAGAAATTCAGGAAGAACAATCCGCATCCATTGAAATTCATTTGCAAGCGGAAGATGAGACCATTCTGTTCAACTGTCAGGTATCCATGCCTTGCCTGGAACCGGAGCAGGAATTGAATAAAATCCGGCAACGCCTCGATTTGCAATACGGTGAGAATTACCGGTTGGAATTAACCGGCCAGAACATCCAGCTTGAATTGAAAGGAGGTGGAAAATGATTAATAACCGTTTTACCAGTTTCCTGCTTGCTCCACGTTACCGTACGGCAAGACATTTGTTTCTGCAATTCGTAGTGTTTATGATTACAGTGAACATACTCTGGAATGTCCCCATGCGTCCCCTCAGTTTCCCTCAAAGGTTATTGGGATGGACCATCTATTTCATTTCCATTGATGCAGTTTTCTATATCAATCTTTACTGGCTATTCCCTCGCTTCCTGCTGAAAAACCGCCTGTTGATATATGCGCTCGGTGTGTCCGGAGTAAGTCTGATAGTCATTATAGCTGTAGCTATATTCCAAATTTTCACCATCGACATTTCAGTGCCCGCATCCGATAACAATCTGTTGCCTATCGTGGTAAATGCCATATCGGGAGTATTGGCCATGGGATTTACCGTAGCCGGGATGTCCGCCATACTCCTGCTTCGTCACTGGATGCTCTATAATCAGCGGGTAGATGAAATTCAATCTGCTACCTTGTATTCTGAGTTGAGATTTCTCAAAAATCAGATAAATCCGCACTTTCTGTTCAATATGCTGAATAATGCCAATGTACTCATTCGGAAAAATCCCGCGGAGGCATCCAAAGTCTTATTCAAACTGGAAGATTTATTGCGTTACCAGATGAATGATAACTTCCGCGAACATGTACCTCTCCGCTCCGATATCCATTTCCTGAACGACTATCTGAATCTGGAAAAGGTACGGCGCGATCACTCTGATTACAATATCACAGAGGAAGGTAATATCGATGCCATACAATTACCGGCTTTGCTATTCATTCCCTTTGTAGAGAATGCGGTGAAACATAATTTCGACAGCGAACATCCGTCATACGTTCACCTTTTCTTTAAGGTCGAGGATAATCAATTGGAATTCCAGTGTGAGAACTCCAAGCCTGCCGTAGCAACAGGCAAAAGCCATGTGGGGGGAATCGGACTAACTAATATCCGACGCCGGCTTGAGCTCCTATACCTCGGTCGCTATTTACTGGAAGTAGCCGAGACAGAAAATAAGTATGTAGTAATTTTAAAACTGGATTTATGAATTGTATTATAATAGATGATGAACCACTAGCACGCGAAGCCATGGAAATGCTGGTGCAAGAAAATAAAGAGCTTTGCTTACTGGGCATGTTCAATAATGCCGTATCCGCCACACAGTTTATGGAAGAACATTCTGTCGACCTTATCTTTCTGGATATTCAGATGCCGGGTATCACCGGCATAGAGTTCGCACATACCGTCTCCAAACGAACCCTCATCATCTTTACGACCGCCTATACGGAATATGCATTGGACAGCTATGAAGTCGATGCTATCGATTATCTGGTGAAGCCTATAGAACCGGAACGCTTCCAAAAGGCAGTACAGAAAGCCCTCTCCTATCATTCATTATTGATGAAAGAGGAGAAAGAGGCCATTGAAACCAATGTTTCTTCCGAGTATTTCTTCGTGAAATCCGAACGGAAATACTTCAAAGTAAACTACACTGATATTCTCTTCATCGAAGGATTGAAAGACTATGTAATTCTTCAACTCCCGGAGCAGCGCATCATTACCCGCATGAATATGAAAGGCATCTCCGAGCTCCTGCCCCAGGATCTGTTCCTACGGGTAAACAAGTCCTATATCGTCAATACCCGTCACATCGATTCATTTGATAACAATGACATTTACATAGGTAATTATGAGATTGCCATAGGTAACAGCTACCGCGATACATTCTTTGAAGAATTTCTAATGAAAGGAAAAAGAAAAGAGTGATAAAGTGGTGAGGTGATAGAGTGTAAATTATCATTTTTCAAAATAATCACGTACTTTTGTATTCCGGAATAAGCAACTTAACAGGTTTACAGATATGATACAAATTCGCCCCAGCCAGCTTTCAGATTTAGACCGCCTGATGGAGATATTCGATCATGCCCGCAAATTTATGGCATCTGTAGGAAATGGAAATCAGTGGATCAATGGCTACCCACAACGTGAGCTGATTGCCAAAGAAATCACCGACGGACATTGCTATGCATGTGAAGATAAGCACGGAAAAATCGTCGGAACATTCTGTTTTGTTCCGAGTCCCGACCCCTTTTATGCCATCATCGAAGATGGAGCCTGGTTAAATGATGATCCTTATTATGTGATTCACCGCATCGCCTCCGACGGAAGTTACAAAGGCATCGGCGATATCTGTCTGGATTGGTGCGCCAAACAACATCCTAATTTACGTGCGGACACACATAAAGACAATATTATCATGCAAAATCTGCTCACAAGAAATGGCTTTATCCGCTGCGGAATCGTGTATGTATCTAATGGAACAGCAAGAATCGCATATCAAAAGATAGTCTGAACAATAATTGCTTCCACATAAATCTGTTATACACAGAATAAATAATCAAAAAACAGAAAAATCATAGAATAATGGAAGATACGGAGAAACAAGAACCTACGCAGTGGTTCGTCTTTTTTAAAGACCAACTGCTGCTGAAAAAAGAGAAAACAGAAAAAGGAGAAATAAAATACAGTGTACCTTATGGTACAGAGCCACCGTTGGCTCCCGGTTCAGGCTGTACGATTCATGAAGTCTTACTACCTACGGATGAAATGGTACACGCATTCGCCATCGAACAACTCGTTGTGGAAACGGAAGAATGGCTTATGGTCAATCTCAGGGGCTCTTATGAATATATCACCCTGGATGAATATAAAGCTGCCGGTAAAGCATATCAAATATTGTATTGGGACCAACATAGTCGTTTTTGTCCTGCATGTGGCATGCCTACGGAACACAAGACACCTATCATGAAGAAGTGTCCTTCGTGTGCCTACGAAATATATCCGCCTATCTCTACAGCTATCATCGTGTTGATACGTCGTGGAGAAGAAATCTTACTGGTACATGCCCATAACTTCCGCGGAACATTCTATGGCCTGGTAGCCGGTTTTCTTGAGGTAGGAGAAACTCTGGAACAATGTGTACAACGTGAAGTAATGGAAGAAACCGGATTGCGGGTGAAGAATATCACTTATTTCGGTAACCAACCCTGGCCCTATCCCAGCGGATTGATGGTAGGTTTTATTGCCGATTATGAAAGTGGAGAAATCAAGTTGCAAAAAGACGAACTCAGTGCCGGAGCATTCTATTCGAAAGAAAATATGCCGGAAATTCCACGAAAACTGAGCATAGCACGAAAGATGATAGACTGGTGGCTAAGCAATAATTAAAAGACGAAAAACATTCAAATAAAAACAGATTGCGGAGGACATGCATTCAACAAACGAACAACTACGAATGAAACGACTCTCATTCACATCAACCAATTAGCATGCAACCGCAATCTGTATATCTTCTCATCTCCCGGTCATCCGACCTTCATCAAATCATTCTAAATATATCCATCAGAAACAAAAGAGGATAATGGCAATTTATATCAACTGGTGCTTTCACTATTGAAAACGTTCTTACGCCACTAATTGCCAAAATCCCCTTTTACCATCCTGATGGCTATTAACTAAGGTTTAGGTTAGGTTCATACGTTGCATATAAAACGGCATTTAACAGAGAATGATTTCAGAGTTGACTTAAAGAAAGCAAAAGAACCTTAAAGCGAAAAGAATGTCCACACCAACAGATAAAAAACAGGAAAGGTGCAACCCTTCGCAGGATTACACCTTCCCTTCTGCCTATCAGCAGTTTATCTTTCTCAAATACCGAGTGACTTGCGTACTGCTACCACCTTCTCTTCTGCTTCCGCATCAGCACTGGCATAGCATTTCGGGCAACCCATTTCACCCTTCACCTCAATATAGAACTTAATTTTCGGTTCAGTACCCGACGGACGAACAGAAATCTTTGTACCGTCTTCTGTGAAGTATTGAAGCACATTTGAAGCTTCCGGCATATCCAGTTCACTAACCTTTCCCTGGGCATCAGTAATCTTCAACGTCTTATAATCCTTGATCAGTTTAACAGGTGAACCTCCGATTTCCTTCGGCGGGTTAGCACGGAAATTATCCATCATGGCTTTGATTTCATCTGCGCCGCTCTTACCGGGTTTCACTACGTTCACAGTCGTTTCTTTAGAGAAACCATATTCTACGTAGATATCCATCAGCACGTCATACAGTGTCTTGCCCTGATCCTTAGCCCATGCACAGATCTCAGCCAGCAGTGAACAAGCAGAAACGGCATCTTTATCACGAACAAAGTCTTCTGCCAGGAAACCATAGCTCTCTTCACCACCACCAATGTATTGCTGCTTACCTTCGCTCAAACGGATTTCACGTGCGATCCACTTAAAACCAGTGTAGCAATCACGCATTTCAATCTTATTCTTATCAGCTACAGCCTTAATCAGTTCAGTAGTTACAATGGTCTTCACAATGAAGTCATTCGGCTGCATCTTACCCATTGCAATACGGTTCTTGATGATATAATACAGGAAGATCAGACAAGTCTGGTTACCATTGATAAGTACCCACTCACCCTTATCATCTTTACAAGCCATACCTACACGGTCAGCATCGGGGTCGCTGGCCATTACGATATCAGCATCGATCTTCTTCGCCAAAGCGATAGCCATAGAAAGTGCCTCAGCATTTTCCGGATTTGGAGATACCACTGTCGGGAAATTACCATCCTTCACCATCTGCTCAGGTACACAATTTACATTTTCAAATCCCCATTCTTTCAGAGAGGCAGGAATCAAAACACGACCTGCACCATGCAGCGGAGTATAAACAATGCTGAGATCTTTCTGACGCTTGATCACTTCCGGATCAATAGAAATGGAATGAACCATATCCAGATAGATCTTATCCACATCAGCACCGATAGTCTGAATCAGGTCTTTGTTACCTTTAAACTTAATGTCGGCAACAGTCACCTTATTTACTTCATCGATGATAGCGGTATCGTGCGGAGCAAGTACCTGTGCACCATCATCCCAATAAGCCTTATAACCGTTGTACTCTCTCGGATTGTGGCTTGCAGTGATATTAATACCACTTTGGCAACCGAAGTGACGGATAGCAAAAGAAACTTCCGGTGTAGGACGCAAATCATCGAAGAGATATACTTTGATACCGTTTGCCGAGAAGATATCTGCAGAAATCTGAGCAAACTTGTCGCTGTTGTTGCGGCAGTCATAACCTACCACCACAGAAATCTGCTCTTTATCCTTGAAGCACTTGTTCAGATAGTTAGAAAGTCCCTGTGTAGCAGCACCTACCGTGTAAATATTCATACGATTGGTTCCTGCGCCCATGATGCCGCGCAAACCACCCGTTCCGAATTCCAAATCCTTATAAAAGCAATCTATCAGTTCGGTTTTATCTTCGTTCTCCAACATGCGTTTCACTTCCGCCTGAGTTTCGGCATCGTATGCCGGGGTGAGCCATCTCTGGGCTTTCTCAGTTACCTGTTTGATAAGTTCCTGATTCTCCATATAATTATTGTTATTTTAGAGGTTAAAATATATCTGTTATTTGTAAGACACAAATGTAGGCGAATAAGTTCAAATATCCTACATTTTCATGAAAGATTTACACTGTATTGTACAGATTTCACAGGAGAAATGAAGTTCCTGTGAAATCTGCAACAGGGCATTATTCCGGCATTTTATAGCGGTCACCGGTTTGTTTAACATACTCTTCCAGGAATTCTTTCGGGTATCCGGGACGTATCACACCTGCCGGCTGACCGATGGAATTACGTTCGAACTTACCATCTTTCATACGCTTCACTACACCATCATTGTATTTTACGATAAGGAATTCGCCCAAACGTTTCCAGGTATCAAGAGTGCTTTGTGCAGTCATATTTGTATAGTTAGTCAGGAATGCTTTTGCTTGGGCAGGATCTTTGGCATATAGTTTGGATGCCGCTGATTCAATACCTTCCTGCGCATCATTGAAAGTCGTTTCCATCTCCGACTGGCTTGCACGTACATCCTCAATCATCAGATCATAGCGAGGATAAACCATATTCGCCACCCAATTGAAAATCCAGAAAGAAGAATTCCAGGAGAAAGTGATATAGTCGGCGCCATCTACGCGTGAGTAGCATACAGGCACTTTATCCGTGCAGCAATATACAGGTGTGAACACCGTCATATTGGCATCATCCGTACCGAACCAAAGTACACCACCGATAGCGTCGGGCATAGAAGAACGCATCTGAGATACAAAAACAAAACCGGATTGCTGGGTAGAAATAGGACGTTCATTAAAATATTCCTGGTCGTTCACCTTGAAAGAAAGTGGAGAAAGACGATAAGGTGTGTGGTAAGGGCCTGCACCGAAATCCTTGCTAATATCCAGCGGAGTACCTTCATAATGGTCGCGCATGGCATTCTTCACATCCTGTACGGAGATTTTGCGGTTTGCTTTCAGATAAAGCGGCATTGGCTGATCGGTTTTACCTTCTATATACGGAAGAAATTCTTCTCCACGGTCGGTAAACATATTGAAATAGCTCCATACACGGGCTTCACAGTAGCGACGTGCACCGAAATCCAGAGGAGCGTATGCATCTGCAAAACTGAAATCCTTATTCACGCCGGTAAAGTAACCTTTTTCGCGGGCAAAAGAAATCACATCGGAAGAATAAAGGCAATTATTCTTGTCGTTCATATCGAACTGATGGATACGGGACTGGTTGGCATGAGCAGAGATGCAATCATCCGGGATACGTACAGCTACCCATACGGCACCACGCACACCAGGGCCTTTACCTATCATTTCCATAATCCAGACCTCATTAGGATCGGCAATAGTGAAAGACTCACCACTGCTGTAATAGCCGTATTCCTGTACAAGATCGGTCATCACCTTAATGGCTTCACGGGCAGTACGGGCACGTTGCAATCCCAGGTAAATCAGACTACCGTAATCAATAATACCAGTAGTATCCACCAATTCCGGACGACCTCCAAAAGTAGTCTCGGCAATGGTAAGCTGGAATTCGTTGATGTTACCAATAACATTGTAAGTCTGGCGAGCTTGCTCTATCCGGCCCAGATATTTGCCGGTATCCCACTCATGCACATCCATCAGAGTGCCTTTCTTATGTACACCGGCAGGATAATGATATAACTCACCGAACAACCCGTAGGAGTCGGCAGAATAAGAAACGATGGTAGAACCGTCTGTAGAGGCATTTTTACCTACAATAAGATTGGTACAAGCCAATGCATTTGCCACGGCTACTACCATACCTAAGACGGAAAGAGTCAGTCTTTTACTTTTCATACTTCAGTTATATTAATTATTAAATCAAATGTCGCATACAAGCAGCTACCTACCAAGTCCGTATCAACTCCGTACCAACTCCGTGTCAAGTCCGTAGTTATAGACACGGAGATGGTACGGAGATGACAAAGTTCAGACACAGGGTTATTTACCAGACAAACTCAAACTTTTCTGTTGTCTGATTCCCGCATCCATCCGTTACAGTCATTTCCACAACATGCTTGCCTCCCTTTTTTACATGATTCGGGTCGAGCTTACACACCAGATTCCCACTGATAGAATTGGGTTTACCAAACAAGGCATACTTGCCATCTATGGTTCCGCGGTAACTGCTGATACCAGTCTCTTCATCTTTTGCTTTGAATACGATACGCCCTGTACTTCCCCATTGTTTCGGATTAAGCGGAGTAATTTTAGGCGGTATGGTATCAATGGCAACAGTGTAAGTACCCAATTCACGGATAGTGGTTTTCATAAAACCATCTTCATATCTGCCACCGATATTATACTTCTTGCCACGGCTGCTCACACCTGCCACGTAATATTTCGTCGTATCTTCTAACGGACGATGACGCAGTCCGATACTCAATTCGCAACGGCCATGCAGAGGTATGCGTGTATCATTCAACTGATAGGTGAAAGCGATATCCCCACTATCAGCCCGTACAGTATAATTCAGGTATGCGTCGTCATAGAGCATACCTCGGGGGATGATCAGATTCAAGCCAGGTTCTTGCAGAATATTCACCTTATCCCAGCGAAAAACATATTTCTCCCGGTATTCCACAGGTTTTATTTCCGTACGCTTTCCATGTACGGTGAAACGCACTCTTGAAGTGTTTCCCAATGCATCTTTCAGCGTATAAACAAAGTGATAGGGACGTTCTTCATTGATCTCAATCAATCCCCGGTTACCATTGGGAGCATGCAGCATACGCAATGTATTTCCAGGCTCGATGAAAGACTTCATATACTGCCCGTACGTCCACGAATTTATCATCCGGTTTTCGTTTTCCGAGAAACGGTCTACCACACTACGGAATACTTCCACACTATCTACTTCCAGAATGACAGTATGTACTCCATAACGATTGCTCACTCCGTCCATATAATCATAGGCACGAATAGCTGATCCTATCAGTCCCCAGGCAGTAATCGGCTGTTTGGGATTAAGTGGAAAAGCCTGATGCCTCTGATTTCCTCCCACTACTCCCCTGCCCGGCTGTGGAAAGAGCATAATGCCTTCGGCACGAGGAGCCGTATTGTCTTTCACTTTCTTCTTAAAGAAGGGCAACGGGTCGATATAATCGTCCGTATCCGCCTCAAACACATCCAAGTGCAGGTGTGGACCGAAAGAATAACCGGTGTTACCACTCAGAGCGATAACTTGCCCTGCCTTTACAGGATATTCACCCGGTTCGGGTGTAATCTCCACTTCCCATGACTCCTTTTCATATTGCAAGTCTTCTACCCTACGGGCTACATCGCCCACAAAAGTACTAAGGTGTCGGTTGATGGTTTTATATCCGTTATTATAGGCTACATCAAGCACATAACCCGAACCATGTGTGACACGGATACGCGAAATATATCCTTCGGCCAAGGCATGCACCGGCTTACCGATAGTGCCTCCTGTTTTAAAATCCAGTCCGCCATGAAAGTGATTGGCACGTATTTCACCGAAGTTCCCGGAAAAAGTAATGGGGAAATCGAAAGGCGGAGTAAAGGTAGCATCCTGTGCATGAACAGCGGCAGGAATCTGCACCCCACCGAACAAAAATAAAAAAGATAAATATATAGTAGATTTGGTATATCTATTCATAGGTGTAATCTTTGTTTTTAAACGCAGGCAAAGATAAAAAATATCCCCATCTTTGCCGCAATAAATATCATAATTGTACTTGCATAATTCCCCAAAAGACATATCTTTGCAACGCAAACTATATAATAAGCACTTATATAAACATCAATGACCCATACAACTTTCACCTACACATGCCTTGTTTTAGCAATACTTATTGCCATAGGCTTTATAATAATGATTATCACCATACGTCGTTTACACAAGGCACAAAAGCAACTGCAAAAAGAGAATAAAACAGATGACCAGGAAAAAAAATATGACTGGTACAGGCACTAATCATTTCATATTCATACATGAACAACCTCCTGAGCAAAATATTGAAACTCAGCGGGCATCCGATTATTTCAGATTAAAACCTGTATAAAAATACTGTTGTAAAACACCTACTCTCAAAGTACATCGAAACACGGAAATCGCTACATTGCGACATGTTTAACCCCCAATTAAAATTGTAAGGTTATGATTATCGGAGTACCTAAGGAAATCAAAAACAACGAGAACCGTGTAGGAATGACCCCTGCCGGAGTAGCCGAGTTGGTGAAAAGAGGTCATACAGTGTATGTACAGGCGTCTGCCGGTACAAACAGCGGTTTTCCTGATGAAGAGTACACTGCAGTGGGTGCGAAAATGCTGCCAACCATCGAAGCTACGTATGCCGCAGCTGAAATGATTGTAAAGGTGAAAGAACCTATCGCCCCCGAGTACAAACTGATTAAAAAGGGGCAAGTGGTATTTACCTATTTCCACTTCGCCGCCGATAAGATACTTACCGAAGCCATGATAGAGAGCGGTGGCATCTGCATCGCTTACGAAACCGTAGAGAAGGAAGACCACTCTCTCCCATTGCTCACTCCCATGAGTGAAGTAGCCGGACGTATGGCTACACAGGAAGGTGCCCGTTTCCTGGAAAAGCCGCAAGGCGGAAAAGGGAAATTACTGGGTGGTGTACCCGGCGTTCGTCCTGCACGTGTATTAATTCTGGGGGGCGGTGTAGTAGGAACCAATGCTGCACAGATGGCTGCCGGAATGGGTGCGGAAGTACTGATCACCGATATTAATCTGACACGCCTGCGCTACCTTAGCGAAGTGTTACCAAAGAATGTAAAAACTCTATATTCTTCTATGCATAACATCAGGATGGAACTGCCTAACATAGACCTCGTGATTGGTTCCGTACTGATTCCGGGAGATAAAGCTCCACATCTGATTACCAAAGATATGCTGAAGCTGATGAAACCGGGAACCGTTCTCGTGGATGTTGCCATAGATCAGGGCGGATGCTTTGAAACCTCTCATCCTACCACCCACAGTGAACCAACGTATGTAGTGGATGGCATCGTACACTATGCGGTAGCTAATATTCCGGGAGCAGTGCCATTCACTTCAACTATGGCACTGACGAACTCCACACTACCTTATACCGTGGCATTGGCAGACAAAGGCTGGCAAAAAGCATGTAAAGGCGATCCCGCTCTGGCACTAGGACTGAACGTAGTAGAAGGTAAAGTTACTTATAAAGCTGTAGCGGATGTATTCGGACTGGAATATGAACCGATAGAGTGGTAATAGATAGGAGCTACAAGTTACGAACTACGAGTGGCTGCGCTATCACGCTGCAAAGTACTTGTAACTTGTAGCTTGTAGCTCATGTAACGTCGGTTGAATTGATTGGCACATTATTTTATGTCCTTTTTCTCCCTGTAATTCTTCACGACATGCTCAATGTGTTTTGGAAAACCAATCCTTAAACTCCTGCACACGTGCCTTGCTTACCAGCACTTTTTCATCCGATACCTTACAACGAAGATTAATAGACAGACGGTTGTTGAACCATAAATCAATATCCTTGATAGCCTCACGGGAAATCAGAAATTGCCGGTTGACACGGAAGAACAGGGATGGATCGATACACTCTGTTATTTCATCCAGTGTTTGTGGAAATGTATATTCCTTACCATCGGCAAGAACCACCTTCACTTTGCAGTCCTGAATATAAAACAGCAGAATCATATCCACCGAAACCGGTAGCAACTTGTCACCCTTCACCGGAATGAGAAAATGCGTTTTATAACTTTCCTGCTTTTTCAGCGAATGAATTAATTGCAACAAAGCATTGTCAGGGGATTTCCCTTGTTCCGAACCATGCAACTGCTCCAACTTATGGAAAGCCTTCTCAATATCACTCTTTCCAATAGGCTTCAACAAATAATCCACACTGTTCACTTTGAACGCACGAAGAGCATATTCATCATAGGCCGTAGTGAAAACAATAGGGCAGGTAATATCTACATGATCGAAGATTTCAAAGGCTGATCCGTCAGCTAAATGAATATCCATAAAGAGCATATCCGGCATAGAATGTACGGCAAACCAATCCAACACAGCTGCAATACTGTCCAAAACAGCCTCTACTTCCACTTCCGGCTTCACTTCCTGTAACAAAGCTTTCAGGTTGCGAACTGCCGCTTTCTCATCTTCTATAATAATTACTTTCATGAAACACTCGGTATTAAAGGAATACGTATGGTAAACTGCTCGTTCTCGCTGATTTGTATCTCCCGCTTGTAAAGCAAATAATAGCGTTTTGCAAGATTTGCCAGTCCTATGCCAGTTCCGGTAGTAACAGTCAGTTTAGGCTGCACCGGATTGGTAACGATTAATTCTTCCCCTTCGGTATAAATACGGATATTCAATGGATGCCTGTCGCTTATTTCATTATGTTTCACTGCATTCTCTATCAGCATCTGGACTGCCATAGGAGGCAAATAATAATTGGCATATTTATTATCAATACAAATATCAAAAGAGAGATTATCTTCAAAACGCATCTTCAACAAAAAGATATAAGCCGACACAAATTCTATTTCATCCTTCACACACACACTTTTCGAATCATTTCCCTGCAAGGTGTAGCGCAAAACACGGGAAAGTTCCTGAATGTATTCCTGTGCTTTATCCTTGTCTTCGCGTACCAGTGACCGGAGAGTATTCAGAGAGTTAAAAAGCATGTGCGGATTCAATTGATTCTTCAAAGCCTCATACTGGTTCAGGATGTTCTCGGCCTGCAATTGTTGGTTTTCTATAACGACTTCCTGCTGGCGCCGGATAAGGTAGGATATATAGCAACTTCCCGATACGGTACAGGTTATTATAAAATCACGCAGAGGATGCAGATAATGATGTACCATGGCATCAATGGCCGGAATATCGAAAGTGTGATGCAGGAATACAAAACATTTCCCTAACAAACTGCTTAAAATCCAAGTCAGTATCAATGACAATATCATCTTCTGCCAGGTAATTTTTACAGCCGGCTGGTTAAAGTGGAACAGCAAAATGTTCACCTCAAACAGAATCACAAGAGAGATGAAAGTGAAAAACACTTCACTTGCCACATCAGCAGGCCTCATGCCCGGAAACAGTGTCTGGCTCTCGAAGACATCAAAGAGAGAAACCAATTCCGGAAAATGAATCAATGTTGCCACGGAAATGGAAACGATGAGTATGAACAGAGTATACCGATTTTTCATGCTTGCAGTATTTTACATACAAAGATACATTTTATTCCATCACATCCTTATTTTTTCAAAGATAAGGAACCTTATTGTTCAGCCGAAGCCTGCTCTTTCATAATCCTTGCTGTGACATACATACCAGGACGGAATTGATTGTCCACAGTATCTACCCTGGCATAGACTTCAACAGAGCGTGTATCTTCATCCACTTTCTGCCCGATAGATATCAAAGTAGCCTTAAATACTGTTTTTCCCATTCCGTTTACACGAAATTGTACCGGATTTCCCACTTTCATATCTGCCAGATCCTTTTCATAGGTTGTCAATCTGAGTAAAGTCCGACTTTTATCTACTATTTCACAAAGGGCATCTCCTACATTCATATATTTACCGACATTCATTTTCACATCTGCCACATAGCCATTGATCGGAGCTTTAATCTGCAAAAAAGGTTGAATACCCTCCTTCAGCAAGACTTCAGGTTCCACTTCCAGTAATTTCAACTGTGCAGCTGCCGCCTCCACACGGCTTTTCATTGAAAGGTAATCTGCCTTGCTTTGCTGAAGTTTCTTTTGGGAGGCTGCTTGTTCGGCAGAAAGAGCTTGCTGGCGAAGGTATTCCGCTTCCAGAAATTCAGTCTGTGCATGACTGTCCAGATATGTCTGTTGTAAAGTTATAAAGTCGGGATTTTCCAGAGTAGCCAATACACTCCCTTGCCGTACAGGTTCACCGGGCAACAAAGAAGTACTTTTAATAACCCCACCCATCGTAAGCGAAACCGTCGCCATCCGTTGTGGAGGAATAACCATTGTACCGTTAAATGATACCTGATTGGGTTTAGAAGTAGCTGAAGTGATAGCATCTACCTGAATGCTATCTGTCACGTTTTCTGCTACGGCAACAGCAGTAGCCTCTTCTGCCGGTTGTACTTCTTTGTTCTCGCCGCATGCTGTCAGCACCAGCAGAATTAAGGGGAAAGTTATCTTTTTCATCGTCATTATTCTATTTAAAAAGTTCGTATTCAAGGGCTGCTATATTGTATTGATATACCGTTTCGAGGTATCCGCGACGAATGTCACGCGCCACATTAACGGCTTGTATAAATTCAGTTATATTAGTTTCGCTATGTTGCAACTGCAGGTTGGCCACCTTCAACAGTTCATCCGCTTCTTTCAATGCCGATGTTGTATAATAGCGCAGACTTTCAGACTGGCGGCGCAAACTGGCAACAGCTTCCGAAACTTTGTTATATAGATTCTGTGTATTAGCCTCAGCTTCAGTTCTTGCTATGACGGCAGCCACTTTCGCTTGCTTTATCTTGCTATGCCACGGCAAGAAATAAACCGGAAAGGAAACTCCAACCATCCACGAATTCAATCCTTTCAGTGGAAGTATATCCTGACGTACGTAACCGAAGGAAAGTTCAGGGAAAAATCGGCTTCGCTCCACATTCAATTGTGCTTTAGCCTCATTAGCCTGACTCTGAAAATAATTCAGATGGACTTCCGAAAAAGACGGCACCTGATAATCTACCGGAAATAGTACCAATGCCGTATCTGCCGGAATCAATGGCCGGTCTGCATAACAGACCCAATTCAGGCGTGACAAAGCCAATTTTTCCTCTTCTTGTGCCTGAAAAAGGCAATTCTTCATATCCACAGCCATACTGGTGGTCATGTTTTTCTCCAGCAAAGTTATTTCTCCCTGCTGATAACGCAACTCACCCATACGCTGTAATTGCCCGGCCAATTTGTTCTGGTCACTATATAAGGCACGAAGATTGCAAGCATACAGATAATATGCCCATGCACGCTTCACTTCCGCCACCACTTCTTTTTCAGCGATCTGCCGGTAGAAAGTCCCCGTTTCAACCTGCCTGTTCACCAAAGCATTCTTATAAAAAGGAGTCAACAAAGAGCCTAAGCCTTGGGTTACTTCCCACTGCTTGTCTTTTCTAAGTTCACCATTCAGTTGTCCCCATGAATAGTTCATCTCGGTAGGAGACAATTCCAAAACTTCTCCCCTGCCCGCCTTTACCTGGCGGATTGCCGCAGAAGCTATTTTCAAACGGGGATGGTTCTGCTTTGCCAGCTCTATAGCCTGCTCCATCGTCACTTTCTCCTGAGCTTTCGCCGTAAAGGGCAACATAACAGCCAACAACAGAAAGAAGAACAAGAACTTTTTGGCAGAGAAACGGCGTTTCCATACCACTGTATAGCTTACAATCTGATAGAAAACAGGAATAATAAGCAGTGTCAATACAGTAGATACAATCAGCCCGCCAATAACTACAGTAGCCAACGGACGCTGCACTTCGGCGCCGGCCGAGGTGGCAATGGCCATAGGAACAAATCCCAAGGAAGCAACCAGTCCTGTCAAGAAAACAGGCCGCAACAGATGAGCGGTTCCACGGGCAATCACCCGTCTGGTGGAAAGAGCATACATAGTTTCTTTTCTTATATCATTAAAGTGATTAATCATTAAAATACCATTGAGAACCGCTACGCCGAAGAGGGCAATAAAGCCTACTCCCGCCGAAATGCTGAATGGAAGACCGCGTAGCCATAGTGCCAGAATACCGCCAATCAATGAAAGAGGCACGGTAGAGAACACCACCAATGTATAAGTAACATTCTTGAAAGCGAAAAACAATAGTAACAGAATCAGCATCAGAGCTACCGGTACAACAACCAGCAAAGTGTTGATGGCATTCTGCAAATTCTCAAATTGTCCGCCATATTCGAAATAATATCCGGGCTTCAATTGAATATTCTTGTCCAGCGTCTTCTGTATATCCTGCACCACCTGCTGAATATCCGCTCCACGCACATTGACCCCGATTACAATACGACGTTTGGTTGCATCCCGGTTAATCTGTAACGGACCATTCACCAAATCAATGGTAGCTACCTCACTGACCGGTATCTGAATGCCTTCATTGGAACGGACAAAGAGTTTATCCAGATTCAAATCAGCCACTTTATCCTGATCCAGGCGAACCACCAAGTCAAAGCGACGCTCATTTTCAAAGACTACTCCACTAGCCTCTCCGGCATAGGCTGTACGAATAATAGTATTCAATTCTTCTATATTGATACCATAGCGGGCAATCTTTCCACGATTATACTTTACTACCAACTGAGGTAACCCCATTGTCTGTTCTACAATCACATCCGATGCCCCAGATACCTTTTCTACAAAAGCAGCAGCTTCTTTTGCCTTCTGATAGAGTTCATGTGTGTCTTCTCCATAAAGTTTAATGGCAATATCTGCTTTGGCTCCAGTCATCAACTCATTAAAACGAAGTTGGATAGGTTGGGAGAAATTAAACTCCGCACGGTTAGCTAACGGTTCAAGAGCCTCTTTCATCTTCTCTACCATTTCGGCACGACTGGCAGCACTGGTCCACTCCTTGAAAGGCTTCATGACAATCATTACGTCGGCATCTTCCACTGCCATCGGGTCTGTCGGAACTTCCGCCGTACCTATTTTGGCTACCACATGTTTTATTTCCGGGAGTTTATCCATCAGGAGTTTCTCCGCTTCATTGGATACTTCGATGCTTTCGCTCAACGAACTGCCGGCCGGAAGCGTCATCTGCATGGCAAAATCCCCTTCATCCAACGTAGGAATAAACTCCGCTCCCAGACGGGTGAAAAGAAAGAGAGAAATAACCAGAGCCACAAACGCAGTTGCAACAGTTTGCCACTTAAAGCGCAAGCAAAATGACAAGGCACGGGCATAGAGTTTATTCAGTGCTTCAAAGAATTTATCAGCAAAAGTCGGTTTTGTCACAATATGATGTTTCAGGAACAGGGAAGCCATCATCGGAACGTAAGTCAATGATAAGAACAGAGCGCCGATAATGCAAAATACCAGGGTTTTAGCCATCGGCGTGAAATACTTCCCCTCTATTCCTGTCAACGTCAGTATAGGGAAAAAGACGATCAGAATGATGAATACAGCAAATGTCGCAGACCGTACCACACTTGAAGCACCTTTCTCTACTTCCGCATCCATTTCTTTTGCCGATAAAGTACGTCCTTTAAACTTCTTACTGTAAATATGCGCCAATATACCTTCCAATATAACAATGGAGCCATCGACAACAATACCGAAATCTATCGCCCCCAAGCTCATAAGGTTGGCAGAAACATTAAAGATACGCATCAGAATGAATGCAAACAACATTGCTAATGGAATGACGGAAGCCACAATCAGTCCGGCACGTACATTGCCCAGAAAAACAATCAATACCAGAAATACGATGATCGCGCCTTCTATCAGATTGTAGATAACAGTAGAAATGTTGCGGTTCACTAATTCAGAGCGGTTCAGATAAGGCTCGATAGTAACACCTTCCGGCAATATCTTCTGTATCTTTTCCACCCTTTTCTCCAGTTCTCCGGTTACGACATTGGCATTGGCTCCTTTCAGCATCATAGCAATGCCACCCACACATTCGCCCTTACCGTCCATTGTCATGGCTCCGAAACGTTTGGGTGCTCCGAAGCGTACTGTACCAATGTCACTGATACGGATAGGAATACCATTACGATTAGCTACTACTATCTGTTCCACATCTTTAATGCGGCTTATCATTCCTTCGGAACGAATATAATAAGCACGATTTACTTTCTCGATATAGCTGCCACCCGTATTCTGATTATTCTTATTTAAAGCTTCGAACACCTCTCCGATGGTGATATTGAGAGAGAAAAGTACATCCGGATCAACCGCTACTTCATATTGTTTCAGATAGCCTCCGAAACTGTTTATCTCAACAATTCCTGGAATACCTGACAATTGCCGTTTCACAATCCAATCCTGAATGGTACGAAGCTCCATAGCATCATATTTATCTTCATAATCCGGCTCCACTTTCAATACATATTGGTATATCTCACCCAGCCCGGTGGTGATAGGCATCATTTCGGGCATACCCAATTCGGAAGGAATTTCACCAGCCACACTCTGTATTTGCTCGTTCACCAGCTGGCGGGCATCCAGAGTAGGTACACTCTCTTTAAAGACTACCGTCACCACCGACAGCCCGAAACGGGAGACGGAACGGATTTCAGTGACATTCATGATATTGCTCATGGCGATTTCCACGGGCATTGTGATAAGTTGCTCCACCTCTTGTGGAGCCAAAGTTGGTGACACGGTTACAATCTGTACCTGATTATTTGTAATATCCGGAACAGCATCTATAGGAAGTGTCAACATGGAATAAATTCCACCAATCAAAAGAAACAAAGTGGTAAGCCCCACAAAAAGCTTCTTCTTTACTGAGAATCGAAGGATAGCGTCGAACATGTTTTATACTTTTGGTTTTTCCACAAAAGTAAACTATCCGAATTATACACAGAGTGACTATATGCTGAACCGGCTATTTTAGCTATTCAACCGTCGATATCAGTCATTGAAGTGAAACTAGCGATTTACAGCTTATCCCCAAACAGAAAATCTTTCTTCCTCCTATATGCCCATATCAATGCAAGTATCGTAATACAAAGGTTAAAGATAAATGGAAACTCCTGCGAACGTACATGAAACAATGATTGGAAGAAATCTACAATAAACGGACAAAGCAGCACAGCCAGGTAGTTCATTGCCATCACAAAAGCCAGTGCCAGCGTGGTTTTCTGGGGAACAGCCGTATCCACCGTTTTATCATAAATCAACGGTTGGATAACCCCATAGCCCAATCCCACCAGTATGCAGCCCGGTATGATCAGCCATTCTTTGGGAGAAATCCATATCAGTGCCAACCCCAGTGCAATACACAGCAGGCTGTAAAACTTCGTCTTTTCCTTCAGATACTTTACAACATGCCCCAGAAAGAAACCGGGTGCCATGATAGCAAGGAAGAAGAGGGAAATCATCATCCCCGAGTTCCCACTGGAAAAGTGATGTGCCTCCATCAGGAACGGAAGGTTGAACGTCACGATCAATACGATATAAGTGGTAAGCCCGTAGAAAAGCATCAGTTGTAGCAGATGACGGACATGAATACCATACTTACCGGGGATAGCGGGAGCAGCCGTTTCTACCGATGAAGAAGTATCGGCAGGAGATTTATCCGATGACGTGACTTGTGCTTCACCACCCATATTTTCGTCTTTCAGATGGATAGTGAGTATGATGGCTACCAAAGGTAGTAAATAGACCAGGAAAGGCAGATGCCAATTCACTTCTGCCAGATAGCCGGTAACAGCGGTTGCCACCACCAGCGTAACATTTGTAATGGCGGAACTGTATCCAAACTGCTTTACCCGATAGGTTCCTGTAAAATAACGGGATATCAATCCGGTAGAAAGCGGAATAATCAGTCCCGCACCAATTCCCAGCAGGGCGCTGACAGCTATTAATTGCCACATTTTTGTGGAAAACAGGTACAGCACCCCGCTCGCGGCGAACATCCAGAGCCCCGCGCGTAACAGACGGACAAAGTCGCGTTTCTCAGCCAACTTGCCCGCCAACAAAATAAAAGGTATAATCAATAACGACGGCAAAGAACTAAGCATCTGAATATCCAGTTCCGAAGCATCCGGAAAAATAGTGGAAAGCTGTCCCAAAATAGGAGAAACAGCCAATCCCGGCAAAGAGGTCAATGCAGAAATAGACCAGATGCCGATCAATGTAATAAGAGGAATGGTTCCCCGGCCGGTATTGATTTTCATATACACATATATATTATAGGGTTTGAAATAGTGCAAGAGAAACAATTATGGTTATAGAAAGTTCAAATAGCTCGTAGCCCGTAACTGTTTAATAAACGCCAAAATATGTAAAACCCCGGAACTTTCCTCTGCAAACGCCGTTGTTCTGGGAAATTCGACGGGGAAAATCCTCGCCGCCTAAACCTAAACTAAAATATTAGTAAAATGGAAGATGTAAATTTCAGAAAAGGTGATGCCAAAACAGAAGTGTTTGGATCAAACAGAATGTTGCAACCCTCTCCGGTAGAGAAGATCCCTGACGGACCTACTACTCCCGAGATTGCTTATCAGATGGTAAAAGACGAAACTTTCGCTCAAACTCAACCCCGTCTGAATCTGGCTACATTCGTTACCACTTATATGGACGACTATGCCACCAAGCTGATGAACGAGGCGATCAACATTAACTACATTGACGAAACGGAATATCCCCGTATCGCCGTGATGAACGGAAAATGTATCAACATCGTAGCAAACTTGTGGAACTCTCCTGAAAAGGATACTTGGAAAACAGGTGCGCTGGCCATTGGTTCAAGTGAAGCATGTATGTTGGGTGGCGTGGCAGCTTGGCTGCGTTGGCGCAAGAAACGCCAGACTCAGGGCAAACTGTTCGATAAACCTAATTTCGTTATCTCAACCGGTTTCCAGGTAGTATGGGAAAAGTTCGCCCAGCTCTGGCAGATTGAAATGCGTGAAGTGCCTTTGACCCTTGACAAGACTACTCTTGATCCGGAAGAAGCCTTGAAGATGTGTGATGAAAACACCATTTGTATCGTACCTATTCAGGGTGTGACATGGACCGGACTGAACGATGACGTAGAAGCACTGGACAAAGCTCTCGATGCTTACAACGCCAAGACCGGTTACGATATTCCTATCCATGTAGATGCTGCCAGTGGTGGTTTCATCCTGCCGTTCCTCTATCCTGAAACGAAATGGGACTTCCGTTTGAAGTGGGTTCTTTCTATCAGTGTCAGCGGACATAAGTTCGGTCTCGTTTATCCGGGTCTGGGTTGGGTTTGCTGGAAAGGCAAAGAATATCTGCCCGAAGAAATGTCATTCAGCGTAAACTACCTCGGTGCAAACATTACTCAGGTCGGCTTGAACTTCTCCCGTCCTGCTGCTCAAATCCTGGGTCAGTACTACCAATTCATTCGCTTAGGATTCCAGGGATATAAAGAAGTGCAGTATAATTCGCTGACCATTGCGAAGTATATCCATGATGAAATCGCCAAGATGGAACCGTTCGTCAACTATTCAGAAGAAGTGGTGAACCCGTTGTTCATCTGGTACATGAAACCGGAGTACGCCAAGAATGCTAAATGGACGTTGTACGACCTTCAGGATAAACTGTCGCAACATGGTTGGATGGTACCGGCTTATACCCTGCCTTCTAAACTGGACGACTACGTCGTAATGCGTGTGGTAGTACGCCAGGGCTTCAGCCGCGACATGGCAGACATGTTGCTGGGCGACATCAAGAATGCTATCACTGAACTGGAGAAATTGGATTATCCTACTCCTACCCGCATGGCTCAGGAAAAGAACTTGCCGGTAGAAGCTAAAGTGTTCAATCACGGTTGTAAAGCTCACAAAGCAGCGAAATAATTAAGGGAACCAATCAACAAGGGGACAAGCCAACTCGTCCCCTTGTCAATTCTAAAAAGAAAACTTATGGATAAAAAGATTTCAATCTCTCAACTAAAAGAGGTTGCCCAGGAAGCCTATGAACAGGTAAAGGGTAACACCGGGGGAAAAAATGCCGATTACATCCCCTACCTTGCCAACATCGACAAGAATCTGTTCGGCATCAGCATCTGTCTGATGAACGGACAAATCATTAATATAGGTGACACTGACTACCGCTTCGGTATAGAATCTGTTTCCAAAGTACACACAGCCATCCTTATCCTCCGTCAATACGGAGCACAGAAGGTGCTGGATATGATTGGTGCAGATGCTACAGGATTACCTTTCAACTCAATCATCGCCATTTTGCTGGAGAATGATCACCCTTCTACCCCATTGGTAAATGCGGGTGCCATCTCAGCATGTTCCATGGTTGAGCCTGTGGGCAATTCGGATAAGAAATGGGAAGCTATCGTTCAGAATATTACTGATTTGTGCGGTTCAGCTCCACAATTGATTGATGAGCTGTATAAGTCGGAAACGGCTACGAACTTCAACAACCGCTCTATTGCATGGTTACTGAAGAACTACAACCGTATCTACGATAATCCGGATATGGCACTCGACCTGTACACTCGTCAATGTTCATTAGGTATCACTGCTGGACAACTGGCGATTGCTGCCGGAACCATCGCCAACAGTGGTGTAAACCCTGTCACCAAGAAAGAAGTGTTTGAAGCTTCATTAGCTCCGAAAATTACTTCCATGATTTCTACCGTAGGTTTCTACGAACATTCAGGTGACTGGATGTACACTGCCGGCATACCTGCCAAGAGCGGTGTAGGTGGTGGAGTTATGTCTGTACTGCCCGGTGTATTCGGCGCAGCTGCATTCGCACCTCCTTTGGACGAAGCAGGGAATTCTGTTAAATCACAACTCGCCATCAAGTATATCATGAACAAATTGGGTTTGGGCGTGTTCAATGGTGACCGTGTGACTATTGTAGAATAAGACAATCTCTCTTTTTCATAAATAAAAGGCGTCGTCAGTCCGGAGAGGATAGGCGGCGCTTGTACTTTTCTTTTGTCTTGAGACAAAAGAAAAGATACCAAAAGAAAAACTCAAGGCTGCACTTCCGGTGCTACTCCGGTACTGCCATCCGCAGACGGGGCTCGAACTCGCTTCGCTCAAACAGATCGCCCCTTACCTGCGTCTGACAGCACCTACGCCTACGCACCTACAGTGAGGTCGGGAGACCATGCGGCGTAAAGTAAGTCACTTCCTATTATGGAAATTCTGTTTACCCCAAATGGTAACTTTGTTAACCCCACACAGTAACTCCATTTACATGCCGAGGTAAAGGTCGTTACATACCGAGGTAAAGAGCGTTACAATAAGTGGTAAAGGTCGTTACATACGGCAGTAAATGCTTTTACATTAGGCAGTAAACAATCGGTAAATATTATCTGTTGATTATCAACAAACTAACAAAACCTCATCAGTAATCTATCTCATTTCCGTACAAACACAAACTCCTACCACCGCGCAGCCCTCCGGCATAGGCGCAGGTGCGTAAGCGTAGGCACTGTCAGGCGCAGGTAAGGGGCGATCTGTTTGAGCGAAGCGAGTTCGAGCCCCGTCTGCGAATGGCAGTGTCGGAGTAGCACCGGAGACGTAGCCGGGGTCCCTTTCTTTTTGGTATCTTTTTCTTTCGGGACAAGCCGAAAGAAAAAGTACACACACACAACATTACTTTATATCCCCTCCCTGCAACTCCTTATAATACTCTTGTTTCTTCTGGTTCCTCCTCTGCACCAGACTCGTCACATACACCGTAAATATCGGAAACATCATCATCCCCAATGCTGCCAGCAGAACTGACAGTACACGCCCCGTCACCGTCACAGCAATAATATTGGAACCAACTGTCGTTACATCCATAAACGCCCACCACAAGGCATCCCCATAGCCTGTAACCAATGTATTCACCCCATGCTCCATAACATAAAAAGCCAGACTGGAGAAATAAACCGTAGCAAGCAAAGTCGTCAAATAGGTAACAAACAGACCGGATGCCTTGTTATACGTCAACCACCCCACCACAATGGCCAATGCATAACCGCCGCGCACTAAAGGAATAAAACGCAATAAGTAAGTGATTTCTTCGGAAAACGTCCATCCGGCCCAAGAAATAATACTCTGGTAAGGGATGGCTACCAGAAGGAAAACAAAGTGAGTGGCAAAATAACGTACTTTATGCTTTGCTAAAAACCACTCCAAAATGAAGTCCAGCAAAAACAATACGCACACCGCAAACTGAACCTTCATAAATACCGTCTGAGTATAGAAAGGAATACCCTTGAATGTATCTACTGAAATACTAACCACTAAAAACAACGAAAGTAACAGAATCACAATGTGTAAGACACCATAAATTCCCTTCTCTCGTAATGCAAATTCTGAAAGAGCCATTTTCATAATAATACCTATTATTTATTCTGATTTAATATATTACTGATTTCTGTCTGATTGCCCTAAAACGTCTTGCACAAGACATTTGTTTAAGTGTTAATTTACCAACTTTCACTTTATCCCCGAAAACAACTCTACCGGGTCGTTGTTATAGAGACTGATTTTAAAACATATTTTTCACCTAAAACCTTAACTTATGGCAAATATTAAACAAACAGTGAAGCTGGGTGTGTTCACCCTCGCAATCATGAATGTAACAGCAGTAGTATCCCTACGTGGACTACCTGCCGAGGCCGTGTACGGAATGAGTTCGGCCTTTTACTATTTATTTGCAGCTATCGTATTCCTTATACCGACATCACTTGTCGCTGCGGAATTGGCTGCGATGTTCCAGGACAAACAAGGTGGTGTGTTCCGCTGGGTAGGCGAAGCCTACGGTAAGCGGCTCGGTTTCCTTGCCATCTGGGTGCAATGGATTGAAAGTACCATCTGGTACCCCACCGTATTGACATTCGGTGCCGTATCCATCGCCTTCATCGGAATGAACGACGCGCACGATATGTCGTTGGCAAGTAACAAGTACTACACACTCGCCGTAGTGCTCATCATCTATTGGCTCGCCACTTTCATCTCATTGAAAGGTATGGGATGGGTAGGTAAAGTTGCCAAAGTCGGTGGTATGGTTGGTACCATTATCCCGGCAGCCTTGCTGATTATCCTAGGTATCATTTATCTGGCTACAGGCGGACACTCCAATTTGGACTTTCACAGCAGCTTCTTCCCCGATCTGACGAACTTCGACAACGTCGTACTCGCCGCAAGTATCTTCCTCTTTTATGCCGGTATGGAAATGGGCGGTATCCACGTTAAGGATATAGAAAATCCCTCCAAGAATTATCCGAAAGCAGTATTTATCGGTGCAGCTATCACAGTTATCATTTTCGTGCTGGGTACTTTCGCACTGGGTGTTATCATTCCGGCCAAAGACATCAGTCTGACACAAAGCTTGCTGGTTGGTTTCGACAATTACTTCAAGTACATCCATGCTTCCTGGTTATCACCGATCATCGCTATCGCTCTTGCATTCGGTGTGCTGGCAGGTGTATTGACTTGGGTTGCCGGTCCGTCCAAAGGTATTTTTGCCGTAGGTAAGGCAGGTTACATGCCCCCGTTCTTCCAGAAGACAAACAAACTGGGTGTACAGAAGAACATCCTGTTCGTACAAGGTGGTGCTGTAACAGTATTGAGCCTCTTGTTCGTAGTAATGCCTTCCGTACAGAGTTTCTATCAGATCCTGTCACAGTTGACAGTAGTTCTTTACCTTATCATGTATATGTTGATGTTTACAGGAGCTATCGTATTGCGTTACAAGATGAAGAAGTTGAACCGTCCGTTCCGTATCGGTAAGGGTGGTAACGGTTTGATGTGGTTCATCGGCGGACTCGGTTTCTGTGGTTCTCTGTTGGCATTCATCCTGAGTTTTATCCCGCCCAGTCAGATTTCAACGGGTAGCAATACAGTTTGGTTCTCCGTATTGATTATCGGTGCCATTGTTGTAGTGGCAGCTCCGTTCATCATTTACGCTTGCAAGAAACCGACTTGGGTTGATCCGAACACTAACTTTGAGCCCTTCCATTGGGAAGAACAACCAAAAGTTGCAGCAAGCACAACAAGCACAGCTACGGCAACACCAACTGCAAATCCTACCGTAAATCCAACTAGTACAACAAATAATTCCGGTACACCTAAATCATAGGGGCGTAATCGGAAAACATAAAAATGGGACTGTACAGATTGACGTACAGCCCCATTTTTTATTTTGGACGGTAAGAAAGTGGTTTGTTTGGGACGCATTTCGTCGTCTCATATAGCTAAATTCTTATTCCTTTAGCGCATCCCACGCTCTTCTATATCCTTCCGTCAGTTCCTGCATCACCTCAGCAACCGTCTCTATCTGTTTACCGTAAAGCAGTGCAGAGGCCTGGCCAATCTCCAGTTCTCCCTCTTCCAGGTCTCCATAGAAAATCCCTTTCTTGGCACGTCCATGAGCCAGAAGAATACGAAGTTCATCTTGTGTAGCCCCCACGGCTTCGGCTGCCTCTACAGCGTCACGGAAATTATTCCGCACCAAACGTACCGGAGCAAGCTTCTTCAACAGTAGCCGGGTATCCCCCTCCTGCAAACGCAAACAATATTCCTTGAAATATTCATGAGCTGAACTTTCCTGAGTCAATGCAAAACGCGTACCTATTTGTACTCCTTCTGCTCCCAACACCCGTGCAGCAAGCATAGCCTCACCCGTAGCAATTCCTCCAGCAGCAATCAATGGTAAGGTAGTAGCGGCACGCACGGCAGGTATCAGGCACAAAGTGGTAGTCTCTTCCCTTCCGTTATGCCCGCCGGCCTCGAAGCCTTCAGCAACAACAGCATCCACACCCGCCTCTTCGGCTTTCATCGCAAAGCGGGAAGAACTGACCACATGCACCACTGTCACTCCCCGCTCTTTCAGCCATCCCGTCCATTTGGCAGGGCTTCCGGCGGAAGTGAAAACTATATTGACTCCTTCCTCTACCACTATCTGCATGATTTCTTCAATCTGCGGATACATCAATGGAATATTGACTCCAAAAGGATTATGTGTAGCAGCATGGCATTTACTGATATGCTCACGTAACATTTCAGGATGCATAGAACCTGCTCCAAGCAAGCCCAATCCACCCGCATTACTTACTGCCGACGCCAAGCGCCAGCCACTGCACCAAACCATACCACCTTGGATTATTGGATATTGAATTCCGAAAAGGGAAGTAATTCTGTTCATAGTTTTTCCGTTTAGGGATTATTAGGAAGAAACAAGAAAAATGTATGAAAGGTTCGGAAGAAAAGACGAATTGTAATAAAAAACACAGCCAAAAATATGAATCTACAACATAGGTATCGCCAGATGTACAAATTATACAAATCCTAATTTTTAATCGCCTTGACAGGCTCTTTAATCAACACTGTAGTCGAGTCCCCGTATGCACGGAGCACTTCCAGAGTACGGGCACGGCGCTTACGTCCTTTGACATTCCAGAATTCTTTTGTAAAAGGTGTCATAAAATCACCGGAGAATCCCGAACCGCCACTGGCACCCTGCCAGCTACCCACGGCCATATTATTTGCACGTTCCGTCACTCGATAACGCAATCCGGTTGCTTCTATCTCATCTATGCTTTTACGGATACCCTTTTCTAAAGGAGTCTTCGCCCAATCAGAATAAATACGAAGCATTTTAAGTTCGTAAAAAGGATCTCCTCTCCACGTGTTCTTATCTATTTTAATTTTCTTCTGATACACCGGATCCCAGTTATACTTCGTATTTGCTGTATATGGACGCAAGGTAAGAATAACTTTCTTCTTCGGTGTATTTGGTATTTCGGGAAGTGTTGTATTGAAATCCAGCCATTGTCTTTCCAGCGACATCTGTTGTTTGCCCAGAGGCTCCTGTACTCCCATTTCTTTCAGTACTTCCGGATTCAGCTTAATCTCTCCTTCTCCGTCCAATAGACGGCGCAATCGCAGAGAGTCCTGAGGTGTCCAGTTCTGGGCGCAAACGGGAAGGACTACTACTAAAAGCAGTCCGATTATAGTGCAATATATTCTCATTTATTTATTTTCTTACCACCACATATATCCGCTTCCACAAAGCGGTTCATCATAACAAGGATCTATGGTCCACATCGTACGAGGGTATTTGCGGTTTTCCCACCAGCGGCGATAACGGGCAGAAGCATCCAAAACTTCATCATCCGACAAGAAGTAAATGCCTTCATAATTCTCTGCATCCGCATGTACCATTTTGCATCCCATCGAAGCATTCTGCCCCAGACGGATTGTTTCTACTGTCCACAAGATACATTCACCTAAACGAAGCTTACCACCTGCGGAATAAGAAACCGGAGCCAGCGGAAAAGAAGGAATTACCGTCAAATCTTCGGCATACTTCAACAAGTCCCCTATGTCATCAACAGTAAACCGAGGGATAGTGTTCAGCCCTTCCGGACTTTCAACAGAATATTTTCCGGCCTTCAGTTGCTTAACGAATAAATCCACGTCAGGATTATTGTAGTCCAACGTCTCTTCCGTGCATGACACAAAAGAAAGAGAAAAGAAGAATATCAAAATGGCCATTACGGCACGTATATTAGAAATTGCTTTCATTGTTGCATTGTATTAAGGTTAATATGTCATACGAACACCGCAAAGTAGATTAAGGTTCGTTGGACGTTCCGTTCGCAGCGTTTTTGTTTGCGAATCCGTATCAAAATGATGAGATACCGTAGGCTCTGCAAACAGAGCAATCCGGTCGTTCAACTTATAACGGACTCCCAGACCTGCCGCAACGGAAAGTTGTACAGGCTCTGCTTCAAAACCATTGTCCCTGGCTCCGGATATGCATTTCTCGGCAGCACCACCCAATGTAGCGTAAAAATCTACTCTAGAGTTGCTTGCCAGTATTGCATTCAGTTTCACCGGAACAGCCAGTGTATGTATCGTATGATCTCCGTCAAGACGGTTGTATTGCAAACCTGCCTCCAGAGAAAAATGTTTGCTCAAACGACGCTCGGCAGAAACTCCTGCGGTGAACGGCATTCCGAAATCTCCCTTTGGCAACGATGTACCTATGCCTGCTTTGAAAGCCCATTTTTTAGCAGAACCACCCGCATTGGTAACGGGGAGTACTTTATCGGAATCTGAGCCAAATTCTGTATTGGAATTTGTAGCAGTAGGATCAGTAGTTGTGGCACGATGATTATTTTCATTCCTTGATGAAGCTGAAGCTGTTTGACCATACATTCCATTACCTTGGTGGTGATTGCCATATACGCGTTGGGAAATTGTAATGGAAACAGTAACAGATACAGTCTCTTCATCATCACCATTCGCAACAAGTATGGTACCGGATGACGCTGGTGCCAGATGTTTATGTCCCGGAGTCTGCGCTGTAGGTTTAGGCTCATGAATAGAGGGGAATTTTTCCTGTACCACATCTCCGTTCAGGTTACCTTCCGGTGTCAGCGTAGCCACCTTGGTGAATGCTTCCTGAATCTCATCTTTCGGAGAGAAATACCAGAATGCAGCGGAAGCAGCTCCAAGCACTAATACTACAGAAGCAGCCGCAGCCACCCGGTAGAAGCGTGGAGTAAGGACGGAACGTTTCTGCTTCTGTCCGAAAGCAACAGCTGCAGAAGTATTGGTTGCATCGGTTTCAACTCTTGACAGGTCGCTTTTCAGCTCCTCCCAAAAGCCATCCCGCACCGTCATCTCTGCACCAGAGAGGCGATTACGGAACAAACCGGTTATTTCATCATTTCCTTTCATACTCTGTATATTCTTTAATTCTTTTTGCTAACAAATTCTTGGCGCGATGCAGTTGCGAAGTGGATGAATGTACCTTAATCCCAAGCATTTCCGCTATTTCCTTGTGTGATTTCTCTTCAAACACATACAAGTTGAAAACGGTTCGGCATCCATCAGGTAATTCTGCCACAAATGCCATCAACTGCTGTTCAGAGAGGCGGCTACCGCTATCTGCTATACTTGCTTCGTCGGGTATGTCAGGCAATTGTTCTTCGTTTACCACCAGTTGGGTGATACGCTTCTGCTTTCGCAGATAATCTATTGCCTGTGTCACCATTACTCTTGTTACCCACGTTGCCAACGCACATTCGCCCCGGAAAGTGAAATGGGTAAAGATCTTGATGAACCCATCGTGCAATACGTCATGAGCGGCATCTTCATCGCCCGTATAGCGGTAGCATACCGCAAGCATCTGCTTGGAATAAAGGGTATACAGCTCCTTACGTGCGGAATCCTTTCCTGCCCGGCAGCCCTCTATCAGTTCTATTTCATTTTCCAATGTCAGTGCTATTTTTTACGGACGCCTCTTCGCGTCGTTTGTTAGTTAGACGCAGCTTTCCGTAGAATGCTGCAATGTAATATCTAAAAAGAAGTTAAAGAACGGAGATTATTTATATTTTGCTTTCAAAGTCTGTATCTGCTTGTCAAGCATTTCATCCAGTGCATCAAACTCACTCCAATCTAAGATACCGGGAACCATAACGACGAAGTTAATAAAATTATCATGTTCCAAAAGATAGGAGACTTCATCCTTAAAAGTGCGGTCATCACTCAAGATATTCTTTCTTCCCGCAGACAAGGCAAGCCCCATCAGCACATCGGTCTTTATCTTATAATAATCACCCACATCTTTCTTTTTCCTTCCCAACTCAAAATAGACCTGCATCACATCCTGCAACATACGTTTCTCAGGGATATACTGCATTAATGAGGAACCTTTCAACACGTCCAATGCATCGGTTCTATAAGAGAACTCATCAAAATTATTAAAAAGCTTGCCATACTTCCATAAAGTATCTCCAGGTATCTTAGATACATCCATATTGTGGTTCGACAACACAGTGCTCATGTGTACATCAATATCCAGCAACCGCTTTATTTTACGCAATTCCTCCTTATTGTACTCCAGTTCTTCCGCTACCAGTTGCATCGTCGCTCGCACTTCTTTCTGCCTACTGTGCTCCGCTATCTTGTCACTTCCCCAGAAAGTAACAATGATACCTGCCGCCACAATGCTGAACTGACGAAAATAGTCTCCCAGTTCCCAGCTTTTGAGCACGTTCTTTATCTTATCCCAACCGTTCTGTCCCATAACTCTGATTATTCTAAATGATATTTTTCTTCAATAGCCTGTATTGCCCTATCAATTCTTTTCCCTACACGCTCTATATAGTCGGGAGTAAAATATCTATGAGCAACCCTAACAAAGTTTCGCACCGATATATTCGAAAGGTAGATGTCCCATGCCTCATATCCCCCCTCATACAAACAATGCATCTGTTCATCGGTCAGTGTAAGATTGAAAGGTGTCATAACCTGGTCTTTCATATCATAATAGCCGTTCATAGTCGCCTTAAACCCATCCAATACTTCATAAATCTCAGTCAACTGCAACAGCAATTCTTTATCCGAAATTTTCTGCATCAACATGGAACTTTTAAGTATATCCAGTGCATTCTGGGTATAAGTGAAACTACGTATATGCCCCATTAGAAGGGCAAACTGCCTCAACGAATCTTCAGGTATGATACGAATCTTCAAGTCGTGCTCTGCCAATAAGGCAGAAAGACGTTCGTCTTCCTGAAACTCAGCCACAATATCTTCATATTTCTCCCGGTTACTTTTCAGTTCTTCCTTAATCAGCAACATGGTGGCCCGGATATCCTCCTTCTCCGAATTTCGGGTTACCAAATCACTGCCCATAAAGGTAATCAGCACACCAATCACGACAATGGATATTTGTCGCACGTAGTCTCCCAGCTTCCATCCTTTGACTATCGTTTTTACTCTTTTCCAATCTATCTTTTCCATATCTTCCAAATGCATCATCTATTCACTCAAAACGCATCATCTGTTTGACCTCAACAGACCATGCGTTCACCCCTAACAGACCGTCTGTTTCTTAGTGTTCCGTAATATACTGATTATTAATAGAAAAGCCTCTCATAAAGATTGCAATATGATGGCAAACTTATGAGAGGCTTCCCTTTTTATTCCCTAATACGACCTTCCGCCTTTGTCAACATGCTTTAAAACTCATATCCAATCCTTTTACAGAATGGGTCAGAGCACCTACAGAGATAAAGTCTACACCACATTCGGCATAATCGCGCAGCGTATCAAAAGTGATACCACCCGAAGACTCGGTTTCATAACGACCGCCTACCATATCCACAGCCTTCTTTGTCATTTCAGGCGTGAAGTTATCAAACATGATACGGTCTATGCCACCAAGATCAAGCACTTGTTGCAACTCATCGAAGTTACGTACTTCAATCTCTATCTTGAGGTCTTTACCTTTTTCCTTGCAATATTCTTTAGCACGATTGATAGCCTTGTCGATGCCTCCGGCAAAATCCACGTGATTGTCTTTCAGCAAAATCATGTCGAACAATCCGATACGATGATTTACACCACCGCCAATCTTCACAGCCATTTTCTCAAGGATACGCATACCGGGAGTAGTCTTACGGGTATCGAGCACACGTGTATTCGTACCTTTCAGTTTCTCTGCATATTTATGCGTCATGGTAGCAATACCACTCATGCGTTGCATAATGTTCAGCATCAGGCGTTCTGTCTGCAACAAAGATTGCACCTTGCCTTCCACTATCATTGCTATATCGCCCGGCTTCACCTCAGCCCCATCATTGATGAAGACTTCTACCTTCATAGTAGGGTCGAAACGACGAAACACTTCTTTGGCAACTTCGATACCAGCCAGAATGCCCGGCTCTTTAATCAAAAGTTTGGATTTACCCATCGCCGTAGCGGGGATGCACGAAAGGGTTGTATGGTCTCCGTCACCTATATCTTCTGCGAAGGCGAGGTCTATCAACCTGTCAATCAATTCTTCTTCCTTATTCATTCGCTTTATCTATTCTTATTTGATGTATCACATATTTGTTCTGTACCTTTCTGAAGAAACAATTCACCCGAAAGTTTCCATTAGCGGTCCCCAAAGTACCGATGATGAAACTTGATTCATCCCTCTTTCCTTCGTGATTCACATTGAAGCTACTGACTTTGTTCTCGGCAAAAAAATTAGCCATTGCTCTTTCTGCAGTTCGCTTGTCAGCATTGGTCGTACGATTGTGGATAATCAGATCCACCTTATCACCCAGATACCCGTTTAGCTCCTGAGAGTTTCCCTTTTTGAAGGCCGTAACCACCCCCACAGGTACGTCCTGAGCAAAGATCGAGGATACCCATAAGAAGAGGCTGGTCAACAATAAAACTACTCGTTTTTTCATAATCACAAGTATTAATGATACGCAAAGGTAAGCATTTATTGTAAAATACAATAAAAAAGCACTAATTTTGTGCACGAATCAGAATGTAAGCAACATGAAAACAACTTTGCTCGTCGTAGGGAGAACCGTAGAACAACACTTTATAACTGCCATCAATGACTATGTGCAGCGTACCAAACGCTACCTGTCTTTCGATATGGAAGTCATCCCGGAATTGAAGAATACCAAGAGCCTTTCCATGGAAGTGCAGAAAGAAAAAGAGGGTGAATTGATATGTAAGACATTCCAGCCAGGTGATGTGATTGTATTGCTGGATGAAGGGGGAAAAGAAATGCGCTCCATAGAGTTTGCAGACTATATGAAGCGCAAGATGAACACCGTAAATAAACGGCTTGTATTTGTCATCGGCGGACCGTATGGTTTCTCACAAAAAGTATATCAGGCGGCACATGAGAAAATGTCCCTTTCTAAAATGACGTTCTCGCATCAGATGGTGCGGTTGATTTTCGTGGAACAGTTGTACCGGGCCATGAATATACTCAACGGCGGCCCTTATCACCACGAATAACTGTCTCTTCAAGACCTTGAAATTTGGAACCCTGTTCCTGATAACGCCATCTCTACAAATCGTGCGCGAGGGTTCGATACATCCTGCGTCAGTATCTCCCGGATGCGCAATGCTGCCTGTGGATCTTTCGCCACCATATACAAGTAGCCTCCCCCACCTGCACCCGGCAACTTATACCCCAGTGCATAGTCCTTAATCTTATTGATAATTTTTTCCACTGCCGGAGGGTTAGTACCGCAATCCAGAGCTTTATTCTGCATCCACGTTTTGCCAACCAATGCACCATAGGCCTCAAAGTCGTTCCTCTGAATAGCTTCTGCCATATCCAATGCATGCGCCTTCATATCTTCCAATATTGCCAAATGGATAGATGAATTAAGGAACATGGAACGCACAATCTCTGCCAGGATACCTTTAGCAGTACGTGTAATTCCCGTATAATATAATAGGTGGCAATCACGATATTCAGGATGCGTAAAGAGATGTTCAGGCAACCAGTGTATTAACGGATTCTGTACAAACCCGGGTTCTGTTTGCAACAGTTTGATGCCTTGTAACACTCCACCATACTGATCTTGCCAACCACCACCCGTTGTCAACAACTGTTCCAGAGCAAGTGTACGACGGCATATTTCATTCTTATCCCACATCAAGCCGCAGAAATCACTTAAAGAGCCTAAAACCGTAGAAGCCAGTATAGAACTAGTTCCCAGACCTGAGCCTGCCGGAATAGCAGATAATAAAGTAATCTCTATACCTGTACCGAATGCCTGCAACTGTTTCTCCAACGAGGGATAACCCACTTCTGAAAACGCCGGGCCAAAACCTGCCAACGTCAGCGCCGCTTTCGGAATAGAGAAAGGAGACCCAATCTTACAGTAATCCTGCAATTCCCCGAAAGTATTCACAACTTCCATCGCTCCCATATCAATAGAGCGCAAAACAATGCGATACTCTTTACAAGGCTTCACATAAACTTGCAAAGGAGGTTGCCCATTCAATTCAATGGCCAGATTCACTACATTTCCACCCGCAAAAAGAGAATATGGCGGAGTATCTGTCCAGCCACCCGCAACATCAATACGCACAGGGCTACGTCCCCAAACAATCTGATCGCTATATACATTGAGGTGAGGACGGCTTTTCTTCTCATACAAATCAGAAAGGAGTCCTTCGCGCAGCAGTCCGAAAGCCTCTCTTTCATCATTCTGAAAGTCTTTTCCATTCAGCTTGTCTATCTGCGCCCGAAGCATCCGGTTATGGATACGCTGCATCTGAGGTGCATCATCCGGTAACACATCCGGTTTATCTATCTTCAAACAATGAAAATCTTCGGCAACATCAGCCAAATCCAATTGATAGAAGACACTCTTCTCATAATTGCGTGCCAGCAATTCCCAATTGCCTTTCCGGAAACTCTCGCGCTGTGCATATAATTGACGTAAATCTGCTTTCGCTGAAATTTCATCGGCAGAGAGACGTTGACTGTTCAACCAGATTTTCTTACCTTCCGCCAATTCCAGTTCCGAAGTCATCCAGCAAAGTACCTTGCCCATCTGTTCTATATCTTCTACTACTGGAAAGATTCCGGCAGCCTGTAAGTCGTCTTTCCTTCCGATTACATCATCCGGAGTCAATCCACGTTTCGCCAACCAACCAATGAAGGGCATTCCCAGGAACAAAGTCTTTTCATCCTGGATATCTCCTTTAGATACATCATCAAAGCCATACGGACGAACCACCCAACGCTTCTCCGCAAGAGGCACAATGTCTACACACACTCCATCCGGCAGTGCCAACGTCCAGTCATTTCTCGGTACGCCTGTGATAATTTGCCGGGAACCAATCTTCCACGATGCACCAACAAAGCTGTTTTCAATCCAAAGATTATCATTATTAGAAGAAAGAGTTACCCCTATTTCTGCATTCTGCACAAAGATTGCAGGATTGGGTTTTACTTTCCGGTGCATAATCCGACGTTGATCGTACACTTTATTCTGTAAAGTGACAGTTGAGGAAAGTAATTCACGGCTCGTTCCATAATGGTAGAATTCACCACCCGGTAAGGGCAAAATAGCCACAGACAGCTTATTCAACTCATCATCAATAATGCACGGGTGGTTACCCAGAGACAAACCGAAGTCTGAATATAAATCATAGTACTTCAAATCAGAATACGAAGCATCTTTCTGCGAACGTTTCATCAATAATTCCACCGCCCGATCGCTCAGCAACCAGATACCTATATCCATCAGAAAGAGATGAGTCTTGGAAAGATTTTCCAACTCTTGCAATGAAGGCTTCTGCAACATAAAATCCAACGCTTCCGGCTGTTTGCGGTCAGAAACAAACACCCCATGATGTGTTGCTAATACCGGATCTACCCAGAGTCCATAACATACCACATCTGCATCCGGTATATCCTGCAAAGGTTTCTCGGCACGAATATAGACATCACCACTCGCAATCAGTGTACGCAACTTTTCCGGTGCCCGCTCCATGATTTTCTCATAAAGTGGAACTTGCAAGGATAATAAGTTTTGCCCCAGCTTCTGCCCGCGTGCCCAGCGAAATACCGGTATTGGGGTTAATATCTTTCCGGAGGGAGCATATCCCGGCAGGCGGCGGCTTTGTCCACCGGCATGCAACAGGATACGTTTCTCTGTTGAGTGTTCTGTTTGTTGGTTTCTATACCATTCGCGCAAGAGCCAGGTTGTTCCCCCACCCGATCCCAGTTTCATCCCTACAGGATCAGAAGTACAAAACCATTCCGTACGATCTACATTTTCCAGTTCATAGAATGCCGACACAAGATTAGGCGGCAAGGATAATAATTTTTGCATATCCGATTGCTATAATGCTTAATATATTAGCTGCAAATTAAAGCAATCTTAAGCAAAATCCACGAAAAATTTTAATGATTTTGAAGATGAAGATAGAAATATCCTCGCACGAAGAAAATAGAAGCGAAACTTAAGTGTAAAGCCTATACAAAGATTCTCCTATATCTGTTCAATTAAAGAAGGATGGATAAAAGCCGTGGCCACAGCCATAAGACCCTGAATAACAACAACCACACGACGATCATCTTTTATACGAACAAATTCACCTTCTACACCTTCAAAAACGCCACCGGTAATGCGAACACGCTGTCCTCTCTTCAGATTAATAGTAGTGGGGTCTAAGTAGACAACCTGCTGATCGCAATTACCCGCAACAGCTATGAAACTCCGCATTTGTACATCCGGAATCGTAATAGGTTGTTGAGTTTCGCAATCCATGATGTAGCGAATTGGAAGAATAGCTCCTTTAGCCTCTTTTATCTCTTCAAGTTGCTTTCGGGTGGAGCGAACAAAGACCAGATTATGAATAGCAGGAACAAGCTTGCGGATTTTACATTCATTCCTCACAATATACTCATAACGCATTGGAATAAAATTCTCTATTTGCTTGCTGTCCAGATAATTTTTCAAGGCCAACTCGCGGCTATAAGTAATACGCAGGGGATACCAATTCAGATCGGCGGAGCTTGTATTCACAATAGGATTTTTTATATAGCATTTAGACTTTTACTATGTATGAACTAATAAATTAGCCACAATAATGCAGACTTAATCGTTCATCCAACGGACGCAAAGTTAAAGCGTAACAATGAGAATACAAAATATTACGATAAAGAAAAAGCAGTTCCGAGTAGAAGCTTTTCCATGAAATACAAAAAGTAGACTTCCCGTTGACAAGAAGTTAAGAGTTTGTCAACAGGAAGTTAACCCTTTTTCTATTTTTCCAGCATATCTACTACTTGCTGTAATAATGCAGGCATTTCATGGTTGGAATTCTTAATCGTATGAATCTGCTCTTTTCCTTCCGCAGTCAGTGAGAAATACATTTGGCGTTTATCGACTTTACCGATAATGCGGGCAATCAACTTCTTCTCCTCCACAGAGCGTATTAGCTTGGAAGTATTAGAATGAGTAAGTCCTAATGCTTCTGCTATTTCTCCGGAAGTGAGCCGGGGATTATCCAGAAGTGCACAGAGCAACATCCCCTCATTCAACGAGAGGTTGTATTGCTGGATAAATTGGGTTTCAAACTCGGCTATCGCCCGATAAACATCACGAATTTTACATAAATCCTCCATATATTCTCTTTTTTATTTGTTAAATAACAAATTACTAGATGAAAAGGTTGACATTGGCTTTATCTGCCCGCTCCATGTAAGTAGCAACACCACCGATAGTTACCTCATCCAACAGTTCTTCACGACTGATTCCCATCATATCCATTGACATCTGGCAAGCTATAAATTCTACACCCTGTGCGAGAGCCTGAGAACGAAGTGATTCCAAAGAATCCACACCTTTTTGTTTCATAAGGAAACGCATCATCCGGCTACCCATGCCAAACATATTCATTTTGGATAACTTCAATTTCAAAGAACTGGAAGGAAGCATCATGCCAAACATCTTACCAAAAATATCTTTCTTAACTTTCGGCTTCTGCACTTTCTTCAGAACATTCAATCCCCAGAAAGTGAAAAAGACCGTAACCTTCTGTCCTGTTGCCACAGCACCATTTGCCAATACAAAGGTAGCCAAAGCTTTGTCTAAATCATCACTGAAAAGGATCAAAGTTTTTCCCCTACCCGCTATTGCTCCGGCAGACGATGGACAAACAGCAGCCGGATCACCTTTCTCTATAGTTACTGTATAACGACCTTTTTCTTCATGACTTCCTATCAGACGGTTTCCCGTCGTATCACACCATGCCGAAGCATCACGTGCAAATCCGGCATCAGTTGCCACAATCTCCACTTGTTCTCCCGGAGCAAGAGTATCCATTGCCTTTTTAACTTGCATGATAGGCCCCGGACATTGCAGGCCACAGGCATTAATTTTCAATGGCTCTTTAGAAGAACTCACCGTAGATTCTATTGAATTAACCTGCGGTATGGCAACTTTATCGGGTACAGGTACAGGCGCTACTGCAGCAGAATAGAGTTTATATCCTCCTGAGAGGTTACGCACATTCCGATACCCATTTCCCATCAGGATGCGTTGTGCCAGATATCCACGCAACCCTACCGCACAAAACAAGACAACCGGCTTGCTTGCAGGAACTTCCGACATACGATCTCTTAAATCATCCAAGGGTATATTAATTGCTCCCGGAATAGAACCGAAAGAAAATTCCTCGGGAGTACGGGTATCTATCAACATGACTTCATTCTTCTGCTGTACCAGTTCGCGCCAGGTAATAATGGGCATTGCACCGCTTATTATATTAGAAGCCACATATCCTGCAATGGCAATAGGATCTTTAGCCGAAGAGAACGGAGGTGCATAAGTGTGCTCTGTTTCCATCAGATCGTAAACCGTCCCGCCTCGCTTAATAAGTCCGGCAATCTGGTCGATACGTTTGTCCACTCCTTCATAACCAATGCACTGTGCACCATATAATTTTCCCGTAACAGGATGGAAAGTTAATTTTAAAGTCAGTGGCAATGCATCCGGATAATAGCCCGCATGAGAAGCAGAATGGGTTACAGAACTCTGATATTCCATCTCCCATTGCTTCAAGCGCTTAGCAGCAAGTCCTGTAGAGGCAACAGTCATATCAAAGACCTTGGCAATAGAAGTACCAATAGCACCTTCATAAGAAACTTTATTGCCAAATACCATATTATCAGCCACAATACGTCCTTGACGATTGGCTGGATTAGCCAGATAATTAAGCCATGGTTTTCCGGTCAGCGGATGCGGATATTCAATTGCATCCCCTACGGCATAGATATCTTTCTCAGAAGTTTCCAGATACTCATTCACCCAGATACCTCCGGCTTCTCCTATTTTTAATCCGGCATCTTTGGCCAAAGCAGTTGCCGGACGTACACCGATAGAAAGCAATACCATATCTGCCGGAATTGTCTTCCCACTTTTCAAGAAAACTGTAATACCTTGCTCTGTGCGCTGAAAATGGGTTACTCCTTCTTCCAAATAAAGTGAAACACCCTTCTGAACCAGATGCTGATGAACAGGAGCAGCCATAGAGAAGTCAATAGGTGCCATTACCTGATTGCCCATTTCCACTACAGATACAGAGACTCCTGCATGATGCAGATTTTCCGCCATTTCCAAGCCGATAAACCCTGCACCAACTACGACTGCACGTTTTACAGCATGTTCTGTGAGATAAGATTTAATACAGTCGGTATCTTCAACATTACGAAGGGTAAAGATTCCCTCTGAATCAATGCCTTCTAACGGTGGCCTGACCGGAGTAGCTCCCGGTGACAACAAAAGCTTATCATAAGTTTCTTCATATTCGCCTCCGTCAACCGTACGAACCGTAATGGTTTTATTCTGCGGATGAATGGCAATCACTTCATTCTCTACACGCACATCCACTCTGAAGCGCTGACCGAAAGAAGCCGGCGTCTGCACCAGTAACTTCTCACGTTCGTCAATCACGCCACCAATATAATAAGGTAGACCGCAATTTGCATACGATATATACTTTCCCTTCTCTAATAGAAGGATATCAGACTTTTCATCTACCCTTCTCAATCGTGCCGCCGCTGTAGCTCCCCCGGCAACACCTCCAATAATTATATACTTCATACTTCTTTATTTTAGTTTTGATGGTGCAAAGGAAATAATATTTTCTTAAATAAAATAGTTTCCGATGGAAAACAATGTTAAAACACAGCAAAACAGTACAATAACCAAGATAATTACTATCATAAAACATGGAACATAAAGAGAAGAAGAAAGTTCATAAATGCAAGATATAAGTTAACAGGAAAGTACACAAACATTTGTTTCAAGGCATATTTATGCCTCGAAAGATCATATAACAACCCTAAAAATCGAGAATTACCAACCGAGTTTTTCGAAACCGGCAGATGTATACCACTCAGTAGAACGGTATGCCTTATCAGTGGCAGTATTAGAAGTCGAAGGAATATAACAGGATACACCGTTAGTTCCTTCCATAGAGAACATACTCTGGGAAAAACCAGAAAAGTTCATAGGAGTAGTAACCCAATATGCTACAGCTGAATTAAAAATCTGTTTCCATGCTTCATAAGCATTATCATCAGTAATCATTCGCATCATGCCCACCAGATCATAATACCCTACATGTCCATCCTGATATCCATCAGAACCACGACGTTTATCATAATCAAATACTGATTTACGAAGTGATGCATTATCAACCGTTCCGGGTAAAATTTGCTTTGTAAAGACAGCCAAATCAACTAATGGCTCGGTTCTCAAAGCACATACAGAAGCACCACCGGTCCAATTAGTATTCGAAATTCCATTACCCTCATCATATTTAGCTGCATAAGGTTCATAATAAGCCTTGGCTATATCTACTGCCGCATCTTCTGAAAAAAACATAGCAGGTACTAATTCATCATACGAAGCGCCAGGCCCCGGTATCTCTGTTGGAGAGCCAATACAATAATCCGTGTAGTCACGCAATTCATAAGCGACCTCTACCGATTGCATAAAACAAGCATCAAACAGGATAAAATCAAAATGAGGAGCAGTCTCCAAGATCTCGACAAATTCAGAAATATTCATTCTCTTATCACCGTTACCTATATCTTGCCCCACCCAGCGGGTATTAGCGCCTAACGGATAAGGAAGCCAGCCGTCACCATGCGACCAGTAAACCAGTCCATAACTATCAGCCTGATATTGAGTATTTGAGAAAACAGCTGCAAAGACTTCCTGCGTTTCAGATACACCTACCGAATTACGACTAGAGTAAGTCTTTACTACCTTTTCTACAACTGTCCCATTTTCATTTTTCAATTCAAGCAGCTGAGGAGATCCACCTTTATCTATATAAACCAGGAAATTCACATCAACATCTTCCACTTTTGCCATACCTACCTTCATTTCCTCAAAGTCCGGTAAAGCAAATCCAGAAAGGGTGTTATCTGCAGCAACATATACTAGCACCGTGCGACTACTCTTAAGTGGATCACCCGGTTCAACCGTTACCGTACAAGTAGCAGTTTTCCCGCCATCCTCAGTAATGACAGTAATCGTAGCAGTTCCCGGTTTTAGAGCTCTAATCTTACCATTGGTATCAACCGTAGCAATATCCGGATCACTTGATTTCCATATTACATTCTGATTGGTAGCATCATCCGGAGTAATGGTAGCAGACAAAGTCACATTCCTCCCCTCTTTTAACGAAAGGGCGCTCTCATTCAATGTAACGCTTGTTACAGCAACGATATCCGGCTCCTGTGGATGATCTTCACAGGCCACAAACAATACAAAAAAACAAATCCACAGAAGAAAATCAAGTTTAGTTCTCATGGTTACAAGTAATAATGGATAGCTCCTTGTTTCAGCAAGGAAGTGAAGCCGACTATTCTTCCGGCTTCTTGAAGCGGAATGCATCAGGGTCGATAGGCATCAACACTATCGATTTATTCTTCTTATATTTACCTTTTACTTTTGCTGACTCTTTCTCCAACTTCTTTTTATTCTCAGAGAAATAAATCATGCAAGTATAATCAGGACATTTCAAATCAAATTCCAAGTAATTCTTTAACTGATACGTATAAAGATCACGTTTAGGCAGGAAACCACCTTTATCCAGCTTGACACTATCCAACACTTGGATATCAGTAAAATACACTACCGTGTCATTGAAAGAGGCAGCAACACCAAATGCATACACAGCCTTTTCCTTGCCTTCTTTTCCTTTTTTGAATGAGAATGCCGAGCATACCATAAAAACCAACGCTACGGCAAAAAGTATACGAACGTATTTCATAATCTGTTTTTTGTTATATGTTGGCGACAAAGATAAGGATAAAAAATGAGAATGAGAGCAGATAAGCGCAAGAAGGTTGTAAACAAAGGGTTTAGGAGAAAAACAGTCAGTAAGTGAAAGCCAACGGAAACCGCAAAAAAGCCAAGTTAAACCGGAGTTGCGTTACTATCCCGTTACTTTGTTTCTAATAACGAGGTTGGTTTTAGGAGCTTTTTAAAGTGCTGAATAACAAGCCCAATCCGGGAGATTCCGGCGGCAAATGTCGTGGAAAATTCGGATTTCGGTTCCGTTAGTGCGAAAAAAGTTGTTTTTCGGGTGCGATTGCACTGATTGACTGCGTTTTGCATATCTACAGACAACTCTACATGAAATAATTTTGTAACCATTAAAAATTGTAGAGTATGAGATCGACTTTTAAAGTATTATTTTATTTGAAGCGCAACGCCCCGAAGAAAAACGGGCTTATTCCGGTAATGTGCCGCATCACGGTAAACGGCAAGATTTCCCAATTCAGTTGCAAGCTGGATGTAGAGGAAAAAACATGGAACATCGAGCTTGGCAGAGTATCGGGCAGAAGCACCGTTGCGCAGGAAACCAACCGTATGCTGGACAAGATTCGCGTGGGTATCAACAAAGCCTATCAGGACATTTGCGATAAGGACAATTATGTTACCGCCGAAAAAGTACGCAACGTTTTCTTAGGTATGGGAATGAATCATGAAACACTGCTGGCAGTATTCCGTCAGCACAATGAGGATTACGAAAAGCAGGTAGGCAAGATAAAGAGCCTGCGGAGCTATTGGAAATACTGCATCGTGTACAAGCATCTGGAAGAGTTCATCAAGCAACGCTATAAGGTCAGTGATATAGCGTTGAAAGAGCTTGCGCACGCTTTCATCACGGATTTTGAACTGTTCCTGCGCACGGAGAAGAACCACTGCAACAATACGGTATGGTCGTATATGATGCCGTTCAGAAGCATTATTTTCATGGCTATCAATAACGGCTGGTTACAGCGTGACCCGTTCTACGCGTACAGTATCACAAAGGAGGAAACCAAACGCGGCTTTCTGTCAAAGGAGGAAATCAACCTCCTAATCAAAGGCACGTTCAAAAAGCCGAGCTATACACTGATACGTGATTTGTTCATCTTTTGTACCTTTACGGGATTGAGCTGGACGGATATGGCGAACCTTACGAAAGAGAACCTGCAAACCTCGTTTGACGGTCATTTGTGGATCAAGACAAACCGCCAGAAAACGGGAACGGAAAGTAATATCCGCTTGCTGGATGTTGCCAAGCATATCATCGAAAAATACGACGGAATGACCGATGACAACAAGTTGCTACCCGTGCCGTGCTACGTCAATTGCAAAAACAGTATCAAGGTTATAGCGAAAAAATGCGGCATCGAGAAAAACGTCACGTGGCACATGAGCCGCCACACCTATGCGACAACAGTCTGTTTATCAAACGATGTACCTATTGAAACGCTGTCGAAAATGCTCGGACACAGGAGCATTCGCACGACACAGATTTACGCCAAAATTACGGCGGAGAAGGTCAGCCGCGATATGGAAAAGCTGTCGAAGCAAATCGCACAGATGGAGAGTTTTATATGTCAGGCTATCTAACTAAAAAACGGATAAAGTTATGGAAAGAGGAATAATGACAATTAACAGGAATGGCGTTACCATAACGGGTAACGTCTGGATGACCGATTTTGAAATCGCCGAACTTTTCAGCGTAACCCTTCCGGCAGTAAACAGCCGTATCAAATCCATCTACAAAAGCGGAGTATTGTCGGAAAATGACACATACCGGTATATTCGTCTTGAAAACGGTAACCGTGCGGATGCGTATAATATGGAGATGATAACCGCCCTCGCGTTCCAACTGAACAGTCAGCCTGCAAAGGTCTTTCGGGAATGGATAGTGCGAAAGGCAGTATTACCCCAACGCACACATTCACCTATCGTTATCCAATTGAAAGACGGCTTTTTGTGTTAAGTAGAAAAACAGACAAGGGGCAAACCGCAACGTGTGGTTTGCCCCTTGTCTGTTTTTACCGGATTGCCTTCCTGTAATTCTCTTCCAGTATCCTTTCGATGTCTGTTTCTCGGTACAGGACTTTCCCACCGAAAATAATAAAGGGTATTTTCCGGTCATTGCGGTACTCCTGCAAGGTGCGGCGGCTTACTTTCAGCCTCTGGGCTACCTCCTTGTCCGTCATATACCGTTCTCCGCCGAGCGACGGACGGTAATTCTCTGCCAAACGGCTCACTTCTTTTGTTCCTCTGCGCAAAGCGTGCAGGGCTTCAGCGATGTGTTCATCATCCGCTGTCATTACATTGTCGTTCATCTGTTATTATGGATTTTAGTGGTTTGACGTATGGCTACGGGGTATCTTTTTCCGTCCGGAACTGCTCTATGGCGGGTAACAGCCGTTCCACCTCGTCCGGTTTGTAATAGAACTTGCGGTTTACCTGTGAGAAACCGATCAGCCGGTTATCCCGAAGCGTTTGCAGTGTTCGGGGGCTGATATGCAGCAGGCGGCATACTTCCTCCCCGTCGAGCCATTTGTTTATCTTCCTGTCGCCGCATCTGCGGTACAGCGTGTTTACTTTCTCCGTCAGCGTGCCCACACCGGAAAGCAACGCCTCAAAAGTCTTCTTCTCAATAATTACTATTTCCATTATTTAATCTGTTTTCGTGCAAAAGTAACCCGTAACGAGTTACTTCCGTACTGTTCCGCTGCGGATGGCAGCTTGTGTCGTCCGCATGGCGGCTATTGTCTTTTTTATCTTCCCCGAAATGCCTGAAAATCTTCCATAGGTGGTTGCCTACCTGTGGAAACGTCCCACGCAAATGAGAGAATTTTGCCCCGAAATCAAAAAGCAACGATATGGAAATCATCACGATGGAAAGTGCCGCCTATAAGGAACTGACGGCGAAAATAGATTTGATAGCCGGATATGTCCGGGAGAATGAACAGTCAAAGAAGAAAGATGCGGCAGAGGTATGGATGAGCAGCAGGGAACTCAAAGGGCTGCTCGGTATCAGCACCCGCACGCTTCAACGACTGCGGGACAACAAGCGCATCAGTTACGCCATCTTCGGGGGTGCTTGCCGCTATCCCGTGTCGGAGGTGGAACGGCTGGTCAAGGAAAGCATCTACAACTGCGACGCGCGGACGGTTGAAGAGTTCAAGCGCAATTACCTGTTACGCACGGGAGGCAAAAAAGGATGAGCACGCTGGACTTGGATACCTTCGAGGGGTGGATGCGCCAAATCATGGAACGCTTCGACCGGAACGAACAGCTTATCGCCTCTCTTACGGGCAAGGAGCTCAGGGAGGTGAAATACCTCGACGGGGAACGGCTGCTTGACAATCAGGACTTGTGCGAGCTGCTCAATACGAGCAAACGCTCCATCCAACGTTACCGCAGTTCTGGGACACTGAAATACCAGATGCTCTGGCACAAGGTGTACTATAAAGAATCGGACGTGCAGGAGTTCCTGCGAACCCATTTCAAGGAGTCCGAAGGGAAAAACGGTGAGAAAAGGCAAAAGGCATAAAGCCACAAACTTCCAGACGGAAGCCACAAGCTGCCACACGGTTCTTCCCCCATTGCGGGACGGTTGATAGCCGCTACTTTCGTGGGCGAAACAATTTCATTTTTAATTAAAAGCAATAAAGTATGGAACAAAAAAAGAATCAAAAGGACGTGCTGATTGTCCGGGACGAGAAGACGGGCGAAATCAGCGTCGTCGCCGGGCTGAAAAAGGACGGCACACCGAAAACGACCGCCGCTTCGGGAGCCAACCAGAAGGATTTTCTACTGTTCGACAAGAATAGCAACCCGCTGGACAGCTTTCTGGACAACTTTTTCCGGCAATGCAAGGAGCCGAAACGCTTCGGCTTCTACCGTGTGGCGGCGGAGAACATCGAGCATGTGATAGACGTGCTTAAAGACCTGCTTAAAAATCCCGAAAAGAACCGTGACCTGCTTGAACCGCACCACGTGGATACGTCCAAGTACGAACAGCAGGCACAACCGGAAAATACCCCGCAGGCGCAGGAAACGGAACAAGCGGCTGTACCGGAAAACACGGGCGAACAAGCGGAGGAACAAACCGGCGAGCAAGCACAACAGCAAGCCGGACAAAGCGGTACCGGCATTGATGAAAGCCGTATTGATTGGGCAAATCTTGAAGAACAGTACGGCATCAAACGCGAAGCGTTGGAAGCATCGGGCGATTTGGAAAAGATGCTCGGCTACGGCAAATCGGCACTTGTGACGGTCACTCCCCTGATTGCCGGGGAACGCTACGAGATAGAGGCACGGCTTTCATTCAAGGAAATGCCGGACGGCAGTATCGGTATCGTACCCCATACCATCCGCAAGGAACCCAAACTTGATGAGAAGTTCATGGAGCATGAATTTACGCCCGAAGACAAGGAGAACCTGAAAAAGACGGGAAACATGGGGCGTGTGGTGGAGCTGGTGGACAAGGAAACGGGCGAAATCATCCCTTCCTATATCAGTATCGACCGTCAGACCAACGAGATAGAGGCTATTCCCGTAAAAGACGTGCCCGTCACCACGAGAATCGGGCAGACCGAATTTACCGAACATGAAATAGCCGAACTCGTTGCCGGGCGTGCGCTGCCCAATAAAGAAATCGTCTTGTCCGAGAAACGAAAATTCACCGCCACGTTGCAGGTGAACGTGGAACGCCGGGGCGTGGAGTTCGTGCCCAAACCCAAACAGAACGGGCAGAACAGAAGGCAGCGCAATGGGCAGGTGACCGGACAAACGGCACAACAACCTGCCAGACCGGTTCCGACCGCACAAGCGGCAGGCGGACAAACCGCCACTGGGACGGAAGGCGAACAGAAGCCGAAAGTCTATAAATTCCAATGGCTGGATGAGAACGGGAACATCCGTGCCCCGAAAACGATGGGCGGCATACCGCTCACCCAGCAGCAACAGCAGAATTTTACAGCCGGGAACGCCATTCTTGTCAAGGACATGAAACGCGACGGAAAGGGAGAACCCTTTACTGCCTACGTCAAATTCAGTTTCGAGGCGGGCAAACCGAAATATTACCGCAACAATCCCGACGTGGCACAGGAAATCACCCCCGCTTCGGAAAGCCGCACGCAGGTGGCGGTCAATACACACGGGAATACCAATGAGGCTACCAGACATCTGAACCAACCTTTGCAGCAGGGACAAACGGCTCCTGCCAATACACAGCAACAAAGGACACAGAACCGTGCGGCAGGCGTAAGAATGTAGGCGTATGGCAGCATTTATCATTCTGGCAGTCGTGATTCTGCCCTGTGCAGTCGCCCGCTGGTGGTGGCTTACCGATTGGCAAGCCATCGAAGAGGAAAACAAGAGGTACTACACGGCGGAAGGACACCATATCTATTATGACCGCAAACTGATTGTGGCACTTCAAAAAGAGAAGTTAAAAGCAAAATCAGTAGCAGCAGAAGAAATATAATAATCAACCGGGGCATCGCCCCAACCACTAAAATCCACAATAAATAAATTAAATCAGTATGAACAATCAAATTTGCATTATCGCGGAAAAGCCCAGCGTGGCGAGGGAAATCGCCCGTATCGTGGGCGCAACGGAGAGAGCGGAAGGTTACCTGAAAGGTAACGGGTATTATGTAACATGGGCTTTCGGGCATCTGGTCATGCCCGCCCTGCCCGAAGGGTACGGCATCAAGGGTTTTCATCGTGACAACCTGCCGATTATTCCGCCCGTGTTTACCCTTGTCCCCCGGCAGGTCAAGGGAGAGAAAGGCTACAAGCCCGACAGCGGCGTGGTGGCACAAATTAAAGTTATCGCCCAACTGTTCCGTGAAAGCGATAAGATTATTGTCGCCACCGATGCAGGTCGCGAGGGAGAGCTTATCTTCCGCTATTTATACGAGTACATCGGATGTGCCACCCCTTTTGACCGCCTCTGGATCAGTTCGCTTACCGACAAAGCCATCCGTGAGGGATTGGAAAACCTGAAATCCGGTGCGGAGTACGACAAGCTGTATTATGCAGCCAAAGCACGCAGTGAAGCGGACTGGCTCGTGGGCATCAACGCCACGCAAGCCATCACCGTTGCCGCCGGACGTGGCACATACTCGCTCGGACGGGTGCAGACGCCCACATTGGCGATGATATGCGACCGCTATTGGGAGAACAAGCGTTTCGTTCCCGAACCTGTATTCCAGCTCCATTTATCGACCGACGGAACGGCGGACGGTGAAGTCATGAAATTCTCTTCCATAGAAAAGTGGAAAGAGAAAGAGCCTGCCGAAACCGCCTACGGCATAGCCAAAGAGTGCGGGAAGATTACTGTCACCCATGTGGAACGCAAGGAAACCGTGCAGGAAGCTCCACTTCTGTATGATTTGACGACCTTGCAGAAAGAGGCGAACACCAAGCACGGGTTTTCGGCGGAACAGACACTCTCCATCGCCCAAAAGCTCTATGAGGCGAAGCTGATTACCTATCCCCGCACGGGCAGCCGCCATATCTCCGAAGACGTATTCGCCGAAATACCCACATTGCTGCTCACGTTGAAGAACAACCCGGCATGGGGCGGCTATATCTCCGGTATGGGCGACCTCTCACGCCGGAGCGTGGACGATACGAAGATTACCGACCACCACGCCTTGCTCGTTACGGAGGTAAAGGCACAGCATCTCGGTGCGGAGGAACGGATTATCTACGATATGATTGCCGGGCGTATGCTGGAAGCCTTCGGGGAAAGATGCGTAAAAGACGTGACGACCGTTTCGGCGGAATGTGGCGACGTGGCATTCAGCATCAAAGGTTCTGTCATTAAGCAAGCCGGTTGGCGTGGCGTGTACCGGCAGAGCGAGGAAACGGAAGAAGTGACGCTGCCCGAATGGAAAGAGGGCGATACGCTACCCGTCAAAGGGTGCTCGCTGACCGAAGGGAAGACCAAGCCGAAACCGCTGCATACGGAGGCGACTTTACTTTCCGCCATGCAGACCTGCGGCAAGGAGCTGGAGGACGAGCAGATGCGCCAGTCCCTCAAAGAGTGCGGCATCGGCACACCGGCAACAAGGGCTGCCATTATCGAAACGCTGTTCAGACGTGAATACATGGTGCGGCAGAAAAAATCCCTCGTCCCTACCGAAAAGGGGCTTGCGCTTTACTCGGTAGTCAGGGCGATGCGCATTGCCGACGTAACCATGACGGGCGAATGGGAAACGGCTCTCTCGCAGATCGAAGACGGCGGGATAAGTGCCGAAACGTTCCGCAAGGGCATTGAGGCGTACACCTCGCAGATTACATCGGAGCTGCTGAGTTCGGACAAGCTGTTCCCGCACAACGAAAGCGGCTGCACTTGTCCCAAATGCGGGAAAGGGATGATGCAATTTTACGGCAAGGTGGTACGTTGCGGCAATCCCGATTGCGGGCTACCCATATTCCGGCAGAAAGCGGGAAAAACGCTGACGGATGCGGAGATTACCGAACTGCTTACCAAAGGGCAGACGGGCGTTATAAAAGGCTTCAACAGCAAGGAGGGCAAGCCGTTCAGTGCCGCCGTCGCCTTTGACAGGGATTTTAACACGGTGTTCGTGTTTCCCGATGTGAAAAACAACCGTAACTCCAAGCGAAAAAAGAAATAATGCGTATATTTACCACTGAATTTACAGGAAGTCATTCATACTATCTGATAGTTGGTACTGATTTTACTGTGGATTTTAGTGGTGGCACTCGGCGGGGACGTCGGGTGCCTTTCGCGTTTATACCTTTCCTGATTACAATAATCCACTAAAATCCACAGAAATATGAATGATAAGAATAAATCCGCAGAGTTTTCCTATTACGGACTGTACCTGCTAAAATACCTGAGAGAGAACCATCCCGACCGTGCTTCCGACACGGATTTCATAGAAGAACGTGCCGACCATGCAGCCGATGTGTACGAACAGTCCCGTCTGGAAGGGGCTACACCGGAAGGTGCGCAGGAGCTGGTAATGGCGGCATTGCTTCAGGACTTGCATTTTTCCAAGTACAACATCGTTATCGAAGTGTTGTGGAACGAGTTTGCCGATGAAGTGCCGCCGGGCGATGCCCCTGCATTCGCCTTGACACTGCTTCCCGCAATGGAAGAGGTGTTCGCCCGATACCCGCTTGCGGACGGTTTCACCTACACTGCCGGATATGACGGACTTTATACAGAACTGACGGGAACCGTCGCAATCTACCTCGAAGAGCATGGCATTTAACCGTAAAGCGAAGCTGCGGGACAACATCGAGGCGATACGGACGGTATTCACATTGGAAAAGGAAGGCAGGGCGGCTACTCCCGAAGAACGGGAAATACTTAGCCGCTACTGCGGTTTCGGCGGGTTGAAGTTCATCCTCAACCCTGCCGAGAACCTGATGGATGCCGTACATTGGACGAAATCAGACCGCGAGTTGTTTCCCATGACAGCGGAGTTACACAGGCTTGTCCGTGATAACTCGGCAGATGATAGAGAGTACAAACGCTATATGGACAGCCTGAAAAGCTCCGTCCTTACAGCGTTTTACACTCCCCCCGAAATCGTATCGGCAATTGCCGGTACGCTCCATGAACAGGGTATTATCCCCGACCGCCTGCTCGATCCGTCGGCAGGACAAGGGGTGTTCATCTCCGCTTTCGGTGCTGACGCTCCGGGAGCGGAGGTCATGGCTTTTGACAAAGACCTGCTTACGGGAAAAATACTCTCGCACCTTTACCCTGAACATAAAGTGCGTGCGGAGGGGTTCGAGCGGATTGAGAAACCCTTCATGGGTACTTTCGATGTGGTGGCATCCAATATTCCGTTTGGCGACATGGCGGTATTCGATCCCGAATATACGGGCGTTCCGGACAACGCCCGGCGTACCGCCGCCAAGAGCATCCACAACTACTTTTTCCTCAAAGGTCTGGATGCGGCACGTGAAGGCGGTATCGTGGCATTCATCACTTCGGAGGGTGTATTGAACTCCCCGAAAAACGAGCTTGTCCGCCGGCATATCGTGAAGAACGCTAATATCGTGTCGGTGGTACGGTTGCCCAACAACCTGTTTACCGACCATGCCGGGACGGAAGTGGGCAGCGACCTCGTTATCCTGCAAAAAGACACGACAAAGAACCGGGAGTTGTCCGAGCAGGAAAAATGGTTTATCCGTGCAACGGACATCGGGGATGGTATCATCGAGAATGAATATACGATGAGCGTCGCCCCGCTCCGGAACACGAAGATGCAGCACGGGACAGACCCATACGGCAAACCTGCCCTGCTTACCATCCATCAAGGTGGTATGCAGGCAATGGGCGAAGACCTGAAAGAGCATCTGGACATAGCCATTTCCGCCAATCTGAATATCGACCTATATAATAGGTACAGGCAAGGTGCGCCGGAAGTGAAGCAGGAAACCGAGAAACCGGCAGTTAAAAAGACAATTCAACCCGAACAGGAAGTAAAGCAGGAAGAGAAACAACAGGTTCGGGAAGTGTATTCCCCGGAACCGACCAAACAGCAAGAGGTTATCTCCGAAAAGCAACCGTCCGCGAAAAGAGAAGAGAAGCCGGAAATCACCCCTCCCGTGATGGACTTGTACGACCTGTTCAATTTCAGCCAAGAGGAACGGCGGCTCGCCCAATCGGGATTGAAGAGGAAACCGACCGGAAAGAAACCCAAACGTACCGCTTCCTCCAAACAGCGCAGTTTGTTCGACCAACCACAAGCTGCCAAGTCCAATCCGACGGCGGATGATACAGGTAAGGTACATGAAATATCCACCCCTCCCGTATCTCCAAGCATAGATATGGAACAGGTATATGCCGCTATGGATTGGAACACCAACCCGCCTATCAACGGCTTTTATGAGGCGATGATGGGGCTTACCCCAAAGCAACGGGCGGAACTGAGGGAAGGAAAAACTCTATCCGACCGTCCCGATGCGGAAAAGCCGGTGTACCCGGTTGGTGGAGGATTGGAGGAAGAGCAACGCCGTCAGGAGGAAATAAAACAACGGGAAGAAGCGGAGAAATTGGAGGCGGAGTTAATGAAGCCCCGTCCGCTGATGGCGAAATTGGAACCGCACCACAAAGAAGGAATGTTGGTGGCGGACGGCAATCAGGTGGGCTATTTGAAAGGTGTTACCCGCTACGGGGCTACGTTTCACCCGTTGGAGCTGGACAAGGCACAACAGGACAAGGCGGAGCTTTACATTTCCGTGCGCGACAGCTACCAGCGGCTTTATACTTACGAGGCGGAGATGCACGAGGAGAACAAGCCGGAACGTGCAGCACTGAATACCGCCTACGACACATTCGTGGAGCGTTATGGCAGGCTGAACGCCAAAGCGAACGTGAAATTCCTGCTTATGGACACTTCCGGGCGTGATATGCTCTCGCTGGAACGGGTGGAAAACGGGCAGTTCATCAAGGCGGACATATTCGACCATCCCGTCGCTTTCGCCCTGAACGACATTACGCACGTGGAAACACCGCATGAGGCTTTGTCCGCTTCACTGAACCGTTACGGGGCGGTGAATCTTGATTACATGGAAACGTTGTGCGACAACAGCCGGGATGAATTGGTGAAATTACTGAAAGGACGCATCTTTTTCAATCCGCTCGTGGACAACTATGAGATTAAAGACCGCTTCGTCGCCGGAAACGTGGGTGACAAGATGGAAAAAATCTTCCGTTGGGCGGCGGACAATGAAGGAAACGAACGTAAACCGGAGGTGGAAGAATCGCTGGCGGCACTCAGGGATGCCATGCCCCGACCGATTACGTTTGACGAATTGGACTTCAATTTCGGTGAACGCTGGATTCCGACGGGTATCTACACCGCCTACGTCAAGCACCTGTTCGGAACGGATGTTTCGATTGCCTATTCGGAAAGCATCGACGAGTATTCGGTCAAATGTAAGGAAAAGAACGCCAAAATCACCGACCAGTATGCCGTACAGGGGCAGTACCGGAAATATGACGGTATCAGCCTGCTGAAAAACGCCCTTCTGAACACCGTACCGGACATCAGCAAGAGTATCGGCAAGGATGAACACGGCAATGACATCAAGGTACGGGACAGCGAGGCGATACAGCTTGCCAACGCCAAGATTGATGAAATCCGTAACGGTTTTACGGATTGGCTGAACGAACAGTCGCCCGAATTTCAGAAGCGGCTGGCGGATATGTATAACCGCAAGTTCAACTGTTTCGTCCGTCCGACCTATGACGGTTCGCACCAGAGTTTTCCGGGCTTGGACTTGAAAGCGTTGGAAAAGAAGTATGGAATCAAGGAGGTGTACCAGAGCCAAAAAGACTGCGTCTGGATGCTGAAACAGAACGGCGGCGGAATTTGCGACCACGAAGTTGGTACGGGTAAAACACTGATTATGAGCCTTGCGGCGCAAGAAATGAAGCGATTGGGATTGGCGCACAAGCCGATGATAATCGGGCTGAAAGCCAATGTCGCGGAGATAGCCGAGTGTTACCGCACGGCATACCCGAATGCGAAGATTCTTTATGCGACAGAAAAGGACTTTTCACCCCAGAACCGGGTGAAGTTCTTTAACAATATCAAAAATAATGATTGGGATTGTGTCATCATGTCGCACGACCAGTTCGGAAAGATACCGCAACCGACCGACGTGCAGCAGGAGATTCTGCAAAAGGAGCTGGATTCGGTGGAAGAGAATCTGGACGTTTTGAGGGCACAAGGCAAAGAGGTATCGAGAGGGATGCTCAAAGGATTGGAGAAACGGAAAATCAACTTGCTCGCCAAACTCGAAAAGGTAGAGCACGCCATCAAATCCCGCACGGATGATGTGGTGGATTTCAAGCAGATGGGTATCGACCACCTGTTTATTGATGAGAGCCACCAGTTCAAAAATCTTACCTTCAACACCCGCCACGACCGGGTGGCGGGGTTGGGAAACAGCGAAGGAAGCCAAAAGGCTCTCAATATGCTGTTTGCCCTGCGTACCATTCAGGAACGCACGGGCAAGGATTTGGGGGCTACGTTTCTTTCGGGTACGACTATCAGCAATTCGCTGACAGAACTGTACCTGCTGTTCAAATATCTCCGCCCGAAGGAACTGGAACGGCAGAACATCAACTGTTTCGATGCGTGGGCGGCTATCTTTGCCAAGAAGACTACCGACTTTGAGTTTTCTGTTACGAATCAGATAATACAGAAAGAACGGTTCCGCTATTTTATCAAAGTGCCGGAACTGGCGGCTTTCTACAATGAGATTACCGATTACCGCACGGCGGCGGATGTAGGCGTGGACAGGCCGGAGAAGAACGAGATACTGCACAATATACCGCCCACACCCGTGCAGGAAGAGTTCATCAAGAAACTGATGGAGTTCGCACAAACGGGTGATGCGACGGTATTGGGACGGTTGCCCTTGTCGGAAACGGAGGAAAAAGCGAAGATGCTGATTGCCACCGATTACGCCCGCAAGATGGCACTCGATATGCGGATGATTGATCCGGACAAATACGACGACCACCCGGACAACAAGGCGAGCCACTGTGCCGCCAAGATTGCGGAGTATTACAAAAAGTATGACGCACAGAAAGGCACACAGTTTGTTTTCTCGGATTTAGGGACATACCAGCCGGGAAAATGGAGCGTGTACAGCGAGATTAAACGTAAGTTGATTGAGGATTACGGTATTCCGGCAAACGAGATTCGTTTTATTCAGGAGTGCAAGAATGAGAAGTCACGCAAAGCGGTGATAGATGCCATGAACGAGGGGAAGGTGCGGGTATTGTTCGGCTCGACGAGTATGCTCGGAACGGGCGTAAACGCACAGAAACGGGCGGTTGCGCTTCATCATCTCGATACGCCGTGGCGACCGTCCGACCTTTCCCAGCGGGACGGACGGGCGGTAAGAAAGGGCAATGAGATTGCGAAGTTCTTTGCCGACAACAAGGTGGACGTGATTATCTATGCGGTTGAAAAATCGCTGGACAGTTATAAATTCAACCTGTTACACTGCAAGCAGACCTTTATTTCCCAGCTTAAAAGCGGTGCTATGGGCGCACGTACCATCGACGAGGGCAGCATGGACGAGAAATCGGGTATGAACTTCTCGGAGTACATGGCTATCCTTTCCGGCAACACCGACCTGCTGGACAAGGCGCGTCTGGAAAAGAAAGTCGCCGCATTGGAAAGTGAGCGCAAGAGTTTCTATAAAGATAAAAGCGGCTCGACGTGGAAATTGGAATCGCATACCAAAAAATTGGATGAGAACAACGAACACATTGCCAAGCTGACCGCAGACTACGAAACCTTCACCTCACGGGCACAGACCGACGAGGACGGGTATTACCGCAACCCGGTAAAGTTGGACGGTCTGGCGGCTACCGATGCGAAAAGCGTCGGGACACGGCTACAGGAGATTGCCAAGAACGCCACAACGGGCGGTGAATACCTGCCTATCGGTGAGTTGTACGGTTTTCCTATACTTGTGAAAACGGAAAGCTCCATCCGTGAGGGCGTGGAGGTGAAACAGAACCGCTTCTTTATTGAGGGGGCGTACAAGTACACCTACAATAACGGACAGTTGGCAATGTCCGACCACAAGGCCGCAGCAACGAATTTCCTCAATGCGCTTGACCGCATTCCCAAACTGATGGAGCAGTACAGGACGGAGAACGAGAAATTGGAGAAGGATTTGCCCACACTTCGGGAAGTAGCCGGCGGTACGTGGAAAAAGGAGGATGAGCTGAAGAAGCTCAAATCCGAAGTGGCGGTGTTGGAACGGAAGATTCAATTGGAACTCGTACCGCCTACACCAGAAGTAATCGAAAGAGGAAATGACGGGCAACGGATCAAGCTGGTAGCAAATGCCGACAATACAAATCCACTACGCACCGAAGATGTTCCGCAAGTACGTAGTCCAGTAAATGAACGAAGTGTCGCAGGCAATTTCATTACAGATCATATCATCATCGGGCGTCCGGGATTTCATGTCAAGGATAAAAACGAGTTGAAGGGTATAAAACTGTAAAATATGTGACTTTATTAAATCATTCGCCTTTATATGTTAGTAATGGCGGATGATTTAATATTTACAAGAAATGCTATACTATGTTTTAATAAAGAACGATTATTTTGAGATTACAAGTATCTATTTTGATAATTCATGAGTTCTTCGATCCTCTCACCAAGTCGCTGTACTCAACATTACCAGAGCCTAATTTTTCTTGTAAATAATCAAAAGCAGCCCATGCATTAACATTTGTTCCGCACGTAAACAGATCGACAGCCGCATAACGACACTCTGGCCAAGTGTGTATGGTCAGATGAGATTCTTGAATAACAATAACACCACTCACTCCCATAGGAGCAAACTTGTGAAAATTCTCTTGAACAATTGTAGCTCCGGCTTTTATAGCTGCTTCATGCATATAAATACGCACTTGTACTACATCATCAAGTAATTCGTTGCTACAATCATAAAAATCGGCAAGAATATGATGTCCCAAAGAGTGGTATTTGGAAACTATCGGATTCTTTTTTTTATGCTGTCGTTGAAAAATGTGGCACTTACACATCAGACAACCATGTTCTTTCAAATCCTTAATAGTTTGGAAATCTTTGTCACTCCCTACTAAATATGTTTGTCCGCATTGCTTGCAACGATAACTATTTTGTTTAGGATGCCTATCTCTCGTGTATATATCGTTACGCCCTTTCTTCTCGACAGGAAAAACTGCTCTGGTACGATTCGTTGTTTCCAGTACGAATAATTGGCCTTTGTTGCCTAATGAAGAGGCTCCTTCGTATTCATTGAATTGCACGAGAATATCTTTGATTGATAAACCGTGCAATTGGAAACTTTTCTGCAATAAGTAGCCTTCGTCAATCGACTTATTCCCAAACGAAAAGAAAATCTTTAGGCCTTGCTCTTCTTTTAATGTACTGATGGCACGTGAAAGGAATAAAGATGCTCCTTCCTGAGTATATGGCGGATCAGTAAATAGACAATCAAAACGACCTAACAAATGTGTAGGAAGAGGCATTCGTAAATCACCTTGCTCACACTTTATCGGTAATGCATACAGTTTCGCTTGTTTCTGTAGAAAGTCAATATAACGTCTGTCCACATCAATCACATGGATATTTGTCGGATAGACATTTTGAGTAGGGTAAAGTTCTTTTAATAAGAAACCAATGGCAAGACTAACAAAATCATCATCACCTAAACAGAGTATATGTTTACCTACTAAGACCACATGAGTCAGACAAAGTAAAGCACGGCGGAATGCTGTTCGGATAGTACATTGGGCTTGATCCAGAGTCACGTCAGCAGATGGACGTTCATCAAAAGCAACTCCATATTTCTCACAAAGGATATTCGCGTATGTTACCCTTGCCTCTTCACTTGTCATCAATTTTCGATACAAACCAATATCTATATTTTCGTAACCAAGCACCTGCTCACTATAGCTTTTTCCGGCAAGAGTTAGCTTTATTCCACCACCACATTGTTCCCATGTTCCGAGTCTGATACCTTCTTTCTTTAATGCAGTTACCATTGGTATTGGAAGCATTATTCTTTGAGATAATTCCTTGCTCGATAATGGTGCATTAAAATATAACTCCTGAAAAAAACGCTCAATAACTCCCGTTCCTTCTTTAATTGAACAACTCTTTTGTATATCTTCTATATAATTCATGTCTTTATAATACTTTTATTTTGAGGGTGCAAAGGTAAAGGGTATATATCAAATACTTGATAGCCGAATCCGGCATGTTTGGGTACTTTTCAATACTATCTCTGTTGTTTTGCAACTGTAATTTTGAATGAACAAACACTTTTGTATTGAAAAGTACCCAAAATGGCCTTTTTTGATAATCAGCTTAACCCTTTTAATTTCATAATTTTGCAACCGAAAAATAAAATTATATGATGTATGAACCATTTTAAATTGATGTTATCAATTATTTCTGTATTGTTTTTCTGCGCTTGCGAAAACAATACTTCGGGAGAGTATGGACAAGCGTTCTCCACGCTTACGTTGCAAACGGATTCAACCGAAATCCATGAAAGCTATTCCGCTTCCATTAAAGGGCGGCAAGATGTGGATATTTACCCGCAGGTTTCGGGTGTCATAACTAAAGTATGTGTACAAGAGGGGGAAAACGTATCAAAAGGCAAGGTGCTTTTTGTCATCGACCAAGTGCCATATCAGGCGGCTTTACGGACAGCTACGGCCAATGTACACGCTGCCGGGGCGCAGGTGGAAACGGCACGGCTGGATTACGAGAGCAAACAAGCATTGCTACGTGAGAATGTAATTTCAGAATACGACCTTTTGATGGCGAAAAATACACTGGCAGTAGCCGAAGCCGGATTGGAACAAATGAAGGCAGAGGAAATAAATGCCCGCAACAGTCTTTCATATACCGAGGTGAAAAGTCCGTCGAACGGTACGGTCGGTACGTTGCCGTACCGTGTCGGTGCATTGGTAGGTCCTTCAATGGCGCAACCGCTGACCACCGTTTCGGATAATGCAGAAATGTATGTTTATCTCTCGATGACGGAAAACCAGCTCCGTGCCTTGATTCGGGAGTACGGTTCACCCGATGAAACCATCCGGCAGATGCCTTCCGTCCGTTTACAGCTTAACGACGGAACTGTCTATGACCAAGCTGGGCGCATCGAGACCATCAGCGGAGTAATCAATCCGCAGACGGGAACGGTGTCCGTGCGTAGCGTGTTCCCGAACGACCAACGGTTACTGTTCAGCGGTGGAATCGGAAAAGTGATAATTCCTCGTTCCATTCCGAAGGCCCTTATCATTCCCCAATCGGTGACCTACGAGTTGCAGGACAAACTGTTTGCCTACAAAGTGGTAGATGGTAAGGCTGTCGCCACGCAGCTTAACGTCGAGAAGATTCATAACGGAAAGCAGTATATTGTCCGTAGCGGACTTCAAAAAGGAGATTGCATCGTCAGCGAGGGTGTCGGTCTTGTGCAGGATGGTATGGAGATAATCGTAAAAACAGAATCCGGAGGATATCAATCAAAACCCGGAGCCAATAATTAATTAAGAATGAAAGGAGAAAAATAGCCTATATGAATTTAAGATACTTTATCGACCGACCTATCCTGTCGGCCGTTATTTCGGTCGCCATCGTGCTGATGGGTATGCTGGCACTTGTATCGTTGCCGGTAGAACAATATCCGGACATCGCACCACCCACGATACAGGTATATACCAATTATCCGGGAGCTAATGCCGAGACAGTGCAGAAAGCCGTGATTGTTCCGCTCGAAGAGGCCATCAACGGTGTGGAGGACATGAATTACATCACCTCGTCGGCATCGAACACGGGCGATGCAACAATCAACGTCTATTTCAAACAGGGAAGCGATGCGGATATGGCTGCGGTGAACGTGCAGAACCGTGTGTCCACGGCGTTGAGCTTGCTGCCCGCCGAGGTGACACGCATCGGTGTGACTACCATGAAACAGCAGAATGCCGAGTTGAAGACGCTCGCCCTGTGTTCGCCGGACGACAAATATGACGAGCAGTTTCTGAACAACTACATGAAAATCAATATCGAGCCCCGGCTGAAACGTATCGCTGGTGTTGGCAATGTGATGCCGCTCGGCTCCAACTACAGTATGCGTATCTGGATGAAGCCGGACAAGATGGCACAGTACAAGCTCGTGCCCTCGGACATCACCGCCGTACTGGAGAAGCAAAACATTGAAGCGGCTACGGGAGCTTTCGGCGAGAACCATGACAACACCTATCAGTACACGATGAAATACCGTGGACGCTTCTCCACACCGGAGGAGTTCGGAAACCTTGTCATCCGTTCGCTGCCGGGAGGCGAAGTGCTGCGGTTGAGGGAAGTCGCGGATGTAGAGCTTGGGGACGAAACGTATAATTACACCTCCGTACTGAACGGGCATAATGCTTCAATGGCGTTGGTTTTCCAGACGGCAGGATCAAATGCTTCGGAGGTTATCGACGAGATAGACAAGACGCTGGAAGAAATTGCCGAAGAGATGCCAAAGGGATTGGAAATCGTGACGCTGAACGATGCGAGCCGCTTTCTGAAAGCCTCTATACACGAGGTTATCATCACCTTGATAATTGCCATCGTATTAGTGGTATTGGTGGTGTATTTCTTCTTGCAGGATATCCGCTCAACGTTGATACCTACCATCTCCATCTTCGTGTCCATCATCGGCACCTTTGCATTTATGTCCGTGGCAGGTTTCTCTATAAATTTGCTGACGCTCTTCGCCTTGGTGCTTGCCATCGGTACAGTGGTGGACGATGCAATCGTAGTGGTTGAAGCGGTGCAGGCACGCTTCAACGTGGGCTATCAGTCGGCATATATGGCTACGAACCATGCCATGAAGGGTATATCATCGGCCATACTCACCTCCACATTCATTTTCATGGCGGTGTTCATTCCCGTGGCGATGATGGGCGGAACATCGAGTATGTTCTACACGCAGTTCGGTATCACGATGGCGGTGGCAGTCGGTCTTTCGGCAATTAACGCTTTCACCATCTCGCCTGCGCTCTGCGCCCTCTTGCTGAAACCTTACAGGGATGAGCATGGCAATGAGAAGAATAATTTCGCTGCCTGTTTCCGTAAGGCGTTCAACGCCGTGTTTGACGCTATGGTGAGTAAGTATGTGCGTGGTGTGTTGTTCTTTATTCGCAAACGGTGGCTGATGTGGGGCACACTCGCGGCGGCGTTGGCACTGCTCGTAGTGATGGTGCGTTATACGAAGACCGGACTTGTACCACAGGAAGATATGGGTATGGTTTATGTAAGCATGAACAGCCGTCCGGGTACGTCGTTACAACGTAACGTGGAAGTGATGGAACAGCTCGACAAGCGTTTCTCCATGATTCCGGGTATCGAACATAGTAGCTATACCTCCGGTTTCTCTTTCTTCGGTTCCGGTCCCTCAATGGGCATGTTCTTTCTCACACTCAAGCCGTGGGAAGAGCGCACGGACTTTATGCAGTCGGCTGACGGCGTGATGGCACAGGTTTATGGCATCGCTTCCGATGTACCCGAAGCCTCTATATTCGCCGTAGCACCGCCGATGATTCCGGGTTACGGCATGGGCAGCGGCTTTGAGTTGTACATGCAGGACAAGCGTGGTGGCGACGTGAACGAGTTTAAGAAGGTGACGGACGATTTTGTGGCGGCTCTCTCCGAGCGTCCCGAAATAGGTGAAGTTTACTCTTCATTCGAGACCAACTACCCGCAGTATTGGGTGGACATCGACGCGGCACAGTGCGAGCAGGCTGGCATCTCTCCGAGCGAGATATTGGAAACACTTGCCGGATATTACGGTGGAGGGTACGTGTCTAACTTCAACCGCTTCTCCAAACTCTACCGTGTGATGATACAGGCGGAACCGTCGAGCCGTGTCACGCCGGAATCGTTGAACCACATCTACACCCGTGTTGGGGAAGAGATGACACCGCTCTCGCAGTTCGTGAAGCTGTCCAAGACCTACGGACCGCAAGACCTTTCGCGTTTCAACCTCTACAACTCCATCGCTGTGAATGGTATGGCTGCCGAAGGATACAGTTCAGGCGATGCGCTGAACGCTATTCATGAAACTGCCGCGCAGGTGCTGCCACACAACTACAGTTACGAGTTCGGCGGTATTGCCCGTGAGGAGAACACGACGACGAACAACGTGGCGATAATCTTCGCCGTGTGTATCGTACTGGTTTATCTTATCCTATGCGGACTCTATGAGAGCCTCTTCATTCCGCTTGCGGTCATTCTTGCTGTGCCATGCGGACTGTTGGGTAGCTTCCTCTTTGCGCAGGTATTCGGATTGGAGAATAATATCTATCTTCAGACGGGTATTATCATGCTTATTGGTCTCCTTGCCAAGACCGCCATCCTGCTCACCGAGTATGCAGTGGAGAGGCGCAAGGCGGGTATGTCTCTCACGCAAGCCGCCGTTGGAGCCGCTAAGGTACGTCTGCGCCCGATTCTGATGACGGCACTGACGATGGTCTTCGGAATGTTGCCGCTGATGTTCGCCAGTGGCGTGGGGGCCAATGGCAGCCGCTCGCTGGCATCAGGAGCTGTCGGCGGTATGCTCGTGGGAACGCTGGCACTACTATTCCTCGTGCCGGGACTTTTTATCGTTTTCCAGTATTTGCAGGAGAAGGTCTTCCCTGTGCAGGCATCTCGTCAAGATGCGGACTGGTCGATTCAAGCGGAAATAGAACAATTGGAAACAAAAACGACGAAAGAATGAAAATATGAAGAAACTGATTATATCTTCTCTCGCAGCCTGCCTGTTGGCGGGTTGCGGGATATATAAACCCTATTCACGTCCGGAGGTCAAAACCGAAGGTCTGTACCGGGAGATTCCGAAGGAAGATACCGTAACAATTGCCTCGCTGTCATGGCACGAGTTGTTTACCGATGGGCATCTGCAAACGCTTATCGAGAAAGGTCTGGAGCAAAATACCGACCTACGGATCGCCCGGTTGCGGATTGGAGAGGCGGAAGCGGTTCTGAAAAACGCCCGTCTTTCCTATCTTCCGTCCGCGTCGTTGAATCCTGAAGGGGGTATCAACCGTTACGATGGAGTTACAGCGAAAACTTACAACCTTGGGGCATCAGCCAGTTGGGAAATAGATGTTTTCGGCAAGGTGACCAATGCCAAGCGGGGAGCATGGGCAGCCCTCGAAAGTAGCAGGGCTTATGAACAAGCCGTACAGACACAACTCGTGGCAACTGTTGCGAACAGTTATTATACACTGTTGATGCTCGACCGACAACTGGCTATCAACTGCCGAACGCTCGTTACATGGGAAAAATCCGTAAAGGTACTCGAAGCCTTGAAACAATCCGGGAAATCGAACGATGCAGCCGTATTGCAAGCGCGGGCGAACCGGATGGCTCTCGAATCGTCGGTACTCTCGCTGCGACAGAACGTCCACGAAACAGAGAATGCCCTCTCTGCCTTGCTCGCCATGCCAGTACAAGCCATTGAACGTGGAACGCTGGATGGACAGCGGTTTCCGGAAGAGTTGTCTGTTGGGGTTCCGTTGCAGTTATTGGCGAATCGTCCCGATGTAAGACTGGCGGAATACAATCTGGCGCAAGCGTTTTATGCCACCAATGCCGCACGTGCCGCATTCTATCCGAGCCTTACACTTTCGGGTACACTCGGTTGGACGAACAATGGCGGCGGGGCAATTCTCAATCCGGGGAAATGGTTGCTCGGGGCTATCGGTACGATGGTGCAACCACTGTTCAACAAGGGAATCAACCGTGCCAATCTGAAAATTGCCAAAGCACAGCAGGAAGAGGCAACCTTGCTGTTCCGACAATCGCTGCTTGATGCGGGAAAAGAGGTAAACGATGCCTTGACGGGCTGGCAGACCGCACGGCAACGGGTCAAAATCGATAATAATCAGATAGCACTCCTACAGGAAGCCGTACGAAAAAATGAGATTCTGATGCGCCACTCTCCGATGACCTATTTGGAGGTTTTAACGGCACAGCAATCGCTGCTGGCAGCCGAACTGACCGAAGCACAGGATCGTTTCGACGAGATACAAAGCGTAATCCTGCTTTATCACGCTTTAGGTGGAGGCAAATAAGATTATTTACCGGAAAAATGAGTAGATACAAAAGTAACACCCCACAGTCATTGTCGTCTGTGGGGTGTACATTTATCTACCTCGATAGTCTAATGGCGACATCCCGGTCATTCGCCGAAAAAATCGGGCTAAGTATGAAGAATCCTCGAAATTAAATGTCCTCGCAATGTCCTTTATAGACAATTCTGTATCAGATAGATATTGCTTTATTTCGTTAGCGACAATATTGTCTATTATTTCTTTGGGCGTCCGATGTTCTACTTTATTGCATATCTTATAAAGATAATCCTTTGTAATACAAAGGCGATCTGCATAATATGCCACTTCCCGAACCTCGTGGCAATTTTTTACCAACAATGTCATAAATTTCCCAAATAACATTCTGCCCCTGTCTTTCTCTTTATTTTGTAGAATCGAAGGAAAGTTACGTCGCATTTCACTATCAAGGAGTATAAAAAGATTATATATATTGCTTCGAAGTGTGGATGTTTTATTCGCTTCGTCACAATTAAGCATAATCCATTCCATTTGTTTAAACCATCCTTGCAGCAAATCATATTGTTCCTCCGATAAACGAAATACAGGGTTGTCATATATCAATTTCCAAAAGGTTTCTGATGTCAAGTCATAGTATATTTTTTCCATCAGGCTATGTGAAAAATGCAAATAGTTTACACAAAATGCAGGAGACAAATGCACGGGTGAAAGCAATACATCTGAAAACAATATGACCAAATCACCTTTTCGTATAGCTTGTTTACGGGAGTTCATTGTAATGATAGCCCTCCCTTCCGTACATAACAGCAATACACACTCGTTTGGTATATAGGTTCTGCCAATTAATTCGCGCAAGTCCGTTTTACCGGCGGAATAATCGTTTTTCTGAAATGAAATAAAGTTCTCCATGTATGCCATAATATATTGATTTTTCTGCAAAAGTAAGCATTTAAGTGCAAAAACAGATATAATTGTATTGAAAAGTACCGATAATGTCATAGTTTTGATTCGAGGACTACCTTGAAATGTCATAATTTTGCATCTTTAAAAAATCGGTTTATAAATTGGAAAATATACGCCAACCAATCAACACTACTGACAGCAATCACAGACTATACCGGGCTGATGCAGAAAGAGTATGCCATCGTGATTATTATAGTGATTGCCACTGTAATTACACCGGCTTCCGATGTCTTTACCTTGTCGTTGGTTGTGCTACCGGTGTGGATATTACATGAAGTAAGTATCATGATTGTAAACAAGACGTATTATTCAATGAAAGAAAATAGATGAGAAATAAACATAAGCCCCCGTTCTGTAATGAAAATCCGATTGACTGCCACTTTGAAGTGAAAAGCCATCTGGTAGGCGAAACGGTTCGCAACGATGATACGAATATCAACTACCTGATATTTTGCCGCACAGGACACGCACGGATTAGTAGTATGCTGTTCCATGACGAGATACTGTGTGCCGGAGAAGTGATGTTCGTCCCCCGTGGGAGCGAGTACAGAGGCATCGCCCTGAGTGATGTCACACTGCTGGTACATAAGTTCAATAACACGGTCTGCCAGAATGAAAAGTGCATCCTTGCCTACCTCTACTCGCACCGATATCTTCGGTCTAAAATTTATTGCAGCAAATTGACTGTCCCAAAGTCCTTGCAAATCCTTATAAGCGGCATCGTGTCCTATCTCACGGACGAAACACACGATGCCAACCTGTGGAAACTGAAACACAAGGAACTGATATGGGCTTTCACACGTTATTATGGGACGGAAGAATTGCAGTCTTTCTTCCATCCGATGACCGATGAGCAAGTGCCATTCCGAAATCTTGTGATGACACACTATCGCAAAGCCAACAATACGGAGGAATTGGCGGAGCTTTGTGGTTACGGAGTGCATACATTCCGCCGGATATTCAAGAATGAATTCGGTGTACCCGTTCATCGGTGGTTGATAAAAAAGCGTGCGGAAAATGTAAATTTCCGACTCTCCCAAGTATATATCCCCTTTTCAGATATTATTGATGAATTTAATTTTTCTTCTCCACAGGAATTGAACCGTTTTTGCAAAGCTAATATCGGAGATACACCGAGCAACATCCGGCAAAAGTATATTCAATCATCTGATAAAGAATAGTTGTCTGCTTAAAAATGCTAACAGAATGGTCTGTTTTCAATAAGTAGCTATCCGCTTGATATTCGTAACTTTGCGCCCGAAATCAAAGAGAACGTTTAATGCAGATAAAATGTGAAGAAATGATACGGGAGGTGGATAACCGGATAGCTGCCATCGACTTGAACGGGAATCATATTATCAAGGATTGCAAGACAATGCTTATTTTCCTGAAAGAAAAGCTGACCGAATTGAAAGTGTTTGTCCAATCCGAACCTTTCGAGAGCGATACCGACGAAATCGCTTTTTTCAAACAGTACAAGCCCCGGATTCTGGGACCGCTGTTTTATTTCCACCATATATTGCGTATTGAGAGCCAACGTCCTCCGGGCGAGGAAGAGTTGGACGATTATTACGAAAAGCAGCAGGAAGAACAGAAACTGTTCTTTGACCGCCATGTGGCGTTTTTCCAGTATTACCGTAGCGGAGCCACTTATCTGGACAACTATTATTTCCTGCGTGGAAGACAAGGAAACGTGATTGATGTGGATGTTTGCCATCTGGACGATGAAGCGGAGTTCAGTACGGGATACGACTACCTTGTTGCCCGCATTATGGCAATGGAGATGCTGTACGCCTTTTTGTCAGTGAAACGTACTTACCTGCAAAATGGCAATGAAGATGTGTCCACCGAACTGTTGAAGGTGAAAGGCTCCTATCAATGGACCGGAAGTGCCATTGAATTGATGGAAATAGTGTACGGACTCAGTGAAATGGGCAGTATCAACAACGGGGAAACCCCGATACATGAGTTAGCCGCCTTTGTGGGTACTCTCCTGAACATCGACATCCGTGATTGTTACAGTACCTATACGGATATGAAACGACGCAAGAACGAAAGCCGCACTTATTTTCTGGACAAGATGCGGGAACGGCTGAACAAACGGATGGAACAGGATGATGAGAAAGAACGGAAGCGCAAGTAAGATTAAGTGCCAAAAAACTTAGGGTTGCCCCTCTTTTTTTCAGTATATTTGCTAGCATATAAAAATTTATATGCTCTAAATAAAAGTGCGTGGAAATAATAATAGTAAAATAATGTGAATAGAAATTTAGTAATAATGGCGGTAGCATTATCGCTGCTTACAAGTTGTGGAGAACAAAGTAAATACGAAAAGGCTATTGCCGATTTTGTGCAAACGGACAAAAAAGGGACGTGGACTGATTTACAATTCAAAGTAATCGAGATGGGCGATCCGACGGACATCACAGTCAAGGATAGTGTTGCCTTACTGACGGAGAAGTTTGATTCTGAAAAGTCAAAACGCCTTGCCACGCTCAATGAAAGTATCGCACGGCATAAGGTGGCTATGGAGAAGGAGCATTTGAATACAATGAAAAAAATCTATCAGAATTTGATAGACAAGAATCAGGCACTTGTGGATTCGCTTGCGAAAACCTCGGTGAAATTGCCCGATGCGTATAAAAATGCAGCGGAGACAACCGTACTGGCAAAGGAAATTACTTGTAAATTCTCCATTGCCAATCCGATGCTTAACAATGCCAAACAGGAAATTACGGAAAATTTCATACTTAATGCTGCCGGAGACAAATGCTACAGAAGGCACAGCAAGAGAAAATAATCTTTCGGACACAACTCTTATATAAAGGACAACGGCAGCAACTTTCAAAAAGTTACTGCCGTTAGTGTTTCTACCTTATATATAAGGTACGATAAGTTATCCTTTCTACTGCAACAGGTGCGAGAGTTCCGGCTCGTCAGCGATACGTTTAGGTGGCTTCCTCCCGTTTCACTTTATCGGCATCTACTTACAAGCGCCGCATGAAAAATTTACGTTCTATGCATTAATGTTATCTATTACCGAACCAACATTTCATAGAAACCTCTATTTTTTTCACTATCCTCAAAATACAATTCAATCGCAATAATACACGATCTATGTATATTATCGCGGTTAATATTGCAATAGAGTTTGTGTTTAAGAACATAAAAACCAAACAAAAGTCAAATTATCCGCGATAATGCACGAAAAATGTATATCTTCGCAACCGAAACGTAATTTTAATAGAATGGAAAGAGAGCAAAAAATAAGAAACTGGATTTTAGACTTACCTAAGAAAGGGAAAATAACCTTTTCTTTGGATGAAATCAATACTCAATTTCCTCGAACGACAGCTAACAATAAGCGGGTTTCTCTATGGAGATTGGTGGAAGCCGGAAAAATACAATCTGTGTGGAAAGGTTTTTATGTGATTGTTCCTGTGGAATATGAATTAAAAGGTTCTGTTCCCCCTACTGTTTATATAGACCAATTAATGACCTATCTTAATAGAGAATATTATATCGGGTTGTTAAATGCTGCTGCCTTTTATGGAGCTTCTCATCAACAACCCCAAGAATTGACGATAATCACCGATAAAGGAAATTACAGGGATAAACATAAGAATGAAGTAAAAATAAACTTTGTCGGTAAAAAGTCGATACCATCAGCTTATATACAGCAAAAAACGACTAAAACAGGTTACATAAAAATATCTGGTCCGGAGTTGACGGCTATGGATTTAATTTTTTACCAATATGAAATTGGTGGATTAAGCAGGGCTGGTACGGTTTTGAACGAGTTAGCCGAAGAATTGGATTTTAACAGGGTAGATAATGATTTCTTTACTTATTTCCCTTCCACCACAGTACAGCGTTTAGGATATATTTTAGATGAAGTGCTTGAATATAATGAAATTGCGCAAGTACTGTGTGATAAAGCCATACAAGCTGGTGTATCCTTTAGAAAATCTTTGCTTAAACCTGAAAATGATACAGAGCAAGCCTCTTATAATAAACAATGGAGATTAGTAATTAACGAAGAAATAGAGATTGACGAATGATACCGGAAATAGCAATCACGCAATGGAGAAATATTGTACCTTGGACCGACGCCAAGCAAGTTGAGCAAGATTTAATTATATGTAGGGCTTTAATCGCTATTTTCAGCGATGATTATTTGGCAGGACGTCTTGCTTTTCGCGGTGGAACGGCGCTTCATAAGTTGTACCTTTCCCCTCAACCCAGGTATAGCGAAGATATCGACCTTGTTCAGATTAAAGCCGAACCAATAAAACCGACAATAGACAGACTACGGGAAGTGTTATCCTTTTTAGGGGAACCAAAAGTAAAGCAAAAAAAGAATAACAATACACTGATTTTTCGGACAGAATCTTCTATTCCTCCTGTTCTTCCGATTAAACTCAAGGTAGAAATAAATTGTCGTGAGCATTTTAATATGTTGGGGTTGGAAGAAGTAGATTTTGAAATGAATAACTTATGGTTCTCGGGAAGTTGTAAAATTAAGACCTATAAGTTGGACGAACTTGTCGGAACCAAAGTTAGGGCTTTGTATGAAAGACGCAAAGGCAGAGACTTATACGATTTATATAAAGCTCTGCAAAATACGGAACTTAACACTGATAATGTTATATGCTGCTTCAAAGGATACATGGAAAAGGAAGAAAAGAAGCCTTCTTATAAATTATATATTTCAAACATGGAAGACAAAATGAAAAATGAAGAATTTTTGGGAGACACCAAAACTCTTTTGCGTCCGGATGAAATCTATGATGTACAGCAGGCATATAAGATTGTAAAGGAATTTATTATTGATAAGTTAGCTACGGAAGGCAATATAGAATAACCAGAGATTTATGGAGCGAATTTTAAACTTTTTAGATAAATCGACGAACGGGAAGTGTTATAAATCATTCAAATATAGTTTGGACGATTTAGAAGTGCCATCGTTAATATACGATGATAAGCCGAAAATTGTGTTGCAGCCTAAAGCTGAAACCGATAAAAGAAAACAAAAATATATATCAGTGAAGGAGGAAGCTGAAAAATATAAAGGTAATTCTATATTCAAATACTTCCTTGATGGGTCAAGAAAAACCTATAAAGTAGATGATATTGCTATTGGAGAACGAATTTATCCTATTATAGCCGGTCAAATTGCAGTAGGCTGTTGTTTCCGTCCAAATGCTGAAACATTTAAATGTCAAAAGATGGAACGGCATTTTGTTTTATCTCTCCCTATAATGCTTAATACAGATGGACTCCCTGATATTCCTTTTTTTAAAGATTTAACGGTTGAGTTAAATAAAAATCCTTTATTAAGAAAAATGGAGGTTGAATTTTCCAATATATTTCCTTATGAGACAGAATTGCTCAAAAAGAATAATTCCGGAGATAAGGAAAAATATGAAGACAGAGGAGTGGCATTAATCCAGAATAAAATGATGGATTTGGAGCAAGAAATTGTTCATGGATTATGGAAAGATAATCTTTTAAATGACACCTCTTATCTGATAAAAGACGGCTCTTTGGAATATTCAAGACGAGATTCATTCAAAGGTCACGATTTGTCTAGATTGAAACAACATTATAAATATGTAGTCGGAGTTTCTAAAAGTTTTAATCCTGAACTTTTCAAATCAGATAATAAAAGTATTGCCAGAACTATTGCCGAAATGCCAGAATATCATCGGACGGAGGCTTATAAATACGAGTTTGAAGGTACCACGTTTTGTGTATGGTATCTAAGAATACGTGAAAACAAATTTTGTGACCACCAGTTTGCCGGAGTTGTTAAAGTTGAAATGATTCTGACCACTGAAGAAGAAATCGAAGAGGGATTGAGCACTGATGTTATAAATCAAATAAGTGCTAATATAGTGAATGAGCGTAATCCCGTTTGTTATGGTTCGGATAAGAGATGGGCTAACCATATATACCCTGTGTATTTAACAGAATCTTATGTGAAAAGTCAATATATAGGAGATAGTTTCTTTTTAAATTTATTTTAATATAAAAAATATGGCTACGAAAATTATAGGAAAAGTGTCCGCTACGGAAAAGTCACCCTCTACAGTTGATGATTTTTATTTTTGGACAGATAAAAAAACGATATTAAGTCCTTTTGATGTAGTAAAAGTACATCATGTAAAGAATGAAAAAGGAAAAAATTCCATTACATATGGAGTTGTGGAAGAAATTTTTCATATAACAGATGCTACCAGCCATATTACAAGTTATCTGTCCAGCGATTTTGGAGAAGTGGAAGATAAAGGCAATATGTACCGTCTGGGGATGAATTATGTGAAAGCGAAAGTAGTTTGCAATACTGACAATATTTACACTCCAGTATTAGACGGTCAACAGGTTGAAACATGTGACGAAGATGACGTCCTCACTGCCCTTGGATTAAAAAATCCCAAAAATCCTGTAGTCTGCGGATACTTGAAAATGTATCAAGAACCTAATCAAATAGAAATTCCAATATCTGTAAACTCCCATTTTTTGATTGGTCCGGAAGGTGCACATTTGAATATTTCAGGAATTTCCGGTTTAGCAGCTAAAACCTCTTATGCAATGTTTCTGCTGAAAAACATTCAGCAAAAATTCTTGAATAAAGACTTTGAGGAAAGAGAAGATAAAAACCAAAGCGTCGCTTTCATTTTCTTCAACGTCAAAGGTCGAGACCTATTGGCTTTAAATGAACCCAATGAAAAATTACCGGAAGGAGATAAGAGAATTTATAAAAATATGGGTTGGGATACAGACCCTTTTAAAAATGTAAAATTCTACTATCCTTTCTCTTCCAATAAAAATGTTGAGAACGTTCAAAGTTATGTTGAAACAGAGCATGTAAGAAAACAGATAGATTTAAATGAAGCTTTCAAATACAAGTACATTTATGAGCAAGATAGAGATAATCTAGACTTATTACTCGCTAATGAGGATGATTCCACAGGTACATTAGACAGTATTGTTAATTTGGTATTAAATAATCAAGGGAATTTTGGACAGATTCAAACTTGGACAAAATTTTTAGACGAAATTCAAAATAGAATGGAGGCTAAGTCCACCGATAATGGAAAAGATGCGATTTTGCCAACCAGTTGGAGGAAATTTAAACGCATTATCACCAAAGCGATAGGAAATGACGTTTTCTCTGGTCGCGCTATCATTGAAACGAATAATGAAGTTCGTTTAAATGAAGCTGTAAAACAAATAAAAAAGAACGAAGTAATGGTCATTGACGTAGCCCGCTTGGATGAAGACACTCAAAGTTTTGTATTTGGTGATGTGGCAAGGGCTGTGTATGATTTAAAATTAGGAGGCGATGAGATAAAGTTGGGCAGAAAAAGAGAAGATATTCCGGGCAAAATAATAATTTTTGTGGATGAATTGAATAAGTACGCATCGACAGACGTTCCAAAAAAATCTCCCATCTTACGCCAATTATTGGATATCGCAGAAAGAGGTCGCTCTTTGGGGATTATTTTATTCTCGGCAGAACAATTCAAAAGTGCCATACATGATAGGGTAAAAGGAAATTGTGCTACGCATGCATACGGTCGAACTAATGCTATTGAAATATCCAAAGCAGATTATCGATTTATTCCCAAAGTCTATCAGAATATGATGACCCGTTTAGAGCAAGGGGAATATATCATACAGAATCCTGTTTTTCGCTCACTAATCAATATTAAATTTCCTCGTCCAACTTATAAACAATTATGATGACTAAACACAAAACTAAGATTGGAAAAAATGCTATTGAGACGTTAACACTCAGTATGTATGATGACCACAAAACTATATATCGGGAATACATTCAAAATTCAGCCGATGCAATAGATAATGCAGTAAAGTCAGGATTGCTTAAAAAGCAAAGCGATGGGTATATAGAAATCAATATTGATATAGACGAACGTCAAATCATAATCGAAGATAATGGTACCGGAGTTAAATCAGAAGAAGCTGAACGGATTTTAAAAGATGTTGCAGCTTCTGATAAAAACAGGGATACAGATAAAGGCTTTAGGGGAATTGGGAGACTTGCCGGGTTGGCATATTGCTCACAACTAGTTTTTGAAACGTCTTATAAGGGAGAAGCAAATAAAACAACTATAAATTGGGATGCAAAACTTTTGCAAAAAGTATTATACGATTCCAACCATAACGAAGATGCGACGGATGTTATTGAATTAATCACCTCAGTCGAAACATTACCGGAAGATGTCAACGAACACTATTTTAAGGTGATTCTCAATGAAGTGAATAATGATGAACTTTTAGATAAGCAATCAGTTAGGGATTACCTCAAAATGGTTGCACCTGTTCCTTTTGACAGAACATTTTCCTATTTTTATAACGGTTTTGTTTTAAAGTATATGCAAGAACACGATTTGCATTTAGATGAATATCAAGTTTTTGTAAACAATGAGCCTATAACAAAATGTTACAACACAAGTATATATGATGAAAATGGAAGTAAAAAGGAAAATGATGAAGTAAAAGAACTCGCTTTTTTTGATTTTAGAAATCCCCAAAATGATGACTTACTTGCATGGGGATGGTATAGTATTTCCAATTTTGAAGGAATAATACCAGACCATAGAAAAAATTTAGCCCGAGGTATCCGTTTAAGAAAACATAATATTCAAATCGGTAATGAGAATACATTGAACAAATTTCACAAAGATACAAAAAGAGGAAATTTCTATTTCTTTGGTGAGATACATGCAGTCCATCCAGACCTTATGCCTAATTCACAGAGAAATGATTTTACTCCTACGGAAACATGTAAAATTTTTTGTGAACAATTAAAAAATGTATTTTCGCAACATAACAAAATGGTATATTTTGCTTCAAATGTTAGAAGTGCATACCGGAAAATTGAAACGGAAACAAAACTAATAGAAGAATTAGAATCTAAAAAATTCATCAATAAAGAGCAGAAAGAAGAGCATATTCAGAAAATTCAAAAAGCTCAAAAAGATGCAGAAAAAGCACGGAAAGACCTTATTAAATATGAATCTTCGGCAAAAGAGAATAAAATAAATGAGAAAATCTACAAGAATATTTCTACAACAAAACCAACTCACGTTTCTACACCATCGCCACAAAAAATAATTGATGTAGCGGAGAAAATTAGAAAAAGTGATTTTGTATTTGATGATTTGAGTAAACTTACCAATGCTGAAAGAAAGCTTGTTTCAAAAGTATTTGGTGTAATTGCAGATAATCTTCCAGATAAAAAGATTATCCCAAGTTTAGTAACTAAGGTGAAGGAAGCATTTAAATGAAACGAAATATTTTATTAATAGAACCGAATTATAAAAACAAATATCCTCCTATTGGTTTAATGAAAATTGCAACTTATCATAAAAGGTTGGGAGATAATGTGGTATTTTACAAAGGTGATTTGAAAGAGTTTATTCTAAAACAAGCTACACATCTTTGCATAGAACAACTGACAAGAACTGATGATAGAATAGACTGGTTGGAAAAGAAAAATATAATATATAAATACATAAAGACCCGAAAAGTTTCTTGTATTGAAGAGCTTGGAATTACTAATTCTGAGCATTATGAACTTATTTGTAGATGGTTAGAAAATTACAAAAATTATTATTGGAAGAAAGAATATGTAAACTCTCCTGTTTGGGATAGAATATTTGTTACAACCCTTTTTACCTTTTATTGGAAAATTACAATTGAGACGATTGAGTTTGCTAAAACACTAATAAAAGATACTAAGGACTTGATGGTTGGCGGCGTACTTGCCACTATTTTATATAAGGAAGTAGAAGAGGCTACCGGAATTAAGCCGTGGAGAGGTTTATTAAATACACCGGGGATACTGGATAAAGATAATAATGACATTATTGATGACCTTCCGTTAGATTATTCTATTTTGGATGAAATAGATTATAAATACCCGGAAAATAATGCCTATTATGGGTATATGACTCGTGGCTGTATTAGAAAATGTCCTTTCTGTGCCGTCCCCACTCTTGAACCGAAGTTTAATCAATTTATTCCAATTAAAGATAAAATGGAACTTACTAAAAATACCTTTGGAGATCAACGTAATTTATTATTACTGGATAACAATGTATTGGCTTCAAAGGATTTTGAAAAAATTATTTGGGATATAAAAGAAAGTGGCTTTTATAAAGGTGCAACGTATGTTGAACCTAATTATTTAGATATTTCTGTTGCCAACTTAAAAAAAGGAGTGAATGATTATGCGTATGTAAAAAAAGCGTATTTTTTATTTCGAGAATTGCTTGCTAAATCAAAAGGTGAAACTCAGACATTTATTTATAACACTCTAAAAGAAAATAAATTGTTAAAAATTGAAACCTGTGAAAAAGCGAATATATACATAGCTTATGAAGCTGTAAAAGAGATATATGAAAATCAACGAAATAAATCCCCTAAGCTAAGATACGTCGACTTTAACCAAGGAGTTGACGCTCGTCTCTTCACAGAAGATAAGGTACGATTACTGAGTGAGATACCTATTCGTCCTTTGAGAGTAGCTTTTGATGATTTAAGATTTAAAGATGTGTACATTAAAGCCATTCGTTTGGGGGCGAAATATGGTCTGAAAGATTTTTCTAACTATTTATTATATAATTTCAACGACCAACCGGAAGAACTTTATCAGAGGTTTCGGATTAACGTTGACCTATGTGATGAACTGAATATTAGTATATATTCTTTCCCTATGAAATATCATCCGCTTATAGGAGATTACAGTGAAAACAGAGATTATATAGGACAACATTGGAATCGAAAATTTATTAGAGCTGTTCAAGCTATTCTTAATGCAACAAAGGGTAAAATAGGAAAAGGTACTTCGTTTTTTGAAAAAGCTTTTGGTAGAGATGTAGAAGAATATATGGAATTACTACATATGCCTGAAACCTATCTTCTTTATCGTTATTTCTTTGAAAAAATCGGATTAACGCAACAATGGAGAGAAGAATTTACGCAATTAAAAGGTGATGATAAAAAAGTAGCATTAGAAATAATTTACAAAAACGATTTCAATCATGTGGAAACTCTGACTAATAATCTATTGGTGTTGAACTTTTTAAAGCACTATACAAATTATAGAAAAGATATTATTACTCCCGGAACCGAACTTTATGAACTTAAGCAAGAATATGATAAGAATCCAACCATGAAGTTGAAAAGAGCTAATCATAAAAAGAATAGTCTTAAAAAATGATTCGGCAAAAATCATAAAAAGAATGATGGCAATATTGGGAGATGGATATAACATTGCTTAAAAATAACAAGTTGCTATATGAATTCTTTGAGCTACCATTCATAAATTATAGAAAAACGGAGGAAAACGATTTACTCGTTCTTCTCCAGTTTTTCTATAAATGGTTATTTCTGCTGCAACAGGTGCGAGAGTTCCGGATCGTCGGCTATGCGCTGCAATTCATCCGAAACGATTTGCTTCACCTCCGCTTTGATGCGATTGTAATTTTCCTGTATCTGCTCCTTCATCCGGTCGTTTCCATTTTCATCGGTGAAGTCGGTAATGATGGGAATTTTCTTGTAAGCGGCTTCCTCCCGCTTCACCTTGTCGGCATCCACCACAATTTCGGCATGGAAGATTTTTTGCTCGATACGCTCGGTGAAGTTATCTGATACGGAGCCGACAAACATACCCTGCGTAAGTCCCGAAATCTTGCTCGGCGGGATAAGTGAATCCATCTGCGTATTGATGGAGGTGGACTTGTCGTTGCGGTTGATAGTAATACTTTGCCGCTTCTGCAATACCTTTCCAAAGCGTTCACTTAACGTCTTGGCAGTTTCACCCACTACCTGCCCGGAGAAGATATTACCTACGGTATTCATCACGACTTTCGCTTCTTTGTCCCCATAATCGCGCACCAACTGCGAGAAGTCCTGAAAGCCCAGACAAACGGCAACCTTGTTGGAGCGTGCCGTTGCAATCAGATTATCCAATCCTTTGAAATAGATGGTGGGCAGCTCGTCGATAATGACGGAAGACTTAAGCATCCCTTTCTTGTTAATGAGCTTTACGATACGGGAGTTGTATAGTCCGAGTGCCGCACCATAAATATTCTGACGGTCGGGGTTGTTGCCTACACAGAGAATTTTCGGCTCCTGCGGATTATTAATATCCAATGTAAACTCACTATCTGACATCACCCAATAGAGTTGCGGAGAAATCATTCTGGAAAGCGGGATTTTGGCAGATGCAATCTGCCCCTGCAACTGCTCAGCCGCTCCACCGAGCCATGCATCCATGAAAGGGCTGAGATAGTTTTCGAGTTCCGGGTATGAGGTCAGAACCGGGAAAATATCTTCATACCGGCGGTTCAACAATTCGACGGCATGGGGAAACGTGCAGTATCTGCCACCCTGATAAATTCGCAAGTACCAGATGATGGCAGCGAACAGGATAATCGGTGACTCCACAAAGAAGTCGCCCTGCTTCTGCACCCATGATTTATTGAGGTTAAGCATGATGGTGTATGCCGATTCGTAAGCGTCCGTAATATCCTCCATGAAATCCGGATGAATGGGATTGCAGCGGTGCGAACGGCGGGGATCGTCAAAGTTGATGACATAGAATTTCGGCTTTACCTTGTAGCCGTCCTGATTGTTAATCAGATGGTTGTAGGCAATCATCGAGAGGTCGGGAAACTTGAAGTCGTAAATATATTGACTGAATCCCTTTTCAATCTGCTGCTTGATGAACGAGTTTACTACGGCATAGGATTTTCCCGAACCCGGCGTGCCGAGTACGATGGCTGCACGGAACGGATTCACGACATTGATCCAGCCGTCATTCCATTTTTTCTTGTAATAGAAACGGGTGGGCAAATTAACGGAATATTCATTGGTGAGCAGGTGCGTTTCCTGCTGGAAACTTTCGTTCTCGTTGTTGAAAACATCGTCCATGAGGTTGTTCTTCAACAGGCGGCTTATGTACAGCCCCGACATCAAGAGGCAGATATAGCCGACCGCCATCGTGAAAATATAGATAGCGGTATTCGCCTCTATGCCCAATGGCAGCGACAATATCCACCAATTCAGGAAAAAGAACACAAACCCCACGCCCATGAACGTCCAGATTTTCGTCCATGTGATTTTTTCCTCCTTCACGCCCGACGTACCCAAACAGGACAGTCCGAGCAACAGGACGGTGAACAGTTTGGTGTAAATGATACAGCCGAACAGCCCCGCCGTGCGGTGGAAGTTCATCAGGATTTTATCAACTACCCCAATATTTACTCCCCATAAGCGGATAGCCTCGTAACAATACCAATAGATATTGATTACCACAAATAATATACTCACGGCACGCAGAAAATCCATGATTTTCGCCAATGCCCTCAAATCGTCTTCTTGTTGTGACATACTGATTTTACTTTAAAATTCTACAATTAAATACCCCTGCCTTTTCTCTTTTTCTTCTTCCGCTGCATCTTCCGGCGGAACGCTTCTTCCTCCGGATCAGTACCGGGTACGATGGACAGGTCGAACATACCTCCGGTTACAGAATCCTCACCGGGTTCATGGACTTGTTTCGTGAACGGCACAAACGGTTCACGCTCTCCGGTATGTTGTGACGGGTCGGTAGTACCTATTCCCGTCGGTATAGGGCTGCTTGCTGCAACCACCCATTCCTGTAAAGCATTTGCGGAGAGTTCCTTGCCCATGCGTGAACCGTTCAGTACGCAACCAGTGTTGTGGTCGATAAAGGTCGCACCGTAAATCCTGCCCGTATCGGTTTCCCGAAATACGGTATCTATCCCTTTGGATTTCAACACTCGTATAAGTTCATCCTTGCCGGATGCTTGTCGGAGTGTGGCGAGAATGGTAGCCTTTGTCCGCCCTGCAAGCTCCTTTTCCTTTATTTCGGTTCGGGAGGCGGCACACCGGTTATCAAAGGCTTCATATCCGGCATACTTTCCGAAGCGGGAGGCTTTCAGCGGATTTCCGGTCTTGTTTCCCGCATCATCGGTCGCCGAATAGACAAGTCCCCTGTATTCCCTGCCGTGTACCTCGCCCCGTGCTTCCTCTACGGTGATATTGTAGAGGGATAGCAAAGCACGGTATTCACCGAGCGATTGGAAACGGTAGGTTTCCGAGAGGGCTTTCAGTACGTTTCCGACTTGGCGTTTCACATTCCCCTCGGATACGTCCACTTTGCGGAGTGCCCCTTGTTCCAACCGCTGTTTGCTGTTTCCGGACGGATGCAATCCATACTTCTTTTCCAGTGCATTGGTAGCCCGTTTGCTCCGGCGGTGGATGTAGTCGTTGTTGAGCCGCTTACAGTCCTCACCCACACGTATGGAAACGATATGCAGGTGGTGGCGGTCGATGTCCTCGTGCTTAAATACGATATAGGGCTGGTTGCCGTAACCGATTTTATCCATGTATTCCCGTGCGATGTCCGCCAGCTCCGTATCGGTCAATTTATCCTCCGGATGCGGATTCAGTGAGATGTGGATAACCGGCTTCTCGGTACGCATACGGGCAGGAAGATACCTTTCAAAATCTGCTGTGGCACGGGCAATATCCACCGTTCCCGTACCGTTATCAAGGATTTTGTTGGAGGCGAGCAGCTTTCCTTCGCCCTCGTTCACCTTCTGCCCGTTGTATGCCAACGCGCCGTACAGGGAGTTTCCTACATTGATGTTCGCAACCATTCCCGCTCGAATTTCTGTGTCAATGCTACAATTTCACGGCTCACCGCTACAAGCTGGCGGGTGGTTTTTTCCAACTTGTAGAGCAATGCCATCGCCTTTTTTTCGGAAAAACGGCTCTTGAGTTCCCTTACAACTTGGTTGTAATTCACTCCGATCCTGCGGAATTGGGCGTTCAGGTCGGAGAGTCTGGCGTAGTATTCGGGAAAGGAATTATCTACTTTAATGACCTTGAATTCCTCCCCGAACACACGGGCTTTGATAAAAACCGCTTTCGCGTACTCGCCCGACTGCTCGTACATGGTGAGGAAACGGGCATGTTCCTCGTCATCAAAACGCACCATCACGCAGTGCGTCTTGGGGTTCAACTTCGGGATGCGTCCCGTTCTCTTTGTCTTTTCTTTCATCTAACGTGGATTTTAGTGGTATCACGACAAAAGCCACTCTTCAACGCCTACGGCAGTTTGGGGCAGTCCGACTTCGGAGGATTGCCCGGCTCCCTGCAAGGGCAAGGTGTGGCGGGTTACCCGCTGCCTTTTGAGTTACTCAAAAGACACCTTGCTCTATTCTTGTGAATAGAAAAATCCGTCGGGGGACGGATTGCAGTCAGCCTATCACGGTTGCCATTCGGTCGTGAACGGTAAGCCTTGTCGCTTGGGGGCAAAAGTACAGCCTTTATCCGCTTGATTTTCAATACTGAAAGTGCCACAAGGTTCCATACGGAAGCCACAAGCTGCCACCGCCTTGCAAAACGATACAAGTGAAGAATATTCGTCGTTTATTTGCCGGAGAATTGAACGTACAGCGGGATAAATATCGGAATGAACCGATATCGGAAGGTCCGGTTTCATGTATGAATGTACGAACCGACAACGCAAGAAAGCATCCGATTTCGCAATGTAAATTTTACCGCATGTTTAATTATCCGGCGGTTGATTTCAACCAAAAATGCGATTACCCAACTTTGGTTGGTAACAACGTTGGGCAGTTGATAGGTAGGAACAGGCAGCCGGATGAAAATTACGATTTACGAACCATCGGAATAATGAATGTTTGAAGAAATAAAGAAACGATTGTATCACCATTAAAACGAATGAAAGAATGAATGAACCAATTTATGTAGCTTTCTCCACGCAGAAAGGCGGAGCAGGCAAAACGACTCTGACGGTACTTACCGCAAGCTATCTCCATTATGTCAAGGGATATAATGTGGCAGTGGTGGATTGTGATTTTCCACAGTACAGCATCAAGGATATGCGGGAGCGTGACATGACATCGGCAACCGGGGATGACCATTACAAGGCTATGGCTTACGAGCAGTTCAAACGCCTGCAAAAAAAGGCATATCCCGTGATAAGCAGCAGACCGGAAGACGCACCGGACAATGCCGCGAAACTTGTCAAGTCGGGACAGCCTCTGGATTTTATATTCTTTGACTTGCCGGGAACCATCAACAACGCAAGCATTGTCAATACGATTGCCACAATGGACTACATATTCTGCCCCATAGCCGCCGACCGTGTCGTCATGGAAAGTTCCATCCGCTTTGCCTCCATCATCCATGAACACATGATAAGCACGGGTAAGACTAATGTCAAAGGGCTGTATATGCTGTGGAATATGGTGGACGGGCGAGAAAAGACAGAATTGTATGGTATGTATGAAAAGGTATGCGCGGAAATGGCACTTCCCGTCATGAAGACATTCCTGCCGGACAGCAAGCGTTTCCGCAAAGAAGCAGCAACGGAACGAAAGCAGGTATTCCGCTCGACCATTTTTCCTGCTGATAAGATACTGGTACGTGGCAGTAATCTGGACACCCTTGTGGATGAGATACTGACTATCATAAAGAAGTAAACTATGGCGAAAAAGTTAAAGATAGATACCATTGATGAGAATTTCATCATCAACTCTTTCAGGCAGGATGAACCCGTACCTCCAACAGTAGAAAAGCAGGCGGAGGTACGGGAAGAGGATAAGCCGGGAGAGGAGGAAATTCCGATGCCGCCCAAACCATCCGTTGAAGAAACCCGCCGCCGGAAACAGAAAACGAAGGATGGGGACTATCAGGAGTTGTTTCTCAAAGAAGCTGAAATATCCGCCCGTTTCGGAAAAACGGTTTATGTGCGAAAAGTCTATCATGAACGGATACAACGGATAGTAAGGATTATCGCAAAGGATGAAGTGTCTTTGTTCAGCTATATAGACAATGTGCTGGCACATCACTTCGCTACTTTTCAAGACGATATAACCGCATTGTATAACGAACGTAACGATTCAATTTTTTAAGTATGGAAACTATCTTGATATGCCTATTGCTGCTTTATAACGCGTGGCTGGTACACTATATCCTGTTTGGAAGGCGGCAAGGAAACAATACTCCGGCAGAGGAAAAACCGCCCATAAAACCGCCGGAAACAGCGGATGATATTGTCGGCAAGAGCCGGTTCAAAATACAGCCGAAAGTGCCACAAACTACCATCCCGGAGCCACAAGCCGCCACAGAGATTGAAGATGAGGATGTTACGGATATTGCCGTTACATTTGCCGACGGAAAGGACGAAGAACCTGCGGCACGGATACCCGACGATGAGCTGGACGAAGCGTTTTCCGACATCCGCATGGATGATATTCCGGTGGAATACGCAGAGGGTGACGAGGAAGGGCGGATACCCGCCAAAAGGTTAGCCACCGGAGCCAGCTTCGAGGAAATCGGCGAAGCGGTGAACATAGCCGACAACCCGGAAGCCACTGCGGAAGAGCGCAGGCGTGCCGGACAGATATTTTCGGATATGGAAGGCAACGAACTTTTCAACAAGATGATTGGGAGTAACCCTGAACGGGCGAAAAAGATAACGGGGTTAATGGATGAAATTTCTGGTAAGACTATCTCTGGGGAGGGAAAGGTGGTCGGGAATGTAGTCCGTCCCCAAAATATTTCCGAAGTGCCTGCGGACATTAGCGGGTTCGACATCCGGGATTTTGTGTAACGATTAAAAAAGTAACGGACAATGAAACAGAAAGAGTACGGATAAGCGGAGTGCCGCCACTAAAATCCAAAAAGTAAAAACAGTATCAACCGCTGCCCGGAAGCAGAGCCTATCCAACTCTGCCCGGCAGCACAAATTCAAAAAGTATTTATGACAAAGAAACAGATTCTTTTCTCGGCAGCCTGTTTGATGGCTGCATCCTCCGCAATGGCACAAGGCAACGGCATGGCGGGTATCACAGAAGCCACCAATATGGTAACGTCATATTTTGACCCGGCGACAAAGCTGATTTATGCGATTGGAGCCGTTGTGGGCTTGATTGGCGGCGTGAAAGTCTATGGGAAGTTCTCTTCGGGCGATCCCGATACCTCCAAAACCGCCGCTTCGTGGTTCGGTGCGTGTATCTTCCTGATTGTAGCCGCCACTATATTGCGTTCATTCTTCTTATAATCAGCGTTATGTCAGAGTTTCCAATCAACAGGGGGATTGGAAAGTCGGTTGAGTTCAAAGGGTTAAAGGCGCAGTACCTGTTTATATTCATAGGAGGTCTGCTTGCCGTCTTTATCCTCTTTATAATCATGTATCTGGTTGGTATCAACCAATGGGTATGTATCGGGTTCGGGCTGGTCGCCGCATCGGTTCTGGTGTGGCAGACCTTCGCCCTGAACGCCAAATACGGCGAACACGGCTTGATGAAAGTGCAAGCCCGCAGCAGCCATCCCAGATACATCATCAACCGCCGTAAAATCCCCAAGCTATTCAAGAAAAGGAGGAAGAAATGAGAAATACATTAAAAGCGAGTACATTGGAAAGCAAGTTTCCATTGCTTTCAGTGGAACATGGCTGCATCGTCAGCAAGGATGCCGACATCACGGTGGGTTTCCGGGTGGAACTGCCCGAACTCTATACCGTCACTTCGGCGGAATACGAGGCGATACACGCCACATGGGTAAAGGCGATGAAGGTGCTGCCGGACTATTGCATCGTCCACAAGCAGGACATCTTCATCCGTGAAACCTACAAGCCGGACACGGACAGGGAAGACATGAGTTTTCTCAGCCGTTCATTCGAGCGTCATTTCAATGAACGCCCGTATCTGAACCATTACTGTTACCTGTTCCTGACGAAAACGACAAAGGAGCGCAGCCGCACCCAAAGCAATTTCAGCACCCTTTGCCGGGGCTTCATCGTCCCGAAGGAAATAAAGGACAAGGAGGCGGTAACGAAGTTTCTGGAATCCGTCGGGCAGTTCGCCAGTATCCTGAACGAAAGCGGCTATCTCGGTTTACGGCAGCTCACCGATGAGGAAATAACCGGAACGGATACCGAAGCGGGTATTATTGAGAAATACTTTTCATTGTCTCAGACCGACACGACCACGCTGGAAGATATTACCCTGAAAGCGGACGAAATGAAAATCGGGGACAACTACCTGTGCCTGCACACCCTCTCGGACGTGGAAGACCTGCCGGGGGAAGTGGCAACCGACAGCCGGTACGAGAAGTTATCGACCGACCGGAGCGACTGCCGTTTGTCCTTTGCGGCTCCCATCGGGCTGCTGCTGCCGTGCAACCATATTTATAACCAATATGTGTTTATCGACGACAGTGCCGCCAATTTGCAGAAATTCGAGAAGATGGCGAAGAATATGCACTCGCTTTCGAGGTACAGCCGTTCCAACCAAATCAACAAGGAGTGGATCAACGAGTATCTGAACGAGGCGCATAGTTTCGGGCTGTCTTCGGTACGCTGCCATTGTAACGTGATGGCGTGGAGTGATGACCGTGAGGAACTGAAACGGATTAGGAACGAGGTAGGAAGTCAGTTGGCACAAATGGAGTGCAAGCCCCGCCACAACACCGTCGATACGCCGACGCTTTTCTGGGCAGCCATTCCCGGCAATGCCGCCGATTTTCCGGCAGAGGAAAGTTTCTACACGTTCATCGAGCAGGCGGTCTGTTTCTTCTCCCAAGAAACGAACTACCGGAACTCGCCGTCGCCCTTCGGTATCAAGATGGTGGACAGGCTGACGGGAAAGCCGCTGCATCTGGATATTTCCGACCTGCCGATGAAAAAGGGAATCATCACGAACAGAAACAAATTCGTATTGGGGCCGAGCGGTTCGGGAAAATCCTTTTTCATGAACCACCTTGTCCGCCAATACTACGAGCAGGGCACGCATGTGGTTTTGGTAGATACGGGTAACTCCTATCAGGGGCTTTGCGAGATGATAAATAAGAAGACCAAAGGGGACGACGGGATTTATTTCACGTACACCGAAGAGAAGCCCATCAGCTTCAACCCGTTCTACACGGATGATTTTGTCTATGACGTGGAGAAAAAGGACAGCATCAAGACACTGCTCCTGACACTCTGGAAAAGCGAGGATGACAAAATCACCAAAACGGAATCGGGTGAATTGGGAAGTGCGGTAACGGCGTACATCGACCGTATCAAGGCTGACCGCAGCATCACGCCCAACTTCAACACGTTCTACGAGTTTATGCGGGACGGCTACCGCCACGAATTGGAAAGCCGGGCAATCAAGGTCGGCAAGGATGACTTTAACATCGACAATTTTCTGACTACGCTCCGGCAATATTACAGTGGCGGACGGTACGACTTCCTGCTGAACTCCCGTGAGAACATCGACCTGCTCGGCAAACGGTTTATCGTATTCGAGATTGACGCGATTAAGGGTGCGCCCGTCAAGGCTGCATAAATAACTATTCCTTTAGCAAGGAATTAGGCAAGAGTACATTGAAATGACCTATCATCCACCTACTTATCCATTCAACGAAAGACGATGGGGAGTGTAGCATGTAGGAAAAGCCATGAGTCAATTAGCTATCAAGTTGCGACTGAATGGTAGGATGAAATGATAGACAAAGGATAAAATCCATACTGATTAAATGATAGTCCAAGCGGTATTCGGCTGTACCTGCAACGTAAGATAGCTAAACTCGTTGTATCGTGACACTCATTTTCCAGTCTTTGAGGAGAATAGAGCATGTACATGTCACGACGCATCTGCAATAAGCAGAAACGGACGGAAGTCATATCCTCCTGTCTATCACGCAATAGTTATTATGCAAGCAAACGGGGATTGCCTAAATCGGAAAGCCAGTTGTAAGGCTATGAGGTGCAGACCTCTGAATATCCGACAAGGCAACGGAGCCTCCGTAGTAGTCTGAGCAGGGTAACGTCCTGTACATGGCGAAGGGAGGCAGTTAATTCTTTTAATACAATTAATGAAAAATGTGTGAGACATTATGAGAAGTTCAGAAAAAGTATTAAACAGTCTGGCTAAACATAGTCAACAACCAGACTACAAATTTGAGAGGCTTTATCGCCTATTGTTCAACGAACAGATATACTACGTTGCCTATCAACGTATTTATGCGAAAGAAGGCAACATGACCAAAGGTGCAGATAATGCCACCATTGACCACATGAGTATATCTCGTATCGAAAAGCTGATTACTTCGTTGAAAAACGAGACTTATCAGCCAATCCCGTCAAGAAGGGTGTATATTCCCAAAAAGAATGGGAAAAAACGTCCTCTTGGAATACCTACGTTCAATGACAAACTTTTGCAAGAAGTAGTCAGAATGATTTTGGAAGTAATCTATGAAGGTAGCTTTGATGCAAACTCTCACGGATTCAGACCTAAACGTAGCTGCCATACAGCACTACGACAAATCCAACAGACATTCAACGGAGCACGCTGGTTTATAGAAGGAGACATCAAAGGTTTCTTTGATAACATTAATCACGATGTAATGATTTCTATTCTTAGAAAACGCATTGATGATGAACGTTTTATTCGGTTAATCCGCAAGTTTTTGAACGCAGGGTATATTGAAGACTGGGTATTCAATAAAGCATACAGTGGAACACCGCAAGGCGGCATTATTAGTCCAATTTTGGCTAATATATACCTTGACCAGTTTGACCGCTATATGAGAGAATACATATCCCAGTTTGATAAAGGAAAAGAACGAAAGGATAATCCTGAACGTATCAAATTTGAGTATGGGAAACGACTCGCAGTATTGAAACTTAAAAAGGTAACAAACATGAAAGAACGTAAACTAATCATCAAAGACATAAAATGCTTTGATAGAGAAAGAACGACTATTTCATGTGGTGTAGACATGGACTACGATTTCAGACGACTGAAATATGTTCGTTACGCTGATGATTTTTTATGTGCTGTAATAGGGACAAAAGACGAAGTGGAAGTTATCAAACAGGATATTAAGAAATTCCTCGAAGAAAAACTATCTCTTGAACTATCGGAAGATAAAACCCTTATCACACACGGAAGAAAATCGGCTAAGTTCCTCGGTTATGAAATTTATGTCCGTAAATCCGCACAGACCAAGAGAAATAAGGCTGGCAAACTGACAAGACCTTATAACAATAAGATTTATCTGAAAATGCCTGCCGAAGTGGTTCGGAAGAAGCTTTTTGACTATGATGCACTGCAAGTTAAAGTGCATAATGGCAAGGAAAGATATAAACCGAAACACCGTACATATCTCATTAATAATGACGATTTGGAAATTTTGGAAAGATATAATGCGGAAATCAGAGGTCTTTACAATTTTTATTCACTTGCAAACAATTGCCATACACTCCATACTTTCAAGTACATTATGGAATACAGTATGTATAAGACTTTTGCAGCCAAATACAAAAGTACAGTTGTAAAAATCTGTAAGAGGTACAAGAAAGACAAAGTGTTCACGGTAAGTTATAAGAATAAAAAAGGTAAGACTTTGACACGCCAATTTTACCATGACGGTTTCAAACGAAAAAGGCAAGATTATGCACAATGTTGTGACAAAGAGCCCGTCCGCTATTTCTACACAGCAACAAGCCTTATAGACAGATTAAAGGCTAAGCGTTGTGAATTATGTGGAAAAGAGAATGTCAAACTTGATATGCACCATGTGCGCAAACTTAAAAATCTACAAGGAAAAGAAGATTGGGAACGCCACATGATTGCACGAAAGCGCAAGACAATAGCACTTTGCCGGAGTTGTCATAAAAAAGTTGACGGTGGATGGAAAGACTGATAGAATTAATGGAGAGCCGGATACGCCGAAATGTGTACGTCCGGTTCGGGGGCGAGCATTTGAAAACCTACCATAGTAATATGGCAAGGCGTTGGGTGCTTAGCCTACAAAATCGTGAACTTTTTCCGGTTGTCACCATCATTATCATGGAGGCTTTTATCAACAAAATGAGGCGGTTAAAGGGTATCAGAAAACAACTTATCGTGGAGGAAGCGTGGAAAGCCCTCTCTTCGGCAAGCATGAGTGAGTATCTGAAATATCTCTATAAAACCGTCCGTAAATACTTTGGCGAAGCCATCGTCGTGACGCAGGAAGTGGACGACATTATCAGTTCTCCCGTCGTGAAAGAGGCGATTATCAACAATTCCGACTGTAAAATCCTGTTAGACCAGAGAAAGTACATGAACAAGTTCGACTCCATTCAGGACTTGCTGGGGCTGACGGACAAGGAACGGGGGCAGATACTCTCCATCAACATGGCGAACAATCCGAACCGGCTTTATAAGGAGGTGTGGATAGGTCTTGGCGGAACGCAAAGTGCGGTGTATGCGACAGAAGTTTCGGCGGAAGAATATCTGACATTCACGACGGAGGAAACCGAAAAGATGGAGGTGCTTGCCCTTGCCGACAAGCTGGGCAGTATCGAGTCTGCAATCAAGCAACTTGCCGATAAAAAAAGAAGTAAAACCTAAAAATCAATTGACATGACATTTATTTCAAAAAGCCGGCTTATCGAGCTGGCGGGCTATGCCCTTGCCTTGTCTTCCCTGCTGCTGACCGCCTGCGGGGAAGCAAAAGAAACGAATTTGGACAAGCTGTGCGGTAATTGGGTAAGCGTGGGCAGAAAGCCCGACGTGCTGGTGTTCAAAGAAGGCGAACAGTACAAGATAACCGTTTTCAAGAAGTCGGGTGTCAGCCGCAAGCTGAAACCGGAAACCTTTCTGATTGTGGAGGAAAGCGGAAATCTCTTTATCAATACGGGCTACCGGATTGACATCGCCTACAACGAGGAAACCGACGTGCTGACCTTTTCACCGAACGGTGACTACACAAGGGCAGGCGAAAGACCATAGTAACAACCATTTAATAAAGTAACGTAATGAGAACGAAAATAATCATGCTTTTCAGCCTGTGCCTGCTCCTTGCAGGCAGGGCAAGCGCACAATGGGTGGTGACAGACCCTACCAATCTGGCGCAGGGTATCGTGAACACGACCAAACAGATTATACAGACCTCTTCGACGGCTTCCAACATGATAAAGAATTTTCAGGAAACAGTCAAGATTTACGAGCAGGGTAAAAAATACTACGACGCTTTGAAATCTGTAAACAATCTGGTAAAAGATGCACGCAAGGTACAGAAAACCATCCTGATGATCGGTGAAATTTCCGACACCTACGTTGTGAGTTTTCAGAAGATGATGCGCGACGAGAACTATACGGTGGAGGAACTCGGAGCCATCGCCTTCGGCTATACCAAATTGCTGGAAGAGAGCAACGACGTGCTTCAGGAAATGAAAGGGGTGGTGAACATCACCACGCTTTCACTCAGCGACAAGGAGCGCATGGACGTGGTGGACAGGTGCTACAACTCGGTAAGGCAATACCGCAATCTGGTCGGGTATTATACCAACAAGAACATTGCGGTGAGCTACCTGCGCTCCAAGAAAAAGGGGGACACCAACCGGGTGCTGGCTCTGTACGGGGACACTAACGACAGATATTGGTAAGCCATGCTGTTGTTAGCCGCCGATTTCAGTAACCTGCATGAGATATTGAAGAATCTCTATGTGGAAATGATGCCCCTCTGCTCCAACATGGCAGGGGTGGCAAAAGGGATAGCCGGATTGGGAGCGTTGATTTACGTTGCCTCCCGTGTATGGCAGTCCCTCGCAAGAGCCGAACCCATCGACGTGTACCCGATGCTCCGACCGTTCGCTATCGGTATCTGCATCCTGTTTTTCCCCACGATTGTGCTCGGCACGATTAACAGCATATTGAGTCCCATTGTACAGGGAACGCACGGGATGCTGGAAACACAGACAATGGACATGAACAAGTACCGGGAGATGAAGGACAAGCTGGAATATGAATCCATGATGCGCAATCCCGAAACCGCCTATCTGGTCAGCAACGAGGAGTTCGACAAGCAGATTGACGAACTCGGATGGAGTGCAAAGGACATCGCCACGATGGGCGGCATGTACGTCGAAAGAAGCATGTACAATTTCAGAAAGGATGTGCGGGATTTTATGCGGGAGGTACTGGAGCTGTTGTTTGCTGCCGCTGCCCTGCTTATCGACACGCTCAGGACGTTCTTCCTGATAGTGCTATCCATACTCGGCCCGATAGCTTTTGCCATATCGGTCTGGGACGGGTTTCAAAGTACGCTTTCACAATGGATGTGCCGCTACATACAGATATACCTGTGGCTGCCCGTATCGGACTTGTTCAGCAGCGTACTGGCGAAGATACAGGTGTTGATGCTTGAAAACGACATCAAGGAATTACAGAATAACCCGGATTTCTCGATTGATTCATCCAATGGCGTTTACATCGTATTCATGATTATCGGGATACTCGGTTATTTCACGATTCCTACGGTGGCGGGCTGGATTATACAGGCAGGAGGAATGGGCAGTGCAGCCCGTCCGATCAATCAGATTGCCGGACGTGCGGGTGCCATGACGGGAGCCGCTGCCGGAGCGGTGGCGGGTAATCTCGCCGGACGTGCCGGACACGCTGCCGGTAATGCTGCCGGAAGCATGGGACGGGGTGCTGTGAACGGAGCGAAAAAGGTAGCGGGAGCCGCCGGACGACTGTTCAGGAGAAAATAAACAATCAATAAAAAAGTAAAACAATGGAATTTAAGTCATTAAAAAATATCGAGAGCAGTTTCAGGCAGATACGGCTGTTCGGCATCGTCTTTCTGGTGGTCTGCATGGCAATCACGGGGTACTCCGTATGGAGTGCCTACTCGTTTGCCGAAGCGCAGCGGCAGAAGATTTACGTGCTGGACGGCGGTAAATCGTTGATGCTCGCCCTCTCGCAGGATTTGTCGCAGAACCGTCCTGTGGAGGCAAGGGAACACGTGAAGCGTTTTCATGAGCTGTTCTTCACCCTCTCGCCCGACAAGAGCGCGATTGAGGGGAATATCAAACGAGCCTTGCAATTGGCAGACAGGAGTGCGTTCAATTATTACACCGACTTTGCCGAAAAGGGGTATTACAACCGCATCATTTCGGGAAACGTGAATCAGGTGTTGCAGGTGGACAGCGTGTCGTGCAATTTCGACACCTATCCTTACAAGGTAAGCACTTACGCCCGGCAAATGATTATCCGTGAAAGCAACGTGACTGAGCGGAGCCTTGTCACAAGGTGCAACCTGCTGAACTCCGTCCGCTCGGACAACAACCCGCACGGCTTTACCATCGAAGCCTTCGAGATTATCGAGAACAGGGACATCAAGGTACAGAAACGATGATAGGCAGGTGCATGACAAAAATACAGGATTGGGCGGACGAAAAGCTCCGCCGCCTGTGCGGGCGCATCACACCCGGAAAGCGGCTGGCAGTGCTGCTGACAATGTTCCTCTTTTTCAGTATCGCTTCGGTGTACATCTTCGTTTCGGGGATTTACAACATGGGAAAGAACGAGGGGCAGCGCATCGAGATAGAGCATATCAAACTGCTCGAACTGCAAAGGAAAGACAGTATTAACCTAATAAATGATTACGACAATGGAACAGACGAATGAAGCGAGAGCAGAGGATAAGCCCGCTTATTCTATGCCTCGCAAAGAGGATGAAGCCGCAAGGCAACAGATTCAAGAGAGTAAAAACGAGGTGAAGCCGCCCAAAGAGCCGGACAAGCCCAAAAAGGAACTGACCGAAGAACAGCGGCAGAAACAGAAGAAGCTGATTGTCTATCCGCTTATGTTCATCATCTTCGCCATAGTGATGTGGCTGATATTCGCACCTTCCGAAAAGGAGGAAGAGCAGGGACAGTCCGGTTTCAATACCGATGTTCCCGCACCGGCTGACAATGCGCTGGTTGGTGATAAACAGGCGGCTTACGAGCAGGATTTGTTCAACCGCAAGCAGGATGAGCGTCGGGAACAGATGCAGGATTTGGCTTCGATGTTCGGTTCGGGGGAAGAGCAGGCGGAAGAAATGCCGACATTCGACGAACCGGAGGTCAAGCCGAAAAGTGGCTACGGTGGTGGCGGCAGTTCCCGCCCGAAAGAGACCATCTATGCCTCCGCCAATGCCTACCGGGACATGAACCGGACGCTCGGCAATTTCTACGAAACCCCGAAGGAAGATCCCGAAAAGGAAGAGATGCGCAAGGAATTGGAAGAGCTTCGGGAAATGGCGTACAACCGGCAGACGGAGAAGGAAACGGCGGACGAACAGTTGGCATTGCTGGAAAAGTCCTATCAGTTGGCGGCAAAGTACATGCCTCAGAATCAGGGACAGCCGTTTACCGGACAGCCGGCAGTTACCACCGCTACCGAAAGCAAGCCGACTGAAGCATATAAAAACGGCAAGGCGCAGGTGAATACCGTCGGGCAGGTACATGAACGGGTGGTATCGGGATTATCGCAACCGATGAGTGATTCGGCATTTGTCGCCGAATATTCCAAAGAGAGGAACATGGGGTTCCATACGGCAGTCGGCACGGCTGCACAAACAGAAAAGAATACCATACGTGCGTGCATCCATGATAATCAGACCATCACGGACGGGCAGGCGGTAAGGTTGCGGTTATTGGAGCCGATGCGTGCCCGAGAAACGGTCATCCCACAAAATGCGCTCGTTACGGGAATGGGAAAGATACAGGGCGAAAGGCTCGGCATCTCCATCACTTCGCTGGAATACAGGGGGATGATTATTCCGGTGGAACTGACGGTTGTCGATGGCGACGGGCAGGAAGGGATTTTCATTCCGGGTTCGATGGAGATAGACGCAATCCGTGAGATAGCCGCCAATCTGGGCGGTAATCTGGGGACGACCATCAACCTGAACCAACAGAGTGCGGGCGACCAACTGCTGACCGATTTAGGCAAGGGGGCGATACAGGGAACCTCGCAATATATCGCCAAGAAAATGCGGACAATTAAAGTACATCTCAAGGCGGGGTATAACCTTATGCTTTATCAAAAGAAACAGTAAAACCAATTTATTATTAACCGGGCAATATTGCCCACCACTAAAATCCAAAGTAAAATGAAAAGAGTATTTTTAGCTATCGCCCTGACGCTGGGCGTAATGGGTGCGAACGCACAGAATGTAGAACAGCCGGAAAAAGAAGTTGTTACTTTCCAAGCGGACACTTATCCGCAGGAAATGTCGGGGGACGATTATAACGGGCTGACCAAGAAGCTGACTTTTGACCGTATGATTCCGCCTTACGGCATAGAAGTGACGTATGACAAGACGGTACACGTCATTTTTCCGTCCGCAGTCCGTTATGTGGATTTGGGTTCTCCCAATCTGATTGCGGGCAAAGCCGACGGTGCGGAAAACGTCATCCGTGTGAAAGCGACGGTGAAGAATTTCCGCACGGAAACCAATTTCTCAGTGATTACCGAAAGCGGCTCGTTCTACACGTTTAACGTGAAGTACGCCGATGAGCCGTTGCTTCTGAACATCGAGATGAAGGATTTTATCCACGACGGCAGCACGGTGAACCGTCCGAACAATGCCCTCGACATCTATTTGCAGGAACTGGGCAGCGAGTCCCCGAAGTTGGTACATCTGATTATGAAGTCCATCCACAAGAACAACAAGCGTGAAATCAAACATATCGGGGCAAAATCTTTCGGCATCCAATACCTGCTGCGTGGGATGTACACGCACAACGGGTTGCTGTATTTCCACACGCAGATTAAGAACTCGTCCAACGTGCCGTTCGATGTGGATTTTATCACGTTCAAAATCGTGGATAAGAAAGTGGCAAAACGCACTGCCATTCAGGAGCAGGTAATTTTTCCGCTCCGTGCCTATAATTATGCCACCCGTATAGCGGGGCATAAAGATGAGCGCACCGTCTTCACGATGGAGAAGTTTACCATTCCCGAAGACAAGCAGGTGGTAGTGGAATTGCACGAGAAATCCGGCGGTCGCCATCAGTCCTTTGTGATTGAGAACGAGGACATCGTGCGTGCAAGGGTGATTAACGAACTGAAAGTGAAGTAAGATGAAGAAGTATCTATTTGTAGTTGTAGCGTTGCTTGCCCTTGTGGGGCAGGCAAACGCCCAACGCTACCTGCCGGGTATGCGTGGTATGGAACTCAGAGGCGGTTTTGTGGACGGGGTGCAGAAACCTGTAAACTATTATCTCGGTGTGGGGTTATCCACCTATACGAAGAACGGCAACCGCTGGATGTTCGGTGCGGAATATCTCAACAAACAATACGAGTATAAGGACTTGCAGATACCCAAAGCGCAATTTACGGCGGAGGGCGGCTACTATCTGAAAGTCCTCTCGGATGCTTCCAAGACGTTTTTTCTCTCGCTTGGCGGCTCGGCTCTTGCCGGATATGAAACAAGCCGGTGGGGAGACAAGTTGTTGCCGGACGGGGCGACACTCCGAAATAAGGATTCGTTCATCTATGGCGGGGCGGTAACATTGGAATTGGAAACATACCTCTCGGATAAGGTGGTGTTGCTGCTCAACGCAAGGGAACGGGCGGTTTGGGGCAGTTCCATCGGACATTTTCACCTGACCTTCGGGGCAGGAATAAAATTCATCATAAACTGATTACAACCATGAAAGTAAAGATTATAGCTATATTGGCGGTGGTATTGACCGGATTGTTATTTACCTCCTGCGATGATAAGATAGAGGTGCAGCAAGCATACGACTTTTCGCTGACGACCATGCCCGTGCAGAAACGCATCAAGCCGGGTGAAACGGCTGAAATACGCCTGCAACTGCATAAGTCGGGAAATTACAAGGAAACGGAGTTCTTCATTTCCTACTTCCAACCCGACGGGCGTGGGAGCCTGCGGATGGACGACGGGACTGTGTTTGCTCCCAATGATTTCTACCCGTTGAAAAAAGAAACGTTCCGGTTGTATTATACCTCCGAAAGTACCGACCAGCAAACTATCGACGTGACGGTATGGGATAGTTTCGGGCAGAGGTTCGATTTAAGTTTCTCGTTTCAGAATGATTCGGATAAGGAGGGGGAAGAATGAGTTGGATTATCGGGTACGGGGTATTCCTCGTTCTGTTTTATGGATATATGGCACGAGCATTAAAAAATACTCCGACCGATATAGAATTGTGGGGTGAGGAGTTGGAATAACTCACACGATGTTTACAGCCTTTTATGGAATATTACATAGAAGGCTGTTTCTGAAAATACTTATTTTTCAATCCAATCAAGAATACTGACTTCCTTATTTTGTTCAATGACTGTAAATATATTATTGTTTAAAATAGCTTTTGGATAAATGTCTAAATATGGAGGCTTTTCCACCATATCATTGGGCGTATATACACAAATCTTTTTCCCTAAGGCATGGAAATAGCCTAATTCCCACGGTGTCCACTTTGAAAAAAAACTTGCCTCTGTATGTATATACAATAAGCATTTTGAGGTCTTTAGTCTTTCTATTATTACTTGTGCAGTATCCACATTTGTTAGTTCCCTTTTCAATGATTCTCTATCATTAACCCAATCCACATAAATATTGATATTTTGAGCATTTAATAATACCTTCAATTTTAAAATTTCATTCTTGTCGATTGAACTATGAGATAAAAAGATATCGTATGATTTCATTTTTTCCAATTGCGAATTATAAATCTGTTGTAATAGCTCTTGTGGAGTATTTATTGTATTAGGTTTTTCGGTATCTCCTTGTCTTTTTTTTCCTTTCCTATTTTTTCTAAATCGAACCTCTGAAATATTAAATTTTTGCAATACAGTAAAAGCATAATATCGTAGAGTATAATTTCTTTCTGAATCATTGATTTTGTGTAGAAATTCTATTGTTGCAGGACATCTATATAAAGATACTTCTTTTAAAATTGCATATCTTCTATTTATATCTAATGGATTATGCCGTTTACTGTCAAAATATGACTCGATGAAATAATTTGTATAGGAAGGTGTTACAGTTTGTGTTAAAAGAAGATGTTTTTCTTTTTTGCTTTTTCTTTTATTCAGTTTTGCTTGGCATTTAGACGAAAGTCCTTGCTTAATTTGTTCCTGTTCTGTACTATTTAAGCATTTACCCATATTGTGATAATGCCTGATAGCTTTTATTTTATGTACTGAAACTTGTTTTAGAAAAATTTTAGGAGACGGGAAAAAATACCTTTTAGAAAATCCTTTACGAGAAAGTTCTTCATCCATTCGTTTATACTCTTGATATTTGTGACAAATGTCATCCCATAGATAGGTATAGTATTTTTTGAACTCGGAAAAGAATAATTCTTCCTCGAAACCAATCGGCATTATGGCTGATATATTTTCAATCGGCTTTTTAATTTTTTTTTTGAACCTTATACATTCACTTGTATATTTTCGTTTTGTTCTTCCCATTTATTATCGTCCCAAATAATAAATGAAGTATATTATTGAACCATAGAAAGGTAATGTAGAAAAAGAAAATACAGCTCCAATGGTGTTGCTAATTTGAAGAAATAGTTTTTTAGTAGATACTTCTACTTTTTTACAGAAATTTCCTGTAGAATTCGGTTTAACCATAAATATTTCATCAGCTAAATTTGTCCCGTTATTAATTTTAGCTACAAACGAAGACTGCTTTTTTATTATTTGCCTCTCTAATCCGAGATAGTAACAATCCAAAAAGAAAAATAAACACATTGGAATATAACATATCCAAATATCTTGCTTGCCTATTTTATCATCAGCATATAATACGAGGATTGCAGAAATAATTGTTATAGCCCATGTTTTACAATTAGCACTATTGTTTGCCATTCTATTAATAACTCCTTGCAGCATATTTATATGTGCTTGTATGGCTGAGTTTTCTTTACTTTTCAAAATATCCATTTTATTGTATATCTATTAGTTTGTATAATATATCTAAGGCATGGAATTTAAAATCAGTAGAATATTTTTGTCCTATATAACTCCATTGACTATTCCATTTTTTTAAATCACTAACGTCTATTTTTTTTAAATGATCAGTTTCAATATTATATTCTACCCGCAATGATTTTTCAATTTTTCCACCTTCAGAGAATGACTCTGTTATACGTTGTAAACGATAATTTTCAATTGGCTTTTGTCTTATTAATTTTGTCATTGCTATTTCTGAATAAATCCAAGGAGACTCCGTTTTATCTATAGTATCTTTAGGAGTTACAGAATTGGGCGTATTTAGAAACATTACACATTCTACATTATCAATCATCATAGACAATGCAGTTGAAAGCATCATATGGACATGACTTGTAGAATAATTTCGTTGTTCATAACTATATGAATGTGGCTTGTTTATTTTATCTGGTCGGCAATATTCTCTATCTATTATTTCCAATAGTTTATTTGAGTATCTCCATATACAAGAATCAATGAAAACAATCAGCCCAAAATTCTGGTACATCCATTCGGATAATGCAATGGCTAATTTTTCATCTTGATGAGAGTGAGAAAGAAAAATATCGGCTTTTATTTGAGGAAACCAATTTGATTGCATTTTATTGCCATCTATTTTTCCACTATCTAATGTGAAAGAATCAATAATTTCTTTTATTTCTTTTTTAACAGAAGTGTATCGTTCTTTTCCATCAACTACTAATTCTGTAAAATAGTCTTTGTTAAAAACACTTTCATTTATTTTAATTTCAAATCCACTATACATAAGCATCCGTTTTTGCAAAGATAGCTCAAAAAGCTTATAACTACATAATTAGATAATGGATTTTTTCAATTTCATCCTTTAAAACGATTAAGTCAAACGAGTTCAAGCCTTAAGGAAATAAATCGTTGTTGCTACGGAGATAGGAATTTGCCGTTTTTCCAGCTAAAAATAACGACACAAAAAACAACCCTCTAAATTTTCAGAGGGTTTAACAATGGTTTCTTTGTTACTTTCTTACCCGCTATCGGCTCACTGAAAGAAAGTAACGGGCGGAAAAACCGCCCGTCCTCTCATAGCCTTGTGTATAATCCTGTGGTGGAAGTGAACATTTCTTCCAGCATATCGCAATAGACACCTTCACGCAGCGCAATATCCTTTTTTGATACTTCAAATGTCTTTTTGCTGAATGTCTGACGGAAGAACTTCATTATATAAGTGTCCGTTTCTCTATCCAAAATGATTTCAAGCCGATTGGCGGAAGTCTTGTTCCTTGCAAGGTTCATTCTTAACCCGTTTCCCAAATCTATAAAATCCTTGCTTCCCGTCATGGCAATAAACTTACCACCGCCAAGCTGTTCTAAAATAGTCTTTGCTACCATTATTTGCCCTCCTTGTTCTTTAGCCATTCATTCCTGCGCTGCCTGCATATTTCCAATGTTGGGGCGACTGTTGAAAATAACTCACCGTCTTCTTCATGGCGGTAGTCGTATTGGCAATACCTGCTTTTCCTGCGTAATCGGGGCATTAGGTTGAAATACACATAGTTTTCTTGTCCTGCCATGCAAGTGGATACTCCGTTGTTGTTTAATGATTTCATGTCTTTTACTGATTAAAATTTGTACCAACTATCGTGATAATTATCTCCTATAAGAGTGAACACACCAATTAATTCACTCTCTGTTGCAAATTTCTTGGCTTCCCAAATACTTGGGAATACGTCTATCTTCCGAAAGCCTATGAATAATGTGTACATGGCTTATCTCTCCCTCCATATCGTTATCGGTGTATATCGTTGCAGCCACACTATAATGGATGGCATATTGTATTTGGAAGTGATTACTGCCGAATTATCGCCAATCTGCGTGAAACGCGTGCTTTCATAAGACTCTATCCATTCTTTGAGAGTGGATGCTCCCCATGTTTGGGGAGTATCGAATATACCGTTCAGTTTTTCGATGCTTTCATCGAATGTTACTATTATCGTTTCGTATGTTGTTTCCATATTCTATAATATAAATGTGTTATGCTGCCATCCGTTTACGGATAAGGCGTTTGTTCTTGTTTACAAGTTCAATAATACGGTCGTGGTATTCTGTATTCTTGTTGCAAACGCCACGACTTTGCAGGACTTTCAGCGTTTTGAGCGACACTTCTATCGTTTCTACCCGTTTGCCGTCAATAGTTGCCGATAAGATAAGGGAGTTCGGTTTAAGGTAGTATTCGTTGGAATACACGCAATGGTGCATGGCTGTTCCCTCTTCCAAAAAGTCCAATACGCTTTCCAATACCCGTACTTGGATTGTACCGTCCGTAAAGGCGATACCGAAGAATTTGCCTTTGAGTTCTTGGAAACGCTGTTCATTTTCCAATGCTTTGTGTTTCTGCTTCTCAATCCGTTCACGCTCCATACGTTCTGTTTTCTTTCTTACAAGGCGGTCATGCTCGGCTTTCAAATCGGCAGGGCAAATGTATTTCGGGCTGTTCGTGTCCTTTCCGAAATAGCGGAGCAGGTCGATGTAGTCGCACCATATACCTGCATCACCTACCATATAGCCGTTGCGGGTTGCGATGCGGATAGCATTCCAATAGGTAGAGATACTTTTGTACGAATGGTGTATGAAATAACTTAGCAGGCTATATTGTCCCGTTTTTATCAGCGTTTCCGCTTGGTTGTTCTTCAACAGTTCACAGAATAGGTCAAACGGTTGGAGATTGTGAAACTCCCCTTTGAAGCCGTTACGCTTGAGTTCGGGGATTACTCTTATTCTCGGATAAGTGCAGGCAGGAGTTATGTCATATACCCTGTGGTTTCTGCGGATTTCCATTGAACTGCCTTCCTGCCACAAGTCATAATAGATGAAAGCTATACCTCTCAATCGGGCAATCGTTTCAAATTTACCATTGGGGGCAATCCAGCGTTGTGCCACTTCGTCAATGGTATATTCGGCAGGTTGCCCGACCTTGTAATAAGCCTTTGCAAAGAAAAAACGTATCACTTGATAGCCTTTGCAGGTGGTAATCATAGAAAAATATTCAATTTCTTTGAATACCCGTTTTCGGGTGGTGTGGACTTTCAGTTCCATTCCGCAATGAGGGCAGGTGCAACCGCAAAGCGTGTCTGCCAATGCCCCGTTTCCCTGCCATTGGTGTCCGCACTCGGTGCAGGTAACAATACCTTTGGCAGACCTGCGCCCGACGTGTTCAAAACTATGACGGAAAGCATACGTCTTTTGCGCTTCGCTAATTTTCGGTAATCGCTTGCTTAATGCAGCAACCTCTTTTTGTATTTTCGTCTTCGGTTTCATAATCTTAGAATAAAAGTGTCATTTGTCCGTTATTGCTGTTCTTGCTCTCTTTCTTGGGGGCAGTCTTGCGCTGTGCCATTCGGTTGTATGCTTCGTTTTCGGCTCGCTTGATAGCTTCCTTACGTGCTTCCGCCTTTTCTTCTTCCGTCAATTCAACGTGATGATTGACTACCACTTTACAGTCGATGGGCTTGCCTACTTCAATGTCGGTTTCATCGTAATAGTGTACGGCTTGCCCGAATATTTCATCATCATCAAAACCGTTGCAACCGCTTTTCTGAACATAGTTCAAAATATAGGTTATACAATCTTCTATGTTCTTTAGTGGGTTGCGGTATGAACGGGCGAATAATTCGTCATATTCGGCTCTCTGCTCCAAATAGGATTGGATTGAGTTCTTGAAAGATATTGATACTTGCATATATATAGATTTTTATAGGTTATTAAATTGTTGCTTGGATTATCTCTAACCGCCATGCAGGTATTACCTCGTCAAACAGATAGGAAATAAACTCTTTGCGTGCTTCTGTGCATAGCTCTTTATATAGTTTCTTAAAAGGCTCAATATTGCCGTTGATATATACGCTTACCATATATTCATAGATATTTTCCACCTCGTAATATCTGCATTGCTGTGCAACTGTCTTGCTGTATCTTTTCATGTTTCTGTATGTTTTAAGAAATGAGTAACCAAAATATTCCACCGATGATTAAGGCATAAACTAGGCAGTAAATGACTATCGCCAACGCTATGGTAAAGACCAAACGGATTATGAACTTGCCTGCCATTATTCCCACTAACCACCACCAAAAGCTACCGCCAAAAATGGCTGAACCTGCTACGGCAACGAGTGCCAATACTGCTATTTTATACCTTGTTTTCATCGCTGTTGTTTTTTAAGTTTATGCGGATTCAAGAGGTGAGGGAGTTGAGTTTCAATTATTTTATCTGCCTCTCGGTTATCCGACTTTTTTTTATGCGTCTTTCTGTCGGGTCGGTCGTTTTCGTTTCAGGGGCGATAATGGTGTAGGGTTTAGGACAAACAAGGTTTATGAGAAAAATACTCTCCGGACGAAGTACGGCAGGAAGATTTTTATCAGAACCGCTTGCGGCTCGACCTTGTTTGTCCGTGAAGAACCCGTAAATACCTTTGCCCATGTAACGAAAATGATTGATGCGATAGAATGTATAATCAGTCAAATGGAGGTAAACGAATGAAGAGGCAGATTTGGAATTGTATTATATTGATGCCATAGTAGTTGCCTACTATGGTACTTGTATTTCCTCAAATCATTGATTTATATATCATTCGCTGAGAAATAAATGGTAGGAGAAGATATATTCTTTTCTTTTTTCTATCTTTGCACTCAGCGATGCAAATAGCATCGTGGTAATTTGTTCGTTTACTTAAACTCAGAAATCGCCAATTTCAAAATGCAAGAAGTAAATGGACTGGAAAGGTTATATCTTGACGTAACCTGCCGGTTCATCTTGCATTGGGCGTTTGGCGATGCCTTGAGTTTGTGGATTGGCAGAGTTACGTCATTTTTAATATAATAACCATATGAAACTACAAGCAACAGCCCTACAAGGCATCGTGAAATCTTTGGGCAGTAATGAACTTTTCTATTTATTGCCGATTCAGGATTTGTCAACATTACAGGAATTGAAAGGACATCTGACTACGGCAATAGATGTATTGAGTAATATTGAAGAACAAAGCACGGAGCATCGTTTGGATGCCATTCGTACCTTAAACAGTTTTGTCGCCGCCTTAAGCCTGCACGATGGTGACCATTACGAAGCGATGGACACGGCTTTTGAAGAGGTCATCAAGTAAATGGTACTATAAGAAAGTTCGCATAGCCGGAAAAAGAAATATCCCCTGCCTGCAAGTGATTGTTCACTGCTGGCAGGGGATTGTTCTATGGCTATGTTATAACCTGAATACAGTTGCCCTATTTATGGGGTAATGGTATTCGGATTTAAACAAGGTCTAATATGCCTATAAAAAGAGTAATGATTTAATCTTTAGATTTTTGCAGAACTTCTCTTGCTATATTCATTTTTTGCGTTACCTTTGCACAAAGAGTTGTTTGGCGAAATGCAAAGCACAGAACTTCACTGAAGTTACATTGTCGCTAAATCGTTACCAATAACTTTCTTCTTTTCTACTCTAAACTGTCATTCAGGCAGATACAGAAAATTTTATTATCCGTGGCAAAGATAATGCAAACCGAGAGCAAAATAAAATGAATTCATTCATTTTTTTATGCTAAAGCGCAGCTCATCTTCACTTTTATGGTAAAAAAACAAAAAAACCGATGATCATAATATGACCACCGGTTTTTAATTCTTTCTATTTGTCGGAAATTGATATTTCTTATTATCCCAAATAAGACTTGAGCAATTTACTACGATTACTTTGTCTTAATCTTCTAATTGCTTTTTCTTTAATCTGGCGTACACGTTCACGGGTCAAACCGAATTTGTCGCCGATTTCTTCCAATGTCATTTCTTGTTGTCCGATACCGAAAAACATCTGTATGATTTCTTTTTCCCTATCGGTTAACGTAGAAAGTGCTCTATCAATTTCCCTCGCAAGAGACTCGTTCACCAAAGAGCGATCCGCCATAGGAGAGTCGTCGTTTACTAACACATCCAGCAAGCTGTTGTCTTCTCCTTCCACGAAAGGTGCGTCTACCGAAATATGGCGTCCGGATACCTTCAATGTATCGGAGATTTTATCAACAGGGATTTCTAGTTCATCTGCCAACTCTTCGGGAGACGGGCGACGTTCATTTTCCTGTTCAAACTTGGAGAATGCTTTGCTGATCTTGTTCAGCGATCCTACCTGGTTCAACGGAAGACGCACAATACGCGACTGCTCTGCCAAAGCCTGCAAAATGGACTGACGTATCCACCATACTGCATAACTGATGAACTTGAAACCACGTGTTTCATCGAACTTTTCGGCAGCCTTGATCAGTCCTAAATTACCCTCGTTAATCAAGTCGGGCAAACTCAAACCTTGGTTCTGGTACTGCTTGGCCACAGATACAACGAAACGCAGATTGGCACGTGTCAATTTCTCCAGTGCAACACGGTCACCCTTGCGGATGCGCTGAGCGAGCTCCACTTCCTCTTCAACAGTAATGAGGTCTTCGCGACCGATTTCCTGCAAATACTTGTCAAGAGAAGCGCTCTCTCTGTTAGTGATACTTTTTGTAATCTTAAGTTGTCTCATTCTTCTAAAACAGATTTGGGTTGCAAAGTTACGACATTTAATTTAGTTATAAGCTAACTTGCCCTAACTTTTTTATCTTATTCACTATAGTATTATAAACAAAAAGAATGCCGACAAGTTAGTTGTCGACATTCTTTTTCTTCTTTGTTAGCTAATATTACAATCTTCTTACCTAAAAAACATACCTTTTATTCTTGAGTCAAATCTACCGCATAATTAGCACGTTTACCTGACGGGAACATACCTGTAATAAAGAGTACCTGATCCGGAGACTTCGTAGCTTCTTTCATGACCTTTTCCAAGTCCTCTACAGTTTTCATCTGTACGCCATTGGCTTTTAAGATAATGAAGCCTTTACGAATACCGGCAGCTCCCATCTTGCCACTGTTAACACCTGTTACTTCAAGACCATAACCCAGATTCAGTTGTTTCTTCAATTCATCAGGTATAGGACGGAAAGCTGCACCAAGAATATCCATTCCTGCATCTTTTACTACTTTTGTAGTACCTTGTTCATTTTTCAGCGTCACTTCAACAGTCTTTTCTTTCTTATCACGTATCAATTTCACTTTAACCTTATCACCGGGACGATGTTTTGCCAAAGCTTCCTGTAAATCGGCAAATTTATGAATAGGTTTATCGTCAATACCGATAAGAACGTCGTCAACCTTGATATCGGCACCTGCAGCAGAACTACCTTCTACGATTTCTCCTACTAAAAGGCCATCAACAACACCTGATTTTTCACGAGCTTCCTTTTTAAATTCACTCAATTTCTTGCCACTCTTATCTACCGGACGTTGAGTATCACCCGGTTCTTCTACAAGCGGAGTAACAGCAACACCCAGTTTTACACGTTGAACTGTACCGAATTGTTTCAAGTCAGCAACAACTTTCTTCATGATACTGGTAGGAATGGCAAAACCATAACCCGTATTTGATCCCGTCGGAGAGAAAAGAGCAGCATTGATACCAACCAATTCACCGCGTGCATTTACCAAAGCCCCCCCACTATTACCTTGATTAATAGCAGCATCAGTCTGGATGTACGACTCAATGCTTTCCGTACCAGTCTGCTGCCCCATTCCTAACGAGCGTGCTTTAGCACTAACAATACCTGCAGTCACTGTAGAAGTCAGATTAAACGGATTACCTACAGCAAGCACCCATTCACCAACTTTCAATGCATCGGAGTCACCTACCGGAATAGTAGGAAAATCATCTCCCTCTATTTTAATCAAGGCAAGGTCCGTGACTTCATCCGTACCAATGATACGTCCTTTAAGCTGACGGTTGTCATTCAGCGTTACACTGATTTCATCCGCACCGGCAATTACGTGATTATTCGTTACGATATATCCGTCTTTAGAGATGATGACACCGGAACCAAAACCTGTACGTTCAGGAGTCTGAACCTGTCGTCTTTGTGTACCACCCCGACCACCAAAAAATTCACCGAAGAAATCAGAGAACGGGTCTCTAACTTCTACTTCCTGAACTTTGGAAGCTTGAGTAGAACGAATATGTACCACGGCGTGAACTGAATTTTCTGCTGCTTGCGTCAAATCTACAGGTTGCGCATCAACGGCATTATAAGAGGCCAAACGTACGTTCGGATTCTGCTGGAACATATCACTAAATGCAGCAGTACTATCAGCAGGCGTATTTTTTTGCAGCATCTTATAGGCGGTTAAACCTGCTACTCCTGAACTGAGAAGTACAATAGCTGCAACCCCAAGAATGTTTTTTGTTGTCTGTTTCATACTTAATTTCTATTCTTTTAATTGTTAATATTCAAATCTCGTTTAACATTTCGACGTTAAAATAACGACAAAAATCGTTCACTTATTCCGCTTGTCACTCTTTTTTGTTCTCTTTTAACAGTGAACTTTTGGGGCTTAACAGCGGTTAACGGCAAGACCTGACAATTTTACATTTATGCACGTTTACTGACGTGAAAATAAGGCAGATAGACGTTAAAACAAAATACATCCTTAATTATCAAGGTATTCTATATCCATGTGATAATCCCATTTCGGGAAGTAAAGATTGCCTCCCTCCCATTCCACTTCACCACGCTGGAAGTCAACGGTTTCACTGCGGGGATATTTCTTTTCGGGCATCAAAGGCATACCGTAGTCACTATTCACAATCATACGCCAGGAGTCGATGCCCCCCAGGAAGAAATATTCTTCATCTGCATTACGGGCGAAAGTAGGAATACCAAATGATTGATCTACAGGTACCCAACCGATACCTTCAAAATAGATCTCTGCCCAGTCATGCAGATTCCACGCTTTGGGATGCATCATGAAACCGCTTTGGAAATGCGCAGGAATGCCACTGATACGACAAAGTGTAATGAACAACAGACTAACCTGACCGCAATCGCCCTTATTGTTATCCAGAACATATTCGGGGATATTCTCTATTGTAGAGTATTCACGTGCAGAAGCCCAGGGAAAGTTATCATTCACCCAACGAAAGATGCGTTTAGCCTTTAAGAAGGGATTGGTTTCACCCTCTGTCAATTTGGCAGCAAGCTGACGCATACGCGGTGAAAAGATGATATGCTTCTCACGCTCGGCCGTATATTCCTTATATATAGAGGAGGTCGTGTCATAAGGCTGAACATCTTCCGGCTTCAGATTATGCCATTCAGCATTGGCAGTATACTCAAAGCTTTCGGAGAATACGGTCGGCTCATCCTGCACGGCACGTTTCTCCATATAAAGAGTGCTGTGAAGGCAATTCTGCGGAGAAAACGTATATTCCGGTTCGCTGGCAGCAATAAACTTCACATCCTGTTGTCGTGGCTGGTCAGTACGCGGATAAGGAAGCCAGCAACGAATCAACTCTCCGGCAGGAACAGCATTACTGTCTACAGTAAGAGTATAGGTGACACGCATCCGTTTAGGGGTTGTAATCGGATTACCACTCTTCTTCACACTTGCAATAACTTCAGGCAGATTTTCCATATTCACCTTTTCACTTCCACTAAAAGAAACACCGTCTTTCGCAGCTTTTATCTTATAGCAGGCAGAGTCCACGCGGAATAAGTTAGGCCCGGCATTGCGGAAATAACGTTTCTCGCCATCCAGTGTCATACATTCCAAAGCCTTGGAAGCTTCCCATTGACGCATTTGCTCATCAGTAACATCAGGAATATACTTGCGGATGTAGTCTTTCACTTCAGTTTCTGTACGAGAGAAATCGGTAAGGAGACGTTGATGCAGGTCTTCTTCCCAGGTGTAAGGCTTGTTTTCGGATTTCGTAGTACAAGCAGTGGCCAAGAAGAATAGAGCGGCGGCATACAATACTTTTTTCATAATGATTATTTTTATAGATGATGATGGGACAATACCCCTTTATAGTTTCACAACTCCGATACCCGGCAAATCGGGCAATGTAATCTTACCCTTTATCACTTCCATACCTTTGAAACGGTCGTTAGCAATAAGCAGATTGCCATCCAGATCGGCAAAATCAACTGCAGGAGAGAATTGAGCGGCGGCGGAACATGCACACGATGTTTCTGTCATGCATCCCACCATCACTTTCATACCCAAAGCACGCGCCAATGTCACCATCTTCCAGCCCTCGCGCATACCTGTACATTTCATCAACTTAATATTGATGCCATGGAATGCACCTTTCAAACCAGCCACATCGCTCAGCCGTTGCAAAGATTCATCGGCAAAGATAGGCAACGGACTTTGCTGCGTCACCCAAGCTATGTCATCCAACTGGGTCTTAGGCATTGGTTGTTCAATCATTACAATTCCTTTTTCATGAAGCCAATGTATCATGTCGATAGCATAATGTTTATCCGTCCAACCCTGATTAGCATCTACGGCAATAGGAAGACTGGTTACGGAACGAATGGTTTCAATCATCTCCTTGTCATTCTCACGTCCCAGTTTTACTTTGAGGATATTGAACTGATCCGCACATTCCTTCGTTTTCTCACGTACCACCTTGGGTGTATCAATGCCGATAGTGAAAGTAGTAGAAGGGGCTTTGTCCTTATCCAGCCCCCAAATCTTATACCACGGGGCTTGCAGCAATTTTCCCACAAGATCATGCAATGCAATATCTACAGCCGCTTTAGCAGCAGCATCTCCCGGCGAAAGTTTATCCACATAAGCCAGAATATCTTCCAACTGGAAAGGATCAGGAAACTGCCCGATGACATCCTGCACTTTCTTCAGGAAAGCCATTACACTTTCCATTGTACCCAACTCTTTCTGCAGATAGGGCGGCATGGATGCTTCGCCATAACCGGTAATTCCATCATATTCAATCTCTACTTGTACATCAGGAGTTGTGGTGCGTGAGTAAGTAGCCACCGTAAATACATGGCGCAACTTCAACTCATACGGGAAGAAACGCAATTTCATCCTGGCATTCACACCACTTTTATTGATATTGAACAGAGACGGGGTGCTTTCCCCTGCAAATACATTGTTAATAGCCACACTGGAACCTAATGCAGCGAAAGCCGCTGTTTTCAGGAAATCTCTTCTGTTTTGCATATGATTCGTTTTTTAATTATTAGATGATGATGGGAGAATTACGGATTATTCATAATAAGGGTTTGTTGCCGTTGTATTCAGGGATTCTTCCTTATCTATATAAGGTAACACACGCGTAGCAAACAACAGCCGTCCGAGGTTATATTCATCAAAGAGTTCGTCGGCAGGATCAAAACTACTGACATGCACATCTCCCTGTGAATGAATGAACCGTTTATCCCCAATATACATTCCCACATGTACCACACGCTCTTTACGATCTGCCGTAGCTTTACGGCCGAAGAAAATCAAATCCCCCGGTTGCAGGTTACTAAAATCAGGAGCAATATCGATATGCTCGCCCACATAGGCTTGTTGCGAAGCATCACGCGGAATAATAATATCATGTATGAACAGAATGGTACGCATGAAACCGCTACAATCAATTCCTTTGGAAGAAGTACCCGCCCAAAGATATGGAACGCCCATTAATGTGTGTGCCGTATGGATAATACTGGCAGCATCTTGTTTCAAAGAAGCCCGCCATCTACTTTCCGGCATAGAGATGGATTTTGAGATATACCCCGTCCGTCCATCAGGATAAGCAACTTTATAGTAAGCACCTTTGCTTCCCTCCCACTTCAAACGGTTACCTGCAACCACATCAGAAACAGCCTGGGAAGTTTGATTAGGTTCGGAATACACGAAGCCGTAATGAGAAGTCACCACAATTTTCTCTGCCGCATTCCAGGCATGAAGTTCTTCTTTAGTGACCGGATGAATACCTACACGGTGCACCCAGGCAATGTAATTATCCGGTGTCTGAATGCGATACCAGCCGTCGCGTTGCAACACGCGGATGGGCATTCCCATCAATCCCTGCGTCATCATTTCGGATGAGAAATCCGGTTCTACACGAAGATTGGATACTGATACATTAATGATACCATATGTTTTTCCTTCCAGCCCAACCTCATCCGGCAATACCTGCAGACAGTCCATCACCTTATAATTGGCTTTCGACAATCCATTGAGAAGAGCTGCCTTCGCTTCAGGAGAGGTGGTTACACCACGTAACATCACATTTTTACCGGCAAAGGAATAATCTACATCAAAAAGTGCCACTCGTTTGTCCGGGGCATACTGATGTTTCAAACTGTCGGATAATTGTGCCACATCAGCAGGAATAGTCCTGTCCCCGACTTCCGAAGCCGCCGAACATAACGAAGCGAAAAGGAACAGGGAGACGATAGGAATAAGTCTTTTCATTAGCTAAAATGATTTGGGGGTTATTAAGTATTAGCAAAGTTAGAAATAATTTCTATTTTGGTTATATATTTTTAGGAATATTAAGAGAGACAAATATCTCATTCTTCAGAAGAAGTTAAAAAACTCGGCAAGGTTTTGTATCCACTGGCATAAAAGTCGTATCTTTGCCAGACAAAAGCAGTTGGTCGGTCTGTCGCTTGCGTCTCGGCGTATGAGGAAAGTCCGGGCAACACAGAGCATCCCACTTCCTAACAGAAAGCTGTCCGCGAGGGTAGAGTAACGTAGAAGAAAACAACCGCCTGCGTCTTCGGGCGTCGGTAAGGGTGAGAAGGTGGGGTAAGAGCCTACCAGTCTTGTGGCAACACAAGGGCTGTGCGTCTTGGGAGTTGTAAGGTCATGTAAACCGACGCTATGAGAGCTGCTCGCTCCA